>Ga0255763_1003732_pt1 | contig 13476 bp, 8 predicted proteins | sample 041ome_2_FD_179963 | JGI IMG/M metagenome (GOLD analysis project Ga0255763, IMG submission 179963) | Coastal salt marsh microbial communities from the Groves Creek Marsh, Skidaway Island, Georgia - 041406US metaG (version 2) | ecosystem: Environmental > Aquatic > Marine > Intertidal zone > Salt...
AGAGAAAAGAGAGAGAGAGAGAGAGAGAGAGAGAGAGAGAGAGAGAGAGAGGGAGAGAGAGAAACTGCGCGATAAACGAGCTCGCGCGTTCTCGTCTCCTTCTCATTTTTGTCGCGTCTTCGCGCGAGCTTTCTCGAAAGATGCGGAGGAAAGAGACTCCCGCGCTTTGGCGGCTTTGATTGATTTTTTTCCCCGCGAGATCGCGCTTTTTTCCCGATCTGATGAAATTCGCGCACTCTCTTCCTTCACGCGTTCGAGAGCTGCTGCTGCTGCTGCAGCTGCTCTGCCGAGAGAAAAAACGACCCCTTCTTCCGCCGATCGCATTATTCGCGACCCGTCGAGAGAAGAAGAAATTCAACGAACGAACGAACGTACCCGTGTATTGCTCGACTTCGGATTTCACCCATCCTTTCAATCCGTCGTCGAAGGTTTCCAAAAACGCCGCGCCGTCCAACTTTGTCGCGGCGGTGGACGAGGAGGAGGCTAACGCGACCGTCGTCGCGGCGACGCAGATGTGTTTCAGTCCCATCTTTTGCAAAAGTTGTTATAAATACTCTCTCTCTCTCTCTCTATTCTGTACGCGAAGGAGCAAGAGCTTTGGCCAATGAAGTGACATTCGATCGTGGCCAAACGAAGCTTGTTTCGAAGTGCTTCTTTTTGTGTTTAGGGTGTAGGGTTTAGCCGAATATGTCAAAAGGAAAAAAAGAATATCTAAAACCAAAAACAAAAAGGAACATCATCGTGCGTAGCGTTGTAAAGTGAAGAACTATATAGTAACTGATGAAAGCGACGATGAAGGCGACGAGTACCACTACCGCGACGGCAGCATCGTCGTCGTCGAGGAGAATTCGCGCGAATAAAATCAATAATAATAATAACAACGGCAGAGCGGTGATTAAGTTTAAAGATGCCCCTTCCGCTGACGTATCGTTTTTATCGTCGTCCGGGGAAGAGGAGGAGTGGACGACGTCGCGTCGAGCGCTGTTGGCCGGAAAAGCAGGTTTGGTTCTGTGCGAAGCGACGATATTCCCGTGGCTCTCGGAATTTTATACCAGACCGAAAGGCGGTGGCATTTTAGACGGTTTCGATATCCCGAGAGCGAACGATGATATCAGGCCATTTTCGAGGGTGTTTTTCGAGAGTTTGTTACCGGCGGAATACAGCGAGTACGACGTGTTGCGCGCGAAGGAGTGTTTGAAAACCGGGGAAGGTTTGATGAGAGAAGAAAAGTGGGACCAAGCGATCGTGTCGCTGCAACAAATCGAAAAGTTAATACCGAGAGAATACAAGATGAATCAAAAAGCGAAACTTTTAATCGCCGATTGTTATAAAGCACTCGGAGCGCCGCAGTATTTCAACGAGGAGTATTTAGAAGCGAAGGGGAGCGTATGGTGGTGGGGGCGAGGGTTGAGGTGGCCCGGGTGGTACATCATCGCATATTTAGGGGCGAGACACGTTTTCTTTGAAAGTAAGAACGATAAGGTTGGCGAGGCGAGCATCACGGAAGGGATTTTGATTAGCGTGCTAGGGGTTAGTTACCTCATGTTGCTGAACCAGTTCGGTTTGCCGGATTTGTAATTTTTACTTTTTGTAACGCATTGTACATCTAAAATAGTAGAATCGCTATATATAAAGAAAAATGCTATGTGCTAGTGACTATTCGTTTAAATCTCGCGGGCTATAGCGCTTTGGTTTCATTTCCATCGGTGAGACGAAGCCCGGAGCGGTCATCGTCGGCGATTTTACAAAGCTCGATTTCTTCTTCGGCGACACGTCCATGGCCTCAAACATTTTGAGGGAATCCTTAAATCCAGGCGATGCATGGATAATCTTCTCGGATAACGAGGTGTCGGAGTCGTCTGCTGCTTCTTTTTTCGATGAAGTTTTATGAGTGCTTTTTGTTTTCTTCGCTTCATCTTCAATGTCTTGGATGAACCAATCGGAAGGACGAGCGAAGCTTTCCGCGTAATCCTGTTTCGTCGGCGTGATTTCAAACTCTAACATTTCCTCTTCTTCTTCTTCTTCTTCTTCTTCTTCTTCTTCTTCTTCTTCTTCTGGAGTGTTTTCGTGGTCCTGCTGCCGTTTTCGCGTTTCTTCTTTTTCTTCTTCTTCTTCTGGCTCTTCGACGACGACGACTTCTACTAAATCTCTGTTCATCTCTTCTTTTTCTTCTTCCTCTTTTCTTTCTCTCCTCACGACTTTCGTCACATCCGCACCAACTTTTTGCATGGTCACCTCCCCACTTGCGACTGGATTCCAGGACCCAACGTTTGAAGGCGTAACCATTTTGAACGCGCTCGCAATCGTTGTCCTCGTCTCGCCCTCGCTAAATGTATTCTTCTTAATTTCCGCTATGCGCCTCGCCATATCCGCCGGGTCGGACGGGAGTTTCACGACGACGCTTTGCATCTTCCCATCGATCTCGTCGTCTGCGAGCAGCGCAGAGCTGTTCTCGCTCTTTTTCGTCGTCGCGGCGGTGCGCGCACTTTTACTTTTCGCGCCGCTGCTGCTCGGCATTTTCTCTCGAGCTCGAACCTCTTCCTCTTCTTCTTCTTCTTCTTCTTCTTTTTCTTCTTCGACGCCAACGCCAGCATCAACACCTCCTTCAACAGAAGCGGAAGTATCCATCGTCTGTTGCATCAACGCCTTCTTATACGCCGCTCTCAGCCGCAACGCCAACGCCGGCGCAATTTTCATCGGTAACCCGCGACTCTCGCAAAAGTTCACGCACATCTCCGCGCATCGGTCGTAGTTTTTGTTCGTCAATCGTATCGATAACGGTGGGGAAGCGCGTTCGATTTCAATATCAATTTGTCCCACGATTTTGCTCGTTGTTGCGATGTCCTCGCCGCTACTTTTGCGCCCCGCCGCGCCGGCAACAAACGGAGAGAAGGAGGAGGAGGAGTGCCGAGACATTCTTCTCTCTCTCTCTCTCTCTCGAAATCGACGACCGAGAGTGAAAAAAGGACGAAAAGGTAGAGAGAGAGCGCTTCTTCTTCTTCTTCTCCTTCTTCTTCTTCGGTGTTCTTCTTCTTCTTGGCGAAAAAAATTTGAAAATTGTTTATTTAGGGTTTAGAAAAAAAACGTCTTTTCATTGTGCGCTTTTTCGCAAGAAATGCGTTACAGTTTGACTTCTTTTTTTCCAAATCAGATACAGAAAGATACCCAGAAAGAGCTTTGCCGCGCGCGCGATTTTATTCTCCCCCCAACAAGCGATTCACAAAAATGAACGCGCCGCTAGGAAGGAAGACGGGTTTGGGAAACATCGGCGCGTCGTCGTATTTCGCGGGGAGTTTGAAACGAAAAAGAGGAAAGAGAGTCGTCATCGGGGAAAGAGCCGACGAGGGGAAATCGCGAATCACATGCAGCAAAAAAGAGGAGAAAGAGGCGCAAAAGCAACATCTCGTGGAGATTGTGGTGAATCACGTGCCGTGCGAAGTGTATTTTGACGACGGATTGTGGCACGAGTGTCTGATTACTTTCTGCGATCCTTTCGACGAGATGATGACGGGGGATTTGTGGTACTCCAGCACGAACGAGGTTGAACGAGGAGTGAAACTGATGGATCTGGTTCGGAAAGGGCACATTTACGCACTCGATTACGACGGAGAGATTCCAACGGACTCAATCGACGAAAGTGCGAGCGAGAAAGCGAAAAAAGGGAGAATGTCGATATTAGCGGACGCGGTCGCGTTGCATCCTCTGGAAGAGGAAAAGAAAGAGAAGGAAGAAGAAATCATAGAGACGGACGTGGACGAAGAAAAATTGCATCGAGAGAGGTATATAAACAAGTATAACGCTCTAGTGCGAGAGACGAGAGTATACGTTGAAAAATTAAAACATCGTTACGAGCAAAAGGTGATGCAAATGTGCGAAGAAAAAGATCGTTTACAGCTGGATCTTAATTTGAAACATCAAGAAAATGAAAAGTTGAAAAATATCCTCTTGGCCGTGCGCAAAAAGATTCAACGGAGTAGCAGTAATAACGATAATACAAAGAGAGTGACGTTTGAACAACCGGAACAAAAAGTAAAGGAAAAGAAAGAACTCGCGGCTAAGAAAGAGTTGGAGCAAGCGTTGGAAGCGAATAGCGACAAGGACGAAGAAGCGGGTTTTAAGGTCGTCGTTCTCACGAAGGACGGGAAAACCACCGATGGACATAAATGGCGCAAGTACGGCGAAAAGTTGGTAACTGAGAGCAAATATCCTCGCAGTTACTACAGGTACGTCTCTATCCCGAACGCCGGCATTAAAAAACACGTGGAACAAATCGACAAAGATCGAGCACTGGTGACCTTCTACCCACATTCGCTCAAATTTGCTAAAGCACTGTGTAAAGCCGTGCCCGGCAGCGCACTAATACCGCGGGTACCGCAAGAAGAACAAGAAGGAGGTGAGGAAGAAGAACCCGCGCTCGCGACGCCGACGGCGACTGAAGACGGACACCGCGGAGAAGAAGGCAAGGAAGACAAAGGCGACGAAAAAGGAGACTTCCAAATCGACAAACTGGTCGCCGATTGTCCGGAGAAACAAAGAGAGTGGGCGAAGAGACACTTCGCGAGCCGCGTGTGGAAACAAAACACAGACGAAAAAGAACGCGCGTTGTAATAGTAAGAAACTTCTGAAATGTGAGCACCCCTCGCTGGTTTTTTCTGCCAAATTTTCTCCTCTTTCCCGCACAAAATTTTCTTTCCTCTCCCCTCTCCGCCGCGATAGTTAGACTCACGAGAGATGTTCGGAGGCCACGGCGTGTTCCGAGCGACTCGCGGTCCGGCGAGCGGTCACTTTGATCGCGAAGTTCGCGAGAACACGCGTTTGGATGAGAAAAGAAGAGAAAGAAGAGCAAAGAAAGCGATCGTCGTGAGAGATTGGAATCTCTCGTCGTCGTCTTCATCAACATCGTCCGAAGAGGACGAAGAGGAGATCGTGCCGACGCAAACGATGAACAACGACGACGACGACGCGACGCCGTCCCAAACGCCGGAAAAAAGAAGGATGAGCGCTTGCGATATGTCATCGCCGCGTTCGCTGGTCTCGTCGCCGCGAGAACAGCGACGAGTAGAAGTGAAAACGAAAATTATCTGCGTCAAATGCGAAGAAGAAAAAGAAGAGACGAGAGAAGATGTGAACACCAACCGTCGTCGCTCCAAGCGCCGTCGAGAAGAAGAAGAATATCTTTACAACGCGGTTTACGAAGAAGTCGAGAGGCAAAACCAGAGAAAGAACGGCTGCTGCGAAATGGTTGAGGAGCAGCGATCCTGTTACGACGTGATACCGGTGACGAGCAAAGAGTGTTTGATCGAGTGCTCGCTCGTTTTCGGAAACCAAGCGCAGGCGGATTTCGAGGAGCGGTTGGTCGAAAGGTTTAAAACGAAAAAGAAGATAAAAGTGAGCGAAGTGGACGAGAGAGAGAACAGATACGAGTTGAAACCGTTGAATCCGGTGTCGACAAAATCTATGTGGAGAGAGATGTTGATGCCGTCCGTAAGGATGGCACCAGGGAAGAGGGAAGAGCTCCCTTTCGTAGTGGGAAACGAGGCGAGGAAGTTAATTGCGATACCCGAGAGTGAGACGAATAAACCTACTGCGAGAAGACGAATAGGACAAGACGAAGAATACGAGTTGCCGACAAAAGTAGACGATTCCGTCTGGAAAGATTTACCGGAAAATATCAGAAATCAGTATTTGATCCAAGTGGAAACGCAAAAGAAGAAGAATAGGACAGAGCGAGAAAAAGAAGAAGAAGAAGAAGCCGTCTTGATTGTCGAACGAAGATCGGCGCCAAACGAATACAGATCCGATACGATTACCACTAAACCGTACCAAACGGCCACAAACGTGCACAATTTGAACCCGTCCATAGTGAAAGAAAAGATTACGCACGCCTTGGACATGCAATCTAAAGAAAGAGTCGACGGCCGCTTGAACGCGATATTGCACGTAATCCGCGTCATACGAAACGATTTGAGAAGAACTCGAGGACGAGAGGAAAGCGACGACTTTTCGGATTGGATACAGCACGATTTGGTGAAGAGTTTCCCGGGATGGAGAGCCAAATTGTGCATGGCTGTAAACACGGACGATTTAATCCCAGTTTAAAAGAACAAACACCTAGACTCTTGTATTTTTAATGTACAAACACAACGCGGACAAACATGCGCTCTATATATCACACTAATTCTTCATGGGCACAAAACAACACGGCACCAAAACTTCGTTCGTCCTCAAAAACGATATTGTCCACGGCGGGTTCCAACCGAAAACTTCTACGCGATTCTCTTCGACGTTCTTCACCTCCTCGTCTCCTTTCAAGCTCTCCAGCAACGCTTTCGTATTTGCATCAACGTTCTCTCTCCGAAAGTACCCAGAAAACGTCCTGACCGCCACGGTTCGTTCGGGCACGTCGACTACCCTAACGCCTTCTCTCGATGGTGTCGGTGCATCGCTTTTCGTTTTAATTTCGCTCGCGGGCAAGAAGAATCTCATGTTGTACTTCTGTTGTACTTCGCTTCTTCCCATCGAAACGGGTGCCTTTGAGCAATCTTTCAGTCAAACAACAACAACAACAACAACAACAACAACAACAACAACAAAATATCGTAAAAAACGTACCGTCATGGAAATTTTCTTGTTTTCGTCGTTCTCTGGCGTCGACATCACGCCAATGTACTTCGCCAAGGACATGAAACTCTTCCCTTGACCTCCCAACACGTGTTCCTGTTGACGATGAAATTATCCAACTTTTTAGATACAAAACAAAAAAGTCTCATACCGCTTCGTACGTCGTCTCCACCGCCGTAGCTTTCGCGTAGCGTCTGATCTCATATTCCGCGGTCTTCTTCAGAAGAGAGAACGTCGGCGATTCTTCGTTGATTTTTCCGAACAAAGACAACGCAGCGCCCATTTATTCGATTCGTTTTATGTTGTTTGTGGATTTCTTCTTCTTTTTTTGTGTTGTCCTTTCTTCCTCCTGCGCGAGAGTAGAGAGTAAACAGTAAAGAAGCGAAGAAACGAAGTTTGCAATGTGCGTATGTATTGTCTTTTATTATCGTGTTATTACATTTTTTTGCGTGCGTTATCGCTTATTATCGCAGTAACCATTTCCTCGTTAGTCTTTCTTCAAGGAGCACGAGTGCGGTGGTCCGTGGTCGGCGTCTTCGCATTTCCATTTTTTGCTGAAATACGCGGCTTTGACGAACATCTCCGTCGTGTCGAGCTTTGGTTGTTTTGAGAGCCACATGCGGACGTCACCGTCGAAAGCTGAGTTGTAAAACATGTAGCTCATGTCTACGGCTCTCTCGGGACGCCAGTGAGATAGATCCGCGTTGAAGTTTTTGCAGTTTTTGAACATGCTGAACATTTTTTCGACTTTGGAGACGTTCCATTTGGAGATGTCGCCGTTGAACGTGCTCGCCGATTGGAAGAGACCATTCATGTTCGTCACCGCGGAAGTATCCCATCGATTCAAATTTTGGTTGAAGCTGGAGGCGTAGTGGAACATGTGTTCCATGTTTTCCACCTTGGCTGTGTTCCAGTTATCCAAAGGTTGATCAAATTTTTCCGCGCCGTAGAACATGTACGAGGCGTCTTTAACTGAATCCATCACCAAATCGTTAGCGTTCGAGTTGAATTTCATGGCGTTGCGAAACATGTTCGAGGTCGTCAATAAAGCGTCGGTGTGTTTGAACGCGTCTTTATTGAACTCATCGGCTTCGCGAAACATGGATTCCATAGATTTCACTTTCTTCACGTTCCATGGACGAACGTCTTTATTGAACTTGGACGCAGCATAGAACATGCCCGTCATGTCGTTCACGTTTGACGTGTCCCACTTGGAGATGTCTTTATTAAAGGAATTGGCGAAGTAAAACATGGAGAACATGCTCGTAGCTTGCGACGTGTCCCAGTTGGAAATGTCCTGGTCGAACTTAAACGCGCCGGAAAACATGCCAGAAAAATCAACCACAGATTTCGTATCCCATTTGCTCAAGTCGCCGTTGAAGGTCGTTTTATACTTGAACGCGTCCGTCATGTCGGTGACGCATGAGACGTCCCACTCAGGCATGACGCCAAACATAGAGAGTTTACCAAACCGCTCGCACAAACCTTGCAAGGGTTCTTCCTCGAGGCATTTTTCGATGGCAAACTCAAAAGTGTCGTCGTGGAGACGTTTCTTATCGTCAGTGCGTTTGACGCACTGCACCGATGGCGGTCGCGGAGGAACCGCACCTCCGTTGACGTGGATGGAGTTTTTGAGGGGAGGCGGCAAAGGCGGCTTTTCCGAAATGGTCGTACCCGACGACGACGTGGAAGCTTCTTGAATCGTCGGAGGTCTTGGAGGCACGAGCTCTTCGTCGGTTTCTCCGGCGTGTTTGGAAACCTCGTACTCTTCGCTGTGATGTTCTGCCAAAGCTGACTTTAAACCGACGCTGGATTCCATGGCGATGGCGTTGGTAATGTCCGTTGGTTTTGCCGAAGGGTCGCGTTCGTATATACCGTCCGGTCTCGGAGGAAGCACTTTTGGTGGTTCCGGAAGCACTTTTGGTGGTTCCGGAACGTTACCAGTCACGGAAGAAGTCGCGATACCTCCCGGTTTCTTAACTACCGTGTACGTCACCGTTGAGCTCGATTTCGGTTTCGGCGGTTGGATCTCATGGCCTTTATAAAGATTGTTCTTGTTCTTGTCTTTCGAAAAAGAGGAAGAAGAAGAGCTCTTCGTTTTCTTGGACGAAGCAGCCTTACTAGATGATGACTTTGGAGTCGCGTCCTGCTCCTTTTCTTCATTCTTTTTCTCGCCATCCATCTGAGATTTTGATGTCGACTCTTCTTCCTTTTCTTCCTTCTTCTTCTCTTCAGTCGCGTCCTGCTCCTTTTCTTCATTCTTTTTCTCGCCATCCATCTGAGATTTTGAAGTCGACTCTTCTTCCTTCTTCTTCTCTTCATCTGAAGTTTTCTCTTCATCTGAACTCTTCTTTTCATCTGAAGTCTTCTCGTCATCTAGAGGCGGTTTTGGAGTTACCTCTTGCTCTTTTTCCTCGTTCTTCTTATCGTCATCATCGGATACTTTACCTTCTTCATCATCTTCTTTTTCTTCTTCTTTCTTTTTCGGCTCGTACCCAAACTTCTCGGCAATTTTATCCGCGATGGACTTGATTGCACTTTCCGTGACGGACTTTTTCTTCTCCGGCTCCGGCGGTGTCGACACCACACTGTACGTTGTTCTCGTCTCTTCTTCACCACCATCAACCGGAGCTTCCATAGCTTCATCGATGGCTTTTTCGCCCGCTTCTTCTTCCTTATCGATGTTAGCTTCCAACTCTTTGCGTTCCTCTTCCTCTTTCTTCAAGCGTTTCCTCTCCATTTTTTTCTCGTACGCCTCGCTTTTCACGTTTTTCTCTTTCTTCATCGCTTCAGCCAAGAGCTTTTGCGCCATCTCTTCCTCGTTCTTCAACGCTTGCTCTCGCTCCTTCTTAGCCGCGAGTTCCTTCTTGGATAACTTTTGTTCCTCTTCTTCTTTCTCTTCCCCTCTTTCTTTTGGTGCTTCTTGTTCTTCTTTTGAATCTTTCTCTTCCTCTTCTTGTTCGCCCGCGCCTGCCACTTCTTGTTCTTCTTCTTCTTCTTCTTCTGGAGTCTCCTCCTGTGAAGCGCATATAGAATTCCTATTGTAATCGCACGTTTCAGAACACGATCCCCACTGATAAACGCTCGAGGATTGGCTCGAATCTTCGCTGCTTTTACTGTAAACTCTCGAGAAGAATACGCTCGAGGTTCCGGTTTCCTTGTTGCTCACTTTACTGGGCTTTGTGCATTCTCTCAATCCAAACGGTCCACCAATCGTTTTTACCATCGGCGCTATCTGTTGCGGACAAAACCCAGATTGATCGGCGACATAACAACCAACATCCTTAACCGGGTAACCGAGAAGAGGAGCGTGGCTTTCTTTGTTTGCGATTGGGTACAAATAAAACCCGAAATTGTCGCCGTCTTCCAAGACGCCTTCCTCTTCGATTTCGTACGAACCGCACTTCGTCGCGCGCATTTCTATGGATTTCGAGAACGACAAGTTGGGGTTATCCAATCGCGCGACCGCAATGCGAGCACCAACGACGCCGTTCCACTCTTTTGGATCAAAATTCAATCGCTCGAGAGGCGAGCACGACGTGTGCAACGTGATGACTTTCCCGCTGGCTTTTTTCGTGCTATTCTTACGGCGCTCCTTCTTCGAAGAGGAGGCGAGTTTTTCCGCCGCTTTGCTATTATCCTCCTCCACGCTCTTTTCAATCTCCTCCAAAGACGAAGACTCGTCTTCGCTGTTCTCCTCTGGCTCTGCCTCGACCAGCGGTGGCGCGAATACCGGCTCCTCCGGCTCCGCTTCCTCCTCGCTCTCCGTTATTGTCGCCGTCGTTTCGCTCAACCGCTCGCTCTTCGGTTGCAAACTCTCCTGGTCCAGCATCGGAGGTTTCGGTTCGTACTCCACCGTTTCTTCTTTCTTATTCTTCTTCTTCTTGCTCTTCTTCTCCGAACTTTCACTGTTGCTGCTGCTGCTGATGCCGGTCGTCGTCGTCGTTTTCACGCCCGTCGTCGTTTTCGACTTGCCGCCGAAACCGAGAAAAGAAGAAGAACCGCTGCTGCGCATCTTCATCTCCTCTTCTTTCCCGAACGTGATGGCGCTGCTTCTCGAAGAAGAAGAAGAAGAACGAACGGAAGAAGACGAAGCCACCATCGCGACGGTCCCAACGCACGCGATCGCGGTAATCGCCACCGCTCTGATCGTCGTCGTTCGACTTCTTCTTCTCGTCTCTCCGTAATCTTCCGCATCGTCGTCGTCAACCAGAAGAGGTTGGCGCTCTAAATCCGGCGCTTGTTCTTGCTGATTAGTATTATATCGAGTGCCTCTGTATCCGAGACTCATCGTCGTCGTTCTCGTCGTCGTCGATGAAGGCTCGTCTCTCATCTCTCTCTCTCTCTCTCTCGAGCGCGCGCGCGCGGAGAAGGAAATGAATGGCGCGAGATGAGAGCTCAGGCCGCGGCTGCTTTGGAATATGTTTAGGGTTTAGACTAAAACCCTAAACAAGTCCCTTTCTTTCTTCTAAGGAAAAAGCTGACGCGACGGAAAACGCGAAAAGAAAAACATGTCGACGACGCTCGTCTGTTCTGCCTGTCCCGGAGCTGCGCTCGCGCCCTCCTCTTCTTCCTACCCCCGACGCTTTGGAAGAAGAAATCGTTTCCTCCAGCGGAAGAGAAGCGAGCAGCTTCTTCTTCTCGCCAGCGCTGCGAAGAGTAGCGTCGTTGTTTCCGACGATGATGCGTCGGTTACGACGACGACGACGACGATAACGCCGAGACGACGAGAAGCGTTGATGATGACGCTGTCGTCGCTGACGTTTGCTGCTTTCCCGTCTCCGTCGTCGTTCGCGGCAGAGCTGAAAGGTCAAGTGAAAGACTGCGAAAACTGTTCGAATTCGAACACGTCGCTTCGCGAGGGCGATAAAGAGTTCAACACTTCAGAGAGCGGATTGCGATACATAGATTTGAGAGAAGGCGATGCGACGAAAGTGCCGAAGAAAGGCGACGTGGTCGTCGTCGATTGGGTCGGGTACACCGCCGGGTACCAGGCCAAAAAAATCGAGTCGACGCGCGAAACGGACACGCCTTTTACGTTCCGAGTCGGCAGCGGAGAGGCGATTCCGGCGTTCGATGAAGCGGTATTGAATATGGGTAAGGGCGGCATAAAACGCATCGAAATCGCCGGCGAGTTGGAGGAAAAGTTAGGATACAGCAGAAATCCGAACGAAAGGTACAACGGGGTTGGACCGAAACCGACCACTTTTGGCGGTTTGAGAGCGCTCGATTTCGTGTTAGACAACAAAACGCTCAAAGATTTCAATCGGACGTTGTTGTTCGACGTTAAACTTGTAGCGATACGAAGCAGTTCGTAAAAAAAAACAAGTTACAAATACGCAAATGTATGTATTTTATCACACCACCACGCCACTAAAACTCAACACTAAGAATCGAACCAAGGAAAAGATCGCTCGAACGAATAAATAAGCGCCTCCGAATGCGCTCAACAAAAACGACCAGGCCCAAAACTGGTGCGCTTTTTCCTTCAAGTCGTTCTTCTCGTCCGGTTGAAATTTTGAGAAGTCCGCTTCGCTCCATTTGGAAAGGATTTGAACGTTCGCGTCGTCAATGGCTTGCGTTTCCCAGTACGCGCCTCTCGCCGGGTCCCAGCGAAAGGCACTTCGCGTGCCCGCGGTAGCTTTATTCGCACCAGCTATCGATAGCGTCACATTCTTTGTCGCTTCTCTGTTTTGCAAGGCGAGGTAGATGACTTGCGCGACATCTTCTCGGCTGACTTTGGAGGCGTCGATGTGGTTGGTGCCGTGCGTCAGAACGACGACTTTCTCGCTATTGGTGCTGCTACCGCTGCCACTACTGCTAGTACTAGTGCTAGTGCTACCACTACCGCTACTACTACTACTACTATTATTATTATTATTATCAATCCCTTCCCAATCTCTTAAATTCCCCGGTCGAACAATCGTGTACGACATCTCTTCATCGGCGCACGCCTCGCGAATCGCCAACTCACCGAGCAATTGAAACTTAATCGTCATCGATAACACGTTATTCAACAACACGGCGATGAAATCAAACGCGGAATACCCGACGCTCATCCCGGTGACTCGAACGAATCGTTCGCACCCGCCTTCCTTCGCCGCGAGCGCCAACTTCCTCACGCCCCAAAAGTTCACCGATTTCGGATGTCTCTCGTCCACGTTCTCCGCGTTTGTGATCCAATCGAAAGGTTTCGAGACTCTCTGCGCGCCAAAGCACGCGATGACTTCCTCGTACCCTCTCACGTTTTCTTTCAATCGCTCCGCGGTATCGTTCGCCACGTCGCACTCCGCGAACGTCAATCGTCTCTCGTCCTTTCCTTCTTCCGCCAGCGCCTTCAACATTTTCACCTTTTCGCTCGACAGATTTCGAGTCAAAACGTGCACTTTCTCGTATTCCGGGTCGTTCAAAATCTTCCCGGTCAGTATGGACCCGATCCGTCCGGTTCCTCCGACGATGCAGACTGACTTTTTCTTCGTTTTCCTTTCTTTTTCTCTCTTTTTCGTCGTCGTCGGTTTCTCCCTCTCGTCGCTTTTCTCCTCCTCTTTTTCTAACGATCCACCGTCTCCGAATCGGTACACGATCGCATCCCCATCACGACGACCGAAAGATGATGGAGAAGAAGAAAAACGCACCGCCACACTTTTCCACACTCTCGTCTCCTTCTCGCGCATTCTGGCAGTTGCCGCAGCAGTTGCGGTGAAAGAAGAAGAAGAAGAAGATATCATCGCGCGAGTCTCTCTCTTTCTCTCTTCTCTTCTCTCTCTCTTCTCTTCTCTTCTCTCCCCGTGTCTGGTGAAATGACGACGAGAGAGAAAAACGTGTTTTTCGTTCGCAAAGGGTGCACACTTTAAA
>Ga0255763_1003741_pt1 | contig 13450 bp, 9 predicted proteins | sample 041ome_2_FD_179963 | JGI IMG/M metagenome (GOLD analysis project Ga0255763, IMG submission 179963) | Coastal salt marsh microbial communities from the Groves Creek Marsh, Skidaway Island, Georgia - 041406US metaG (version 2) | ecosystem: Environmental > Aquatic > Marine > Intertidal zone > Salt...
TTCGAAGTTCTTTGATGGCTTCGATGAGAATACCCGCTAGGTTACCGTATGCCACAGAATATGTCGTCTCCTCAGAACCGTACACAGCTTCCGGGAGAACTTCTTTCACCTCCTGTGCTAAAACACCTGTTTTTCGTTCACCTCGATGATCGAATGTGTATCCACCCATTTGACACACCTTATCAAGGGCGCTTTCAATTCTCTCTATATTCGATTTAAAACGTTTGTCTGAAAAGGCGGTAATATCGTCACCGGCGTAAATCTTTTTGGCCACTCCCAAACCACCGCGTACCTGAAGCGCTCCCGACGTTGTACTTGTTGAGTCTGTGGTGCTGGTAAATACTCCGGTACTCCACGAGGAACGATCATAAGCTGTCTTGACAGCATTTGCGGTTGCAGCTTGCGTGGTTGATGTACTGGTTGTCAGGTTATTCAACTGCACAACACCTTGCGCAGTTGTAGACGCATCTGGAAGACGATCCACACCAATGGATCCAGAATCTATGTTACTCCCATCTATACTACCACTAAAACTGGTTGCGTAAACAGCTCCACCAACACCGAGACCACCGGTTATTACGACAGCCCCAGTCACTGTAGATGAAGATGCCGTAGTACTCGTAAACGAACCCGTACTCCACGAGGAACGATCATAGGCTGTCTTGACAGCATTTGCGGTTGCAGCTTGCGTGGTTGATGTACTGGTTGTCAGGTTATTCAACTGCACAACACCTTGCGCAGTTGTAGACGCATCTGGAAGACGATCCACACCAATGGATCCAGAATCTATGTTACTCCCATCTATACTACCACTAAAACTGGTTGCAGTTACAGGACCTGATATATCTATAGGTAAATTACCCGTCTCATCCAAGGTGATTTGATTAGATGATGCGTCACTATTTGTTAAACCAAACTTTAACTTTGAATCCGATATATCGTAAAAAATGGCTACATTTGAATTGAATTTACCAAAAATTAAACCAACATCCTTACTACCACTGTCATTCCCCTGACCAAGTGAAATGATAGTATCCCTAACTGTAAGTGAAGTAGAATCCACTGTAGTTGTGGTTCCGTTTACCACAAGATTCCCACTGACAATTACATCTTTACCGACATGTATATTTTTAGCAACGCTTAGACCACCTGTGGTTACCTGAAGAGCACCAGTTTGCCCAGAAGTTGCGTCTTCGGAATTTGTTAACAGAATTTTATTACTTGATGAATTTCCAGAACCACTCGTAACCGTTTGTAAGGTTGTGGCGACACCGGTGAGTCCCGAACCATCGCCAATAAAACTGGTCGCGTAAACAGCTCCACCAACACCGAGACCACCGGTTATTACGACAGCCCCCGTCGTTTTAGATGAAGATGGCGTTGTGTTTGTAATACTTAAAACCCTATTAGTTGATGCACCACCCTCTGTAACTTCTTGAAGTGTTAATGGGAGACCGGTAAGTCCCGAACCATCACCAATAAAACTGTTCGCGTAAACAGCTCCACCAACACCGAGACCTCCAGATACTCTGAGAGCCCCAGTCCCCGTAGATGTAGATGCCGTTGTGTTTGTAATAGTTATCACTTGGTTAGTTGATGCATCACCCTCGGTAACTGCCTGTAATGTTGTGGGGACACCGGTAAGTCCCGAACCATCACCAATAAAACTGGTTGCGTGAACAGCTCCGGCAACACCGAGACCCCCAGATACTCTGAGAGCCCCAGTCCCTGTAGATGTAGATGCCGTTGTGTTTGTAATACTTACAACCCGGTCAGTTGATGCATCACCCTCGGTAACCGCCTGTAAGGTTGTGGGGACACCAGTAAGTCCTGAACCATCACCAATAAAACTGGTCGCGTAAACAGCTCCACCAACACCGAGACCTCCAGATACTTTGAGAGCGCCAGTCCCTGTAGATGAAGATGGCGTTGTGTTTGTAATACTTACAACCCGGTCAGTTGATGCACCTTTTGTGGTAACCGCTTGTAGGGTGACTGTATTGTTCAATTTACCGACATCTATTGTAGCATTTTGAATATTATCATTGTGAATTGTGAGTAGACCTATTTCACTTCTATTATCACCGATGAGTGAAGCGCTTCCACCAGTAACTGTGTGTCTTTGGAGTTTTGAACCCGCAATTTGATTGTTTTCAATTTGCCCAAGTGTTAATTCAGTTGACTCAAGTTTTGAGAGTGGTATACTGAGGTCTTGAATCTGTGTACCTGTGATCGTACCATTCGCTATCTTTGCCGCGGTGACACTTTGATCGGAAATCTTCGTAGTCGTCACGGCGGCGTCGCTCAATTTTGTACTTGTCACCGATGTATCACCTAACTTCGTGGTCGTGACAGAGGCGTCACCCAACTTCGCGGTTGTCACGGATGTGTCATTTATTTTGGATGTGGTAATAGATGAATCAGTGAGTTTAGCCGTCGTCACGGCATTATCGGCAAGTTTTGTGGTGGTAATAGCTAAATCAGCTATTTTGGGGGTTGTGACGTTACCATCTCCAATAAAAGCTGTACCAACGGCACCCGGTGCGATTTTATCTGCAGTCACCGCACCATTTGCAATTTTTTCACTAGTGACACTTCCATTGGCTATTTTAGCTGCTGTTATTGTGGAGTTGGCAACTTTATCACCTGTTACACTTAAATCCTCAATTTTAGATGTTGTTATTGCCGAATCAGCGACTTTATTTGTTATTACAGCATTTGTTGCGAGTTTTTCTGCCGTGATTGTTGCAGCACCGATACGTTGAGGTGATAAGGAACCAGTAATAACAGCGGCTGGTATATTAGTAAGACCCGAACCAGAACCCCTGAAAGTGGTAGCTATGACTTCACCTGAAGCGATAAGACTCGTAGTGGGATTTGCCAGTTGTAGGGTCACCGACGTGGTGGCGGACTGTTCCGTTACCGCTTGTAGAGTTGGGGAAATATTTGCTAACGAACCCGCTTGTACTTGAAAATCACTTGCTTTGACAGCGCCATCGATAGATACATTTTTGTCACCATTACCATTGTTCTCGCCAAGAGTGGTGACAAAAATATGCGTGAGTTGCCCGGCGTTGCCAAGGAACGGCATATATATTAGTTTCCGAATAAAATTCCAGCCATTCCGTTCTGGATACGAATTACATTATAGTTTAAGGCATAAACAACTATATCTTCATTTGTTCTACTACTTCCTTTTACTGGATTTTTAATCACAAGTTCTGCATTATCGAGACGACTAAAATTACAAGTACCGTTCGGTGTGTGTGTAGATGCATTTCTACAGAAGTGATACACGTAGTATCTAGTATAAAAAGCAGCCTTTTCAATTTCATCGTATTGGATAATACCATACTTGGAATATTTGTAATTTTGTACAGTGTGAAAATAGACTGGGGTCATATCTTCAACCAATGGTGAGCCATTTAAAATTATGTCAGCCGTATCAAATGTAAATTTATCATTTACAAGGGTTCGTTCCTTCGCCTTGAAACCAAAGAAAATACTTTTCACCGGGTGATTGAAGTAAGAAAGATCAATTTTAGGATCTGTATATGCATGTCTTTGAACCTGTGTGATGAGAAATTCTAATTTGTTATTCACGAAATACTCCCGTTCATCGGTGTCCAAAAATATATAACTTCCACACACGCGAACGTTGGTAGCTGCGTGATTTTCAAATGTGACTTTTATTTCTACTGGGTGGTATTGAAGTGCCACGAGGGGTAAAAACATGTCGTTGTCACAAAAGAAAAAATGAAGTGGTAGAAAATTAATGTTAGAACTTGAAACCGCGTTATTGATTTCTTGAGATTTCGTGTATGTGTCAGCCAAATAATTTTGCCATATACCCGTCATGTAGTCATATGTTTGCGAATCAACGAGTGTACCACCTATATACAGGTCAAAACGCGCACCGTCAAATTTAGTAAGAAGGTCATCACCCTCTAACCAAATACCATCGAGAAGATCACCATAGGTTGGAACTGTGATTGTGTTATCCGAACTCGATAGATTTTTCTTTATCAGTTTGGGGGACTGTGAAAAATTTTTTTGACGCGTGTATTTTGTTCTAAAGAGGGATGTACCACTCTCCTGATTTGTGATATATACATCTTGAACGCCCCTGGATATTAACTGAACAAGAGCGCCAGACATCTCTACTAATAAGAGACATTTTTAACTTTAACCACCTTCTAAAACTTTAATTCTTGTCTCCAATTCCTGTATAGACTTCACAAGGAATGGAATCAGTTGATGGTAGCTTACTGTTGATGCATTTGATCCCCAGGCACTATAATCTGGATCATCTTGTGGGTCATCTGAAGGTGCCGGAGGCTTTTCTTCAGTTGGCTCTGCCCCCTCACCTAAGACGACAATGTGTCTCAATTCGGGTGCATCGTACCACAGATCTTGAGCCATAAGACCCGATTCATGACCAATGACATTTGAACTCCCAATATCTTCCAGTTTGTCGTAGTTTTGTGGTTTGAGTTTGAGGAGAGTTTCAGTGGCGTTCTCTATATAGACCTCATTGACCTTCACCCGGTCGTCGGAAGAACCCGTGTGTATCTCACCCGTTCCCGAATTCCAATAGAGTGCCGCGCCACCGGTGGCACTTCCAATGGGTTTTACAAAAAAGGCGTTGGATTTTGTAGTGTTAAGCTGTAATCCCGTACTATTTATAATAGTAGTGTTAGTTCCTATATTAGAATATCCCGCTTGGTAGCCTATAGCTATGGAATTGTCACTCTGACTGCTATATCCCGCATTGTAGCCTATAGCTATGGATTTGTTACCCTGATTGGAATATCCCGACCCCTGACCTGAAGCTACACAACTTTCACCCTGATTGGAATATCCCGACCCCTGACCCACAGCCACGGAATTTTGTCCCTGAAAATAGCTTCCAGCCAAGCTACCAATGGCCACGGAATCTTGTCCCTGTAGATTATATCCAGAAATAGTCCCCATAGCTACTGATGCACGACCTTGATTTATTCTACCAGCAGAATTACCAATTGCAATGGCTTCAAACCCCTGACGTTCGTTTCCAGCAGCATACCCCACCGCAACTGCATCACCCTTCGTGTCACCTTCGTATCCAGTCTCATTATATCCCTGTGACGTTTTACCTGCATCGACACCTATGGCAACAGATCTATAATGTTGACTGACTTCTCCACAACCCCACCCAATGGCCACAGTCTTACCCACAGCTCCCAGATAAAAATCGGCTGTAATATAACCGGGATTATATCTGGAAGCTCCCTGTCCATCATATCCAGAACGATAGCCCATAGCCACACATTCCGCGTTTTGACCTGTACGTCCAGCTTCATATCCTATAGCGACTGATTGAGTTGCTTGGTACGATTGTCCAGCATTTGACCCAATGGCTATCGAAAAGGTGTTTTGATCAATTTCACCTGCAACGTAACCTATAGCCACCGATTCAATTCCTTGATTGGACTTACCCGCTTGGTAGCCCATAGCCACAGATTGCCTCCCTTGCTCAATATGACCGGATTGGTAGCCTATAGCCACGGATTGAGATCCTTGTATGGATTGTCCAGATTGAAGACCCATGGCTATGGATTGCTGCCCTTGGTCAATTTGAGCGGATTGGTAGCCTATAGCCACAGATTCAATTCCTTGATAGGACTGACCCGCTTGGTAGCCTATAGCCACCGAAAGGGCATTTTGACCAATTTGACCCGACTCAAAACCAATGGCCACAGATTGAGTGTTTTGAGCCACTTGACCAGCGTTGTCTCCCATAGCCACCGACTGGGTTGCTTGGTACGATTGTCCGGCATTGGAGCCAATAGCCACGGATTGGGCATTTTGGGACAATTGACCAGCCACATAACCGATAGCGACCGATTCTGACCCTTGGGCTGTTTTACCTGACTCAAAACCAATGGCGACCGAAAAGGCATTTTGACCTGTTTGTCCGGAGGTATCCCCAACAGCAACGGATTGAGTTCCTTGGTTGATCTGACCAGCTTCGTGACCGATAGCGACTGATTGGGACCCCTGGGACGTCTGTCCCGATTGAAAGCCAAGGGCGGTTGATTGTTGACCTTGTGAGGTCTTACCGGATTCAAAACCAATTGCCACTGATTGAGACTTTTGAGCCACTTGACCAGCGTTGTCTCCCATAGCCACCGACTGGGTTGCTTGGTACGATTGTCCGGCATTGGAGCCAATAGCCACGGATTGGGCATTTTGGGACAATTGACCAGCCACATAACCGATAGCGACCGATTCTGACCCTTGGGCTGTTTTACCTGACTCAAAACCAATGGCGACCGAAAAGGCATTTTGACCTGTTTGTCCAGAGGTATCCCCAACAGCAACGGATTGAGATCCTTGGTTGGTCTGACCAGCTTCGTGACCAATAGCCACCGATTGAGACCCCTGGGTGGATTGCCCAGACTGGTAGCCCATAGCCACAGATTGAGATCCTTGACCGGATTGCCCAGACTGGTAGCCTATGGCCACAGATTGAGTGTTTTGACTGTACTGAGCCGCATTTAGGCCAATTGACACACACTGACTGTCTTGTGAAGTCATACCAGATTGATGCCCAATGGCCACGGATTGTTCTCTTTGTTTTGTTTGACCAGATCTAAATCCCATAGCCACGGATTGTATACCTTGCGATGATTGGCCACATTCATAACCAATAGCTACAGATTTTTCGCCTTGTTGTGTCTGCCCACACTGAAATCCAACGGCTGTAGTTTTTGTACCTTGTCCAGATTGACCAGATTGATACCCTATAGAAACAGACTGTGCATTTTGTGTATACTGACCAGCATTTGTACCAATTGCTATGGTTGATGTACCTTGTACAGATTGACCAGCATTAGATCCAATGGCTATAGAAAACGCATTTTGACCTACTTGACCGGAACTAAAGCCCAGCGCTACTGTCTGTAACGCTGGTTGAGTCTCACCAGCTTTGTGACCAATGGCCACAGATTGATTCCCTTGTGATGTCGCACCAGCCTGATATCCAAGAGATACCGATTCATTACCCTGACTAGTCTGTCCAGACTTATAACCTACGGCCACCGATTCAGAACCCTGAGTTAGTTGACCAGTTAAATAGCCAACCGCAGTTGACCGATCACCTTGATTTGATTGTCCAGATTGAAAACCAAATGCGAGAGTTTCATCACCTTGATTTACTTCCGCAGATTGGAATCCCAAAACAAGACTGTTATTTCCTTGGTTTAAACGACCACATTGATAACCAATGGCGATGGATTGTAAACCTTGACCACTTTGTCCAGCTTGATATCCAACTGCAATACTTTGTGCATTTTGTCCAACTTGCCCAGATTCAAAACCCACCGCTACAGACTGGGATCCTTGTGTGGATTGCCCCGATCTGTAACCAACCGCGACCGATTGGATACCTTGCGATGTGCGCCCTGATTGATAACCAACCGCCACAGATTGTATATTTTGTGATATTTCACCGGCGTTATCACCCACTGCAACTGATTGAGTTCCCTGATACAATTGTCCTGCATTAGAGCCTATGGCAACCGATAGAGCGTTTTGTGATATTTCACCCGCCGTATAACCAATAGCTACAGATTCAGAACCTTGGGAAGTTTGTCCGGCCCGATATCCAATGGCCACAGAATTAACTTGTTGGTGAGACTGCGCAGACTGGTATCCTACAGCGACCGAACGACTTCCCTGGCGATTTTGTCCCGACTGATTTCCCAAAGCCACTGATTGAGGTCCTTGACTCGTTTGACCTGTCTGATAACCGAGAGCTGTAGACTGTATTCCTTGGTCTATTTGTCCAGTTTGATAACCAACGGCGGTTGCCTGATCACCTTGATTGGACTGCCCCGCCTGAAAACCAAATGCAAGTGTTTCGTCACCTTGATTTACCTCCGCCGTCCCAAAACCCAGAACAATACTGTTATTACCTTGATTTAATCGCCCACATTGGTGACCTATAGCGATAGATTGCGAACCCTGACCAATTTGTCCAGCTTGATATCCGAGTGCGATACTTTGTGCATTTTGACCAATTTGACCCGACTCAAAACCCACGGCGATTGATTGAGAACCCTGTATGGATTGACCCGATCTATAACCAATAGCAACTGATTGTGTGTTTTGACCCACTTCACCACACTCTTGCCCAACAGCCACCGACTGTAGTGCCTGTCTGTCCCTACCCGCATGGTAGCCAACGGCCACCGACTTTTCACCTTGTGAAGTCTTACCCGACTCTGACCCGAGTGCGATCGCGTTTATACCTTGACACGTTTTACCCGCATCTCTACCAATCGTAATTTCGTCAAAGTTGTGATTTATAGATGTAGGTGGAGTTGATGTCGTACTGTTTGTATTATCCTGGTTGAGTTCAGCTAAAAATATATGGTTGAACCGACCAGCATTACCAATGAATGGCATTACTACTATTAGTTAGCGAATAAAATACCACTAAGTCCATTGCGTATTCTGAGAACATTATAATTTACGGCGTATATTGTGATCTCATTTTGACTTAGACGGTTTGTTCCTCTAACGATGTCTCGTATTACAATTTTAGCGTTATCGAGTCTACTAAAATTACACGTACCAGTTGGCTTATATTCGGATGCATTTTTACAAAAATGATACGCAAAATAACGTGTATAAAGTGGGCATTTTTCAGTCTCCACAAAGTTTACGAGACCAAATTTAGAACTATTATAGTTTTGAACTATATGAAAGTATAGAGGGGACATATTTTCTAAAAGAGCTGTACCATTTAGGTATATATCAGCGCTTGAAAATGATAATTTATCTTCTTCTATGACACCACCTTGTGCGGTGTAGCCAAAAAATAAACTTTTAACCGGATGATTAAATGGTGATATATCAAGCGTTGTTTTAGGTAATTGTATCGCATCGTTTATTTTCTGAACTTGTGTAATCACGAGATCCATTGGAGTATTAATAAATTTGTTTCTTTCTTCGGTATCCAAGAAAATATAATTTCCATAACACTTTACACCGGATACATTTTGATTAGCAAAGTTTATTCGAATTTCAACTTCATGATATTGAAGCGCTACGAGAGGTAAAAACATATCATTGTCACAAAAAAAGAAATGTAACGGAATAAACATATTGTTCGATTGTGAAGTTTTGTTCAAAATTTCTTGTGCCTTTACAAAGTTTTCTGCCAAATAGTTTTGCCATATATCAGAAATAAAGTCATATGGGTGCGAATCAATTTTAATACCACCCATATAGAAGTCAATTGTTGCACCGTCAAATTTTGTCAAAAGATCCGTACCCTCGAACCAGACAGAATTTATAAGATCTCCCCAACTTGGAATAATTATAGAACTGTTTTCTGTTGTAATTTCTTTGATCAATCGTGGAGCTTGAGAAAAATTTGTGTGTCTTTTGTACTTCATACTGAAGAGTGACATACCAGTTTCACTCGTTATATAAACGTCTTGCGCACCCTTTGATGCGAGTTGAACTAATGCACCCGACATTTATTTATTAGATAGATTATAAAAACAGACACTTTCCCTGAGGGAATTCGTCCTTCTTTTCCTCCTCAACTTTACCGTGGACTTTGAAACCACCCTGTCGATACACTTTCATTCTCTTATAGTACATAGCTGTAAATATGGACCATGGATCGTGGATGTCGTAGATATGCGGATTGTTCTTTTTACCTTTAGTCTCTCGCATAATACGACCTATACTTTGTGTAATATCGGATTTTGGGGACGCTAAAATGACCGTATCTAGGGTTGGGATATCTAGACCTTCGTGGGCTTGTGAGAAGGTGGCAAAGATGATCTTCTTTTGTGATGAAGCCTGAAGGTCAGCCTCTTTCATACCACCCATGTAGAGTCCCGAGTTTTTGGGGAAACATTGGTGGAGCATTTCACAGTGCCACCGACGATCACTGAGAACAAGGAGTTGCCTCGTTCCCGCAGAAGCTTTTTTCACGAGTTGAACGAGCATTTGATTCCGCTTCCTGTCTTCAACAACTTCTGTAACCATGTTGGGCATTGATAGTTTACCGTTTCTTGTACACGGCGGAGGATTTCTGTAGTTGAATGATTCATAGGTCACGGGGAATACCTCAACCTGTTCCTGATTCTTTCGCTCTACCGCAAAGAATGTGGGTCCCATAAACCAATGAAGAACCTTCGTGAGACCATCTTTTCGTTCGGGTGTCGCCGAAAGACCAAAAATGTGCTTGGGACACATTTTGAAGAGGGACTGACTGAAGACCTTCGCACAAATGTGATGGGCTTCATCCACGATGAGTGTACCAATGGAGTCAAAATCACTGAAGGAATACTCCTTGAGGGACAGGGATTGAAGCATGGCTATGACAAAATCACAATCAGTCTCCTTCTTATCTTGTTGAACTATACCTATCGTGGCACCCGGGCAGAACTGTTGAATGCGTTCCCGCCATTGATCTGCGAGAAACTGTTTATGAACTACAATCATTGTGCGGTAGCCCAACTTACACGCTATTGCCAAGGATACGGTGGTCTTGCCATACCCGCATGGGAGCGAGAGAACACCATGGCCCGCACTAATAGCTGCAGCAAGAGCCTCGTTCTGGTGGGTTGCGTCTCGTAACTGACCGACAAACTTGGCGCTGGATCTCGCTGGCTCGGGGCGACGATCCTCCTTGGGCTTTCCCACCTTACCAACTCCGTAGAATCTTGGAACGCACACTCCATTCTTAGCTGTTCTAAAAACCTTGAAAGGTGGGGGAGGAAATCCATAGTCGCTGTTGACCTGTGGTCTTACTGTCAGTTCCTTTTTAATTTCCTGAATTGGTCCCTCAGTGACGAGGTATCCCGTCCGCGTCAACATTTAATATATTAAAGAATAGTAACTTTATATAGTTACAATGCCATCCGTTGACGTGGAAGAGAATATTAAAAAGATCCAAGAAGCGATCGAAAGTACGTACCAAGAACTTCACCGTCTACAGGGAAGCCTTCGTGTGTTTTTGGGTTTCAAGGAAAATGGTTTGACCACGATTGATATTCCAGAAAAGAAAGAAGAAGAACAAGAAGAAGTCAAGGAAGTGAAGTAATTGACATGAGCTTCCACGCGTAACCACTATAATTACCGACATTCCATATACCCGCGAAGTCAACTTCGACTTCAACTTCATCACCCTTTATAAGAGACTGCACCGGACGACCATTGACGTTGCACATCACTCTCCTATAACGGAATGGAACTTTCACTGTAAGAATTCGACCATCGAGTGGATCATCTACATGCGAATTCTTAATAAGCCACGACTTATTTGCGTGAATTCGGTGTATAATTTGAGAACAATTTTCAGGAATGACCAAACGAATATATTTTTTGTCGTTGTGGTCATACATGGGTTCGTAGACTTTTGCCTCAAACTTCATTGATTTCTATTTATATAAATTAGAATTAAAACTATAAGTGTCAATAAAACGACTGTCAAAATATCTGTTACGAGGCGGGGTTGAAGTGGTTTTCGTGTATTAAATAATTGATGACTGAGCGTCCTTGAAACTTCAACAGATGCTTCGATACTCGAGAATGGTGTTTTTCGTGGCGACATCATACCGCACATCGCAACCTTTGAACATTTACCAAAAAATGGAAGTTGGCCATGAAGACTGAGAACCCCGGAAGATTGTGTAAATTCCCAGTGATCCTCTTTCCATTCTGAACCCCAACCAATACGAGCTTCTCTCGGTGGTGGTAAACCGAGGTCGTGTACAACTTTATTTTTTATTGTTTCTGGATCAGATGAGAGAACATCTTTTGTTAAATTACATATGACACACGAAACTGTCTTACCATCGGACAAAACAACTGGTTGAAGATTCCATTCTGTTTTTGATGCAATTTCCAAGTCGTCCCCCAAATGTATAGTTTTGTCATAATCTAAAAGAACGTTTATGGAACCATACGTACTTTCGCGAACTTTTTTGTCTGCGTCGGATCCCCAATTATCACCTAAAAATTTGAGAGCTGGACTATTGTCTATACATAAGAATAACATTCCATCATTTACAACCATTTCATCTGTGAATGTAGCTTCATAAGTGTCTTCAAAGTATTCAACATTTTGAAGCTCCTTACCGAATACAAAGTTCACACCTTTTTTCATGAGTGCTATTTGCATTTTATCACACATGACTTTTCCAGAAACTTTTTGTGTATATTGCTTCGAAAGTCCCACATAATCGAAATTTTTTACAAATTCATACGCTGACATGATATCCCAAGTCACACCATCCATGATAAGTGGAAGATGTTGAATAAATTTTTGACCACTCTCTGAAAGTTTACCCACGGCATCTTTTAGAGAAATTTTCCGATACTTTTCGGGTTGTGTCAACACGCGTGTAGCGAGGGATGCGAGCATTCCATAATCACCAAGTTGTAGGGAGCGATACATAAAACCATAAATATCCTTCTTTACAGGTTTGAATATATGATTCCAATTGATTTTCATTTCACGAAAGAGACTGTGGGTATTCACAAAAGCCTTGTCAAAAACTATTCTGTGTGCGTGAAGATCTCTCGTGTCTGTATCAGGTTCCCACCAAGAACCACCCGCGGAGGGTTTCCTATCATAAATTGTGATTTCGTGATTACCGGTTTGTAGTATTTCCCATGCGAGAGACATACCAGTTGGTCCAGCTCCGACGATGTGAATGTTCATTCTACCTTTAACCCACATTTATTTTAGCGACTGCGACATTCGCAGCGTTCGTGGCACTCGTACTAAGAAGATCAACAACACCTACAATGAGCATGGCTTGTTGGAGCATAACTAAAGTTTTCGCCGTGGAGCTTTTTGGGTATATATCACCAAAGCCCACAGTTGACTGAATTGTAGATGAGAAATAGAAAACATCCATCATAGAAGCTTTGGAATCAATGCCGTTGAAGTGTTCCCCACCTGATCGAGCTAGAAGATAATAAAAGATTGCAAATATCAATATAGTCACAAAGTTTAATGTAAGAACTTTTAACATTTATATTAATCCAGATTCTTTTCTCTCCTCTGGAGTCTTGATGGCATACATGGCACTAAGAAAGATCACAGTGGAGATGAGTGCGTATTCAATGTCTTGTGTGGCACTGAAAGCAATCAACATGATCGACAAGAATCGGAAAGTCTTGCTGTTGAAAAGAGTCTTAAGGTTCTTTGGAATTTTAATCGCGTTACCCGAGAACAAACCTTGATACAAGATGATGAGGGTAAACAAGATTGGCTGTGCCTTAATGACGGCTTCAGTTGGACGACTGACTGGACCAAGAAAGTTGGAGAGCTTTTGCATTTTAAATAACCTAAGATATTTTTTAAAAAGTTAAAAAATAAAATATCTTCACAGAGTAGGATGCTATGCGTCGCAACCCATAGACCACTGAAACC
>Ga0255763_1003755_pt1 | contig 13422 bp, 16 predicted proteins | sample 041ome_2_FD_179963 | JGI IMG/M metagenome (GOLD analysis project Ga0255763, IMG submission 179963) | Coastal salt marsh microbial communities from the Groves Creek Marsh, Skidaway Island, Georgia - 041406US metaG (version 2) | ecosystem: Environmental > Aquatic > Marine > Intertidal zone > Salt...
TAGAAATAGCAAAATGTGGTATGCCGTGTAAAAAATTAATGGTTCCATCAATTGGATCAATTATCCAGGTATTATTTTTATCTTTATTATTTTCAGTTCCATTTTCCTCACTAATAATGGAGTAATGAGGTCTAGCTTTTTTTAATTCTTCAATAATAATTTTTTCAGTCTTTATATCGGAATTAGTAACAAAATCAGCAGGTCCTTTTTTAGAAACTTGTAATTTTTCAATTTCACCAAAATCTCTGATAAGAACTTTAGAAGCCTTTTCACTTGCCTTTATCATTACATTTAAATTTGCAGAAATTGAATTCACGATTTTTAAATTTTTTTGACGTATTCTAAATTTCTTGTATCGACAACAACTTCATCTCCAGCTTCAATGAATGGAGGAACTTGAATACTTAATCCATTATCTAGAATTGCAGGTTTATAGGATGAAGATACCGTTTGACCTTTTAACGCAGCATCAGTTGACTCAATTTTGCAATTTACTTGATTGGGTAAATCTATAGAAATAGGTTTTTCATTGTAAAAGCTTACAGAAACTTCAAGATTTTCAGTAAGTAATTTTCCTTTTTCACCAACTATGTCTTTTTTAATTTCAATTTGTTCAAATGATTTTGGATCCATAAAAAAATAATTATTTTCATCGTCATATAAATAATTGAAACTAGTTTCTTCTACTGATGCTTTTTCAATAGTTTCACTTGATCTAAATCTTTCATTTAATTTTGTATTTTTATTTACACTTTTCATTTCAACTTGAGCAAAAGCTCCACCTTTCCCAGGTTTTACATGTTGGGTTTTAAGAACTTGCCACAAGTCATCTTTGTATTCTAAGAGCATTCCAACTCTTATTTCATTTGCATTAATTTTCATTTTAGTAATTTTATAGCTTCTAAAGGTTTTAATTTTTTATTATTCCAAACGTAGCCTGAAATAGCTAAAAAATCTGCCTTGTTCAATAAGAGTTTTTTATAATTTAAATTATTAATTCCTCCTATAGCTACAACTGGAATTCTTGAGGTTTTTTTAAATTTTTTAATTATCTTAATATTAGCTTTATACTTAACTTTTTTTGTTTTTGTTGAGTTAAATGCCCCAAAGGCTATGTAATCAGCATTATTTTTGTTTGCAGTTTTTGCAAGATTTATAGAGTTATGGCAAGTAATGCCTATTATTTTTTTTTTTAATATTTTTCTAGCATCAATAATTGACATGTCATTTTGACCCAAATGGCACCCATCAGCATTAGCTTGTTTTGCTAAATTAGGATCATCATTGATTACAAACTTGACTTTAAAATTTTTACAAATTTTTTGAATTTTTTTTGCTATTTTTAGTTTGATATTTTGATTTTCTTTTTTCAATCTTAGCTGAAAAAAAGCTATTCTGTTGGTATTTAAAACCCTTTTTAAGTCTCTAAAAAAATATTTATTAATTTTATTTGGAGAAATTAAATAGAGAAACTTTTTTTTATTAATTCTCAAGTTCTCTAGACCATTTGCCTTGAGCTGCCAAAGTATTCATTTTTGCTCTATGATCGAATACTTTCTGAGTACCCTTAATATCATTTAAATCTTTAGCCCAATGTTTTAAGGCACTTTGCTGTAAAGCTCTTCCATAAGAGTAAGACATAATAAATTTTGTATCATTTACTTTATTAATCAAATTTAAATTTTCTGTGGCTTCAATTTCACTTTGACCACCAGAAAGAAAAGCAATACCTGGAACCTCAGTTGGCACTGAATTTTTAAGACATTCAACAGTCTTTCTAGCAACTTCATCACCATCAATTTTTTTTGAAGATTCAGATCCTGCTAAAATCATATTTGGTTTTAAAATGACACCAGTAAGGTCAACTTTATTTAGAATTAGTTCTTCAAAACATTTTTTAATTACCTCAGAAGTTTTTGCCAAACAATCTTCGGCTGAATGATTTCCATCCATTAAAACCTCGGGCTCTACTATTGGAACCATATTACATTCTTGAACTAATGCCGCATATCTTGCTAGCGCATGAGCATTCGAATGAATCGCAAGCTTACTAGGATGTTCTTTAGTTATATTATAAACACCTCTCCATTTTGTAAATCTTGCACCTAATTTATAATATTCTTTTAATCTGTCTCTGAGGCCATCCAGACCTTCTGTAATTTTTTCATTTGGAGAGCCAGCTAAAACTTTTGCACCAGTATCTACTTTTATGCCTGGGACAGAGCTTACTGATTGAATTAATTCTGGGATACTTTTGTTATCAGTTGTTTTTTGTTTTATGGTTTCGTCATAAAGAATAACACCTCCGATACAACTTGACATACTATTTGAACTCAAGAGTGTTTGTCTAAAAGATAATCTATTTTCAGGTGTGGATGGTACATTGACCGACTCTAATCTTTTAGTCATTGTAGCTGTACTCTCATCTGCCGCTAAGATACCTTTACCCTTTGATAAAATTTTAAGAGCTATTGAATTTAATTCTGACATGATTAATTAAGTGCGCTTATACCAGGTAGTTTTTTTCCTTCAAGATATTCTAAAAATGCTCCACCAGCGGTTGAAACAAAATTGAAATCATTAATTAGATTTATTTTATTTAATACTGAAATAGTATCACCCCCACCAGCCACCGAATATATAGAGTTTGATTTATAGTTTTTACTGATAGTTTTTGCGATTTCATAGCTTCCTTTTGCAAAATCTGAGTTTTCAAAATACCCTGCAGGACCGTTCCACAAAACAGTTTTACTGGTATTAATTAAATCTTCGATTTTTTTGATTGTTTTTTTACCTATATCTAAAATCATATCATCATCATTAATTTCAGTTAATTCCTTCAATTCTGGTTTACCATTTAAATCTTTACCAGTAACCACATCTTCCGGATAGACTATAGAACAAGAATATTTTTTTGATGTTTCAAATATATTTTTAATAATTTCATCACAATTTTCTTCATAAATTGATTTTCCAATTTTATAATTTTTATAGCTTAAAATATTGTTTGCCATACCCCCAACAATAATAATGTTATCAAATTTTGGAATTAAATTTTTTATTATGCCAATCTTTGTAGATATTTTAGAACCACCAATAATGCATGTGATTGGCTTTTCAATATCAGATGTAACCTTTTTTAAAGCGGTGATTTCAGAATTTAATTGTAACCCAGAGTAGGATGGTAAAAATTTTGTAATATTTGCAACTGATGCATGCGCTCTATGGGAGCATGAAAAAGCATCATTAATATATAATTCAGCAAATGAAGACAAGTGTTGGGCAAAATCTAAATCATTACTTTCTTCTTCTGGATAAAATCTAATATTTTCTAAAAATAAAATATTTTCACTAAAATTTTTAAATAAATCTTTATCTTGAATTTTTTTTATATCTTCAGATATCAATTTTATTTTTTGATTTAATTTATGTTCAAGATTATTACAAATTGGCTTCAGAGACAAAGCAGAGACAACTTTTCCTTTTGGTCTTCCAACGTGAGAAACAATTATAATTTTTGATTTTTTTTTAAGTAAAAATTTTAATGTTGGAATAATTTTATTAATTCTTGTTTCGTCTTGAATTTCTCCCCCTTGTAAAGGAACATTCAAATCTAGTCTTAATAACACTTTCTTTCCTGAAAGGTCTTCTTTATCTTCTATTTTTTTCATTAAGCGTTTTTATGTATATACTCTGCGATATCACACATTCTATTAGAAAAGCCCCATTCATTATCATACCAGGCAGAAATTTTTCCCATATTATTTCCAACGACGTTCGTTAATGATCCATCTATTATGGATGATGCGGGGTTATGATTGAAATCTATTGAAACCAGTTTTTCAAAAGTTAAATTTAAAACAGATTTTTCTTGTTTATCTATATATTCCTGAAAGGCATTATTGATTGTCTCTATAGTTAAGTTTTTTTTGGTACAAAAAACCAGTTCTACTAATGAAACATTTGGCGTAGGTACTCTCATCGCAATACCCTCTAATTTACCTTTAAGTGAAGGGATAATTTCTCCAATAGCTTTTGAAGCACCTGTAGATGTTGGAACTATAGATTGACTTGCAGATCTTGCTCTTCTTGGATCTTTGTGAGAATTATCTAATATTCTTTGATCACTAGTAAATGCATGAATTGTTGTCATGAAACCTTTTTCAATTTCAAATTTATTGTTCAAAACATAAGCTGCTGGGGCTAGACAATTGGTTGTACAAGATGCAGCCGAGATAATTTTATCCTCATTACTTATCTCGCTCTCATTTACGCCAAATACAACAGTTTTGTCTGCATTTTTACATGGCGCAGAAACGATAACTTTTTTTGCCCCATTATTTAAGTGTGGTAGAAGTTTATCCTTAGAATTAAACTTACCAGTACACTCAAAAACATAATCAACTTCTGATTTTTTCCAATTTATATTTTCTAAATTGGTTTCTTTTGTAAATAATATTTTAGACTTATTTACTATTAAATGATTTTCATCATATTGAATTTCAGCATTGAATTTACCGTGAATAGAATCATATTTTATTAATGTTGAGCAAGCTTCAGGACCAGTTCGATTATTTATATGTTTAATCTCAATATTTTTATTATTGCTTTCAATTATTGATCGTAAAACCATTCTTCCAATTCTACCCATCCCATTAATACCAACTTTAATAGTCATAATTTATCTCCTTAAAAAATTTTTAATTTTAGATGAAATATTTTTTACCGATAATCCAAAATGATTATAAATATCTTCATAAGGTGCACTTTTACCAAAATCATCAATACCAAAACTCAATCCATCTTTACCAATATACTTTTTCCAGCAATCTGTTCTACCTGCTTCAATTGAAAAAACATATTTTGTCTCTTTCATAATTTTATTTTTATAACCTTGGCTTTGCTTTTGAAATATCTCTTGGCTTGGAACAGATATTACTTTTGAATATATTCTATCTTTTGCAAGATTTTTAGAAACTTTTTTTGCAAGATTTACTTCTGAGCCACTTGCTAGTATTGTTATATTAATATTTTTATTTGATCTTTGTATTTCATATGCGCCCAATGAACACTTATTGGTATTTGAAAATTTTAATCTTATAGGCTCTAAATTTTGTCTAGTTAAGGACAATACACTGGGAGTTTTTTTATTTTTTAATGCAATTTCCCAACATTCTATTGTTTCCATTCTATCTGCAGGTCTCAATACATATAAATTTGGAATAGATCTTAACCCAGAAAGTTGTTCAATGGGTTGGTGTGTTGGGCCATCTTCTCCAAGACCAATTGAATCATGGGTCATTACATAAATAACCTGTTTTTCCATTAATGCAGATAATCTTATTGCAGGTTTACAATAATCTGAAAAAATTAAAAAAGTGCCTCCATAGGGAATAAATTTACTATGTAATGCTATACCATTCATCATGGCTGCCATCGCATGTTCTCTAACTCCATAATGAATATAGTTCCCATCAAATTTTCCAGGCTCTATTATTTTTTGAGTTTTTGTTTTAGTATTATTTGAACCAGCTAAATCTGCTGATCCACCTATTAATGAATTTTCTTTAAGTGTTAATGCAATCAGAGTTTTCTCAGAAGCCTTTCTTGAAGCCAGTGGTTTTATGTCTTGAGTCGCACTTAATTTTTCTTTTTTAATTTCCTTTGAAAAATTTTGATTAAATATTTTATTAATTTGAGTTCTATTTTTTTGATAAATCTTATTCCATTTTTTTTCCTCAATAGAGCCTTGTTGACCAATTTTTCTCCACTGACTTAATAAATCTTTAGGTATATCAAAAGCCTTGTGATGCCATTGAAGTTTTTTTCTTACAAGATTAATTTCATCACTTCCTAGAGGACTTCCATGCGATGAAGCTTTCCCAGACTTATTTGGTGATCCATATCCAATTTTTGTTCTACATGAAATTACAGTTGGTCTTTTTGCATTTTGAACTTTTTTTAATGCTTTAAAAATTTCTTTAGGATTATGACCATTAACATCAATGTAATCCCAACCATAGCTTTCAAATCTTTTTTTAAAATTATCTGAAACAGTTAAACTTGTGGGTCCATCAATTGAAATTGAATTATTATCAAAAAGCATAATTAAATTTTTAAGTTTAAGATGCCCCGCCAAGCTCATAGCCTCATGGCTTATACCTTCCATTAAACATCCATCACCAGCTAAAACATATGTTTTATGGTTAAATATTTTTTTTCCTATCTTATGATCCAGTATTGATTGTGCTAGAGCCATTCCAACAGCATTACCAATCCCTTGTCCTAGTGGTCCTGTAGTTGTCTCTATTCCACTTCCTGGATGATACTCGGGGTGCCCAGCACAAATTGAGTTAAGTTGTCTAAAGCTCTTTATATCTTTTAGAGAAATACTTTTGTAGCCTGTTAGATACAAAAGGGAATATAGCAACATCGACCCATGACCAGCAGACAATATAAACCGGTCTCTATTTAACCAATTTGGATTTTTAGGATTAAACTTTAAAAATTTTTGAAATAAAATCGTTACAACATCCGCCATACCCATTGGCATTCCAGGGTGCCCTGAGTTTGCTTTTTGGACTGCATCAATAGATAAAAATCTTATACAGTTAGCAAGGTTATTGTGTTGTTTGTTCAAAATTATCCTGTGTAGACTTAGAAGAATCTATTTAATATTATAAACATATATATATGAATTCCTTAACTGAAAAAGAAAAAAAATTAAACACAGTTTTAGACAAACTTAAAAATTTAAGTTTTAAAAACCCAGAATTAGATAACAATATTGAAGAATTAAAAAATAAAAAAAATCAATTAGAAATTGAAAAAAAAGAAATTGAGAACAAGTATAAAATATTAAAGGAGGATTATGAGCTAATGTCAAAAAAATTAGAAGAAATAAAAGATAATCAGAAGCTTGAGGAAAGAAAGCAAATTGAATTCTCTGAAAAAATAGATGAATTAAATCAAGAAACAGATACTCTGTTAGAGGAAATAGACAAATGGCAAACGTAAGCATTAAATTCAATGGAAAACAGTTTTTGTTATCTTGTGATGATGGGCAGGAAGAACATCTTGAAGAACTCTTGATACAATTAAATAAAAAATTTAATGAGTTAAAAAACGATCTTGGAAATTTGGGTGAAAATAAATTACTTTTGATTACAGCCGTTAAAGTGATGGATGAATACCATGAAACAAAAAAGAAAGTTGAACAAAAAAAAAATGAATTAAAGGAACTTTCAAACAAATTTAGAGAATTAAAAAGCTTGGTCTATGACTATAGAGATAAGAAAGAAGAGGAGATCAATCAATTGAATGATAGGCACAATAATTTAAAAATCGAAATTGAAAATAATCAAAAAAATTATGAAAAAATAATAGATCAAACAGCTGATGAGATTTCAAATTTTATAGATAAAACTAATTTAGAAAAATTATCTTAAATTATAGTGAATAAATCAGCTATTAGAAAAAAATTAATAAGTTTAAGAAAAAAAAAATACAAAAGTAACATTGAGTTAAATCCTAATAAACTTATTGAGTTAATAGATAAACAAAAATTAAATTCAAAAATTATCGGTTGTTACTATCCATTTAACTACGAATTAGATATTTTGAATATTTTAGAGGCTTTAGTAAATAAAAAATATATTCTTTCATTACCAAAAATTTTAAAAAACAATGAAATGAATTTTTTTAAATGGTCAATATATGATCCATTAAAAATTAATAAATATGGAATACCAGAACCAATTTCTGATAAAAAAATTGATCCAAATATTTTGTTGATACCTTTAGTTGGATTTGACAATAAATTAAACAGACTAGGCTATGGTGGTGGATATTATGATAGATATTTATCAAAAGTAAAATTATTCAAACCAGTATTAAAAATTGGTGTGGGTTTTTCTTTTCAAAAAGTTAAAAATTTACCTATAAATAAATATGATCAAAAACTTGATTATATAATTACAGAAAAAAAAATTATTTAATGAAAATACTATTCTTAGGTGATGTTGTTGGAATTTCTGGAAGTTCAAAAATTTTGAATAATCTGAAATCAGAAATAGAAAAAAAAAAAATAGATTTTGTTATAGTAAATGGTGAAAATTCTGCAGAACCAGGAGTTGGACTTACTGAAAATACTTGTAAAGATTTTTTTAATTGTGGAGTTAATGTGATTACATCTGGAAATCATGTGTGGGATCAAAAAGAAATAATGAGTTTCATAGAAAAAGAAAATAGGCTGTTAAGGCCGTATAATTTGTTTGAACCTTCTCCTGGAAAAGGTTTTGAAATTTATAAAACCTCTAAAAATATCAATATTGGTGTTTTAAATTTAATGGGAAATGTATTCATGAAAAAATGTGAAGATGTTTTTGAGACTTCAAAAAAATTTTTAAATGAATACACATTAAAAGAAGATTATGATTTATTGATAGTGGATTTTCATGGGGAAATAACAAGTGAAAAAAATGCTATTGGTCATTATTTTGATGGAAAGGCAACATTGGTAGTGGGAACACATACTCACATTCCAACCAATGATGCACGTATCTTAAAAAATGGAACAGCATATCAAACTGATGCTGGCATGTGTGGAGATTACGACTCTGTGATTGGCATGAATAAGGAGAATTCAATTAATAGATTTCTTAAAGAAAATTCAACAAAACATTTTCCTGCTATAGGAGAAGCGACATTGAGTGGTGTTATTGTTGAATGTGATTTGAAAACTGGTCTTTCAAAACATGTAGAAAGTTATATCTTTGGTGGACAATTAAAAAATACATTATAAATCATGGCAGGACATTCACATTGGGCGGGTATCAAACATAAAAAAGGTAAAGCAGACAAGCAAAGATCAAAAATATTTTCCAAACTTTCAAAAGAAATTACTGTAGCAGCTAAACTTGGAGATAAAGACCCAGCAATGAATCCAAGACTTAGATCAGCAATTCAAGCAGCAAGATCTGCTAATATGCCAAAAGACAATATTGAAAGGGCTATCGATAAATCTTCAGTTAATACAGCTTCAAATTTTGAGAATTTGAGATATGAAGGTTTTGGGCCTGATAAGGTTGCTGTAATAGTTGAAACTTTAACTGATAACAAAAATAGAACAGCATCTAATATTAGAACAATTTTTCAAAAAGCCGGTGGAAGTCTTGGCACCCAAGGATCCGCATCTCATAATTTTAATCAGATGGGTGTTATCAAAATTGATAAAAATGAAATTTCAGAGGAAGAGATACTTGAACTAGCTATAGAGGCGGGTGCAGATGAGTGCATAACAAAAGAAAATATTCACGAAATACAGTGCCCAGTTAATGAAATTTACAATGTCAAAAAAAATTTAGAAAAAAGCATAAATAATTTTATATCCACAGAAATTGAATGGATACCGCTTAACAGCGTTAAAGTTACAAATGAACAACAAGAAAAACTTGTTGAATTTTTTGAAACACTTGATGATGATGATGATGTCCAAAATATTTTTTCAAACGCAGACCTAGGGAATAGCTAATGCTGATAATTGGAATAGATCCTGGTATAACTGGGTCAATTTGTTTTTTTGAAGATGGAAAAATTTTAGATGTAGTTGAAATGCCAACTATGACTGAAGGAAAAAAAAATAAAAAACAAGTTAACGGATCTCAAATATATAATGAGATAAAAAAAAGAATAGAAAAAATAGACAAAAAAGACATTAAGGTCATAATTGAACAAGTATCAGCTATGCCTGGCCAGGGTGTAACCAGCATGTTTAATTTTGGACAATCTTACGGAATATTAAAGGGAATGTGTTCAGCAATGCAACTTCCTATGTATTTTGTTAGACCAGCGAAATGGAAGAAATATTTTAATTTAATTAATTCAGAGAAAGATGCTAGCAGAACAAAGGCAATTGAAATATTTCCCTATTTTTCTTCTAATTTAGCAAAAAAAAAAGACTCAAACAAAGCTGATGCAATTTTGATAGCAAGTTTTTATTATGAGACATTTAGAAATGAAGAGTAGCTAAAATTTTTAGAACAAATTGATGACACATTTCAGTGTGAAAAGATTCTAATGGAAGCAGATATATCATCTCAAGCAGTAGGCCTTGCGTCTAGTGCAGATTTCTCCTTAATAAACTTATTTTTAAAAGCAGATATAATTGTAAAAACAGTAATTATTTCATTGATTGCTTGTTCAATTTATTCATGGGCAATTATTTTTGATAAAATTAAGATGTTCAAAAAAATAAACCTCTCTTCTGAGGAATTTGAAGAAAAGTTTTGGAGATCTAAATCAGCAGAAACTTTTTATAATAGTCTACCTTCTGATGTTGAAGATCCTATGACATCATTATTTAAAGAGTCAATGCAGGGATTGATAAAGTCAAAGTCAAAAACAAATTTAGTAGAAAAAATGGGTGGAATTTTAGAAGTTGGAATTGAAAAACAAATTTCTAAAATTGAAAAAGGTTTTACGTTTTTAGCAACAGTTGGATCAACGGCTCCTTTTATAGGATTGTTTGGAACTGTTTGGGGAATAATGAATTCTTTTCAATCTATAGCAATTTCTAGAAATACCAGTCTTGCAATTGTTGCACCTGGGATAGCAGAAGCTTTATTTGCAACTGCACTTGGATTGTTAGCAGCAATACCTGCGGTTGTTGCATATAATAGATTTACAAATGATAGCAGAAAATATTCTCAGAAATTAGAAAGTTTTTCAAAAAGATTTATATCAATAATTTAATTTACCAAATGGCATTTAAATTCAATCGCTCATCAAAAGAACCAATGAGCGAAATCAACGTAACACCCTTTGTAGACGTAATGTTAGTTTTGTTAATCATTTTTATGGTAACGGCACCGTTATTAACTGTTGGTGTTCAAGTTGATTTACCCGAAAGTTCAGCAGACTCATTGCCAGAAGAACAAGAACCATTAACTTTATCTATAAATTCAAAAGGAGAAATTTTTATTCAAGAGTCTAAAGTTGAATATGACAAAATAATTGCAAAAGTTCTAGCAGTATCAAAAAATAGAACAGATACACGTATTTATGTTAGAGGAGATAAAACAATAAATTATGGAAGAGTTTTAGAAATTATGGGACTTCTTTCAGGATCAGGTTTTACAAAAGTAGCATTAATTTCTGAGCCATATAAAGAGAGGTAATTTCGAAATGAATAGAAGCATAATTTTATCTTCTGTTTTTCATTTATTTATAATAATTTTAACTGCTATGAGCCTTCCATTTTTATCAAAAAAAGCTGTTGATTTGCCCCCAATAGTATCTGTTGAATTAATACAAATTACTGAGAAAACAAATATACCATTCGCTCCTAAAGCAAAAAAGATTATTGAAAAAGTTAAAGAAAAAGAAAAAAAATTAGTTTCTGAGCAAGCACCACCTAAAAAAGTAAAAAAGAAAAAACCAGACGCAGTTCCAATGCCAGAGGACAATATAAAGAAAGTAGAAAAAGTTAAAGACGATACTCAAAACCCCGAAAAAGTAGATAATGAGATAAAACAAGTTTCAGAGTTTGAAAAAGAGGAGTTGTTTGATCCAAATAACATTGCAGCTTTAATTGATAAATCTAAGGAAGAAACAGCATTAGAAGTTAATAAAACGGATCAAGTTACTCAAGATCAAGCAAAAAATTTTGATAACACTGGTCTTACTTTAAGTGAAGAGGACGCATTAAAAGCACAGATTTTTGGTTGTTGGAGTATCCCGCTTGGTTTACCCTATAATGAAAATTTATTAGTGAGAATTAAACTTGAATTAAAACCTGATGGTTCTGTTAGTAAATCTGAAATTTTAGATCATGCTAGAATGAATAGACCTGGACAAGGATTTTATAAAGTTTTAGCTGAAAGTGCACTTAGAGCTGTTAAATTGTGTCAACCTTTGAGAGTGCCAACGACTGGATATGAAAGATGGAAAGAACTACAGTTAAATTTTGACGCAAGAGAAATGTTAGAAGGTTAGTTATGAAAAATATAAAATTTATTTTATCAACATTATTAATAATTTTACTCACTACTGTTAAATCATTTAGTTTAATAGAAGTCGATATTACAAGAGGAAATCTAAATCCACTTCCTGTAGCTGTATCTCCATTATCTATAGATGTAAAATCTAAAAAAAGTTTTGAGAATTTGCTTAAAAAAAAAGATATAGGTGAGGAAATATCTTTAATTGTAGAAAATAATTTAAGAACCTCAGGTCTTTTCAATCCATTAAATAAAGATGCTTTTCTTCAAGCTCCAGATATAGCTAACTTAAAACCAAGGTTCGAAGATTGGAATTTGATCAAAGCACAAGCGTTAATAACGGGTAAAGTAACTAATATAGAGGATAAATTAAGAGTTGAGTTTAGACTGTGGGATGTTTTGGCTGGAAAAGAAATGATGGCTCTCGCATTTACTACTGTTCCTACAAACTGGAGAAGAGTTGGTCACATAATATCAGATAAAGTTTATGAGAGATTAACAGGTGAGAAGGGTTATTTTGATACTAGAATTATTTATGTAGCTGAAGAGGGACCAAAAACTAATAGAATAAAAAAATTAGCGATTATGGATCAAGATGGTGAGAATAATAAATTTTTGACTTTAGGTAATGAGCTGGTTTTAACCCCAAGATTTAATCCAACAAGTCAAATGGTAACCTATCTATCTTATTTTAGAAATTTACCTCGAGTTTATCTTTTAGATATTGAAACTGGTATGCAAGAAGTGGTGGGTGATTTTCCAGGTATGACTTTTGCGCCAAGATTTTCTCCTGATGGAAAAAAAATTATTATGAGTTTTGCTAAAGATGGAAATTCTGACATTTATACAATGGATCTTGAAAATAGAATTGTAGAAAAAATTACCAATCATCCTTCAATCGATACATCTCCATCATATTCACCTGATGGCAAATTTATTTGTTTTAACTCTGATAGAAGTGGCTATCAGCAAATATACGTTATGAATAGTGATGGTACTAATGTTAAGAGAATTTCTTTTGGAAATGGAATTTATGGAACTCCAGTTTGGTCACCTAGAGGTGATTTAATTGCTTTTACTAAATTGCATAAGGGCCAATTTTATATTGGAGTAATGAGAACTGATGGAACGGGTGAAAGACTGTTGACAGAAAATTTTTATCAAGAAGCTCCTTCATGGTCACCAAATGGAAGAGTATTAATTTTTTATAGAGAAACAAAAACAGATGATAAAGGCGAAGGTTTTTCTGCTAAATTATGGTCTATTGACCTTACAGGGTATAATGAGAGACTTGTAAAAACCCCAACAGATGGCTCAGACCCATCTTGGTCGTCATTATTAAGTGATTAGACCTAAATTGCTTGATTTTTTTTCTTGAAAGGTCTAGTTAGGTGTGAAAATACTAAGATTTAGAAATATTGAT
>Ga0255763_1003761_pt1 | contig 13406 bp, 9 predicted proteins | sample 041ome_2_FD_179963 | JGI IMG/M metagenome (GOLD analysis project Ga0255763, IMG submission 179963) | Coastal salt marsh microbial communities from the Groves Creek Marsh, Skidaway Island, Georgia - 041406US metaG (version 2) | ecosystem: Environmental > Aquatic > Marine > Intertidal zone > Salt...
TTAAAAAATCAATTAGAAAGTACTTTTAATGAAGAAGTACAAATAATCATCGATTTTAAGAGATTACAGCCATATGGGTTTAATTTTGGACTACTTGGTACAAAACGAGAGAATACTGAAATCACAAATAGCAAACTTATAGAGGGTTATGAGACATTAAGAGATACTTTTTTGAGCTCATATGGTATCTCAAACACTCAACTTAAGTCAAAATTTGCTTCCTATATTTATAAACAGACAAATGGATTAGTCACAATAAACTTCATAGGAGTTCCTGCAGTAGATAGGGAGAGCAAAAATGATTATTTAGAAGCTCCAAAAATAATGAGATTATCAGTCAACCGTAGGTTGACTTTCGCTATGGGAGCAGCACTTATCTCTCTAGGATTATTTACCGCAGGATCTTTAATCCAACAAGTATATTTCTCTGACGCAACTCAACTTGAGACACAGCAACAGTTACGTAATCTTTTTATCATGAATGATAAAAATTCAGAGGAGTTACGAGAATCAGAGAATATCCTTTCACAAAAAGTTAATTCAGAACCAGGAACATATGAATCTCCCGTCTTAGGTGATGATTCTACGGAACTCTCTAATGGCGGTCTAAATGAGCTTTTCGATAATATATTTAATGAAGATGCAGCTGAGAATGTACCAGAAGTTTTTGGCATGTTAGAGATTCCACAAATAAATCTTGAGCAGTATGTAGTAACAGGAACCAGTGCTGAAGCATTGACTTACGGTCCTGGTTATTACACAAAAACCTCTACACCTGGAAATCGTGGAAACGTGGGAATAGCTGGTCACAGAACTACTTATGGAGCACCTTTTTCAGATTTAGATAAATTACAAACTGGAGATCAAATTATGCTTACGGTTGGTACAGACAAGTTCAAATATATTATTGATGAGATTCTTATTGTAGATCCAGATCAAGGTGAGCGTTATCTTTACAATAGGGGAGATGAGAGAATTACTCTAACTACGTGCCATCCAAAGTTTTCAGATAAACTCCGATTAATTGTGACAGGATCCTTGGAAAAAAAAGAACAAGTTAATTAAATCATTTTATAATAGGAAATATGGGTGAAGAAATAATCTTAGACGGTAGAGTGTTATCAGCACAAACTAAATATTTAATTGTCCATGACAAACTCATTGATGCGGCTATAAAACTGTTAAATAAAAAATCTGTTGATGTAAATACGCTTAGTGTCAGTGATGTATGTAAACAAGCTAAAGTTGCTGTCTCTTCAGGATATAACCATTTTCCAAATGGGTTTGTAGATGTTTATCATGGGATTTTTAAACTCACATTACAAAATGTTGAAGATTCATTATCTGATATGACTATTCAATCTAAAAGCTCAGAATACAAAGTTAACTACTATCTACATGCTGTTGCAAACAGTGTTGTTGCTCTTGGTGAGGCATCAAGATTAACACTATTCCACTACAGAGAGATGGCTAGTTTAGAAGGATTCGTTTTCGGTGAACCCAAATTACTTCTTGATGCGTTGATAAAAGATTATTGCCAAGAGCAAGGTATTCCTAAATACAAAGCATTAGTTGAGGATACCTGGATCAGTTTCAATGGATTGCTCTATATTTGGATGCGTTTCGATGAAAACTCTAAACTTTTCTCAAAGTATGACGATGAATGGTTCCTAAAAAGCATTAAACACCTTTTTAAAAAGCAGCTTTCAAGTCATATAAGCTAGAACTCAAATATATTCAAAAAGTTCTAATTTATTGAATAGATCCAAAAAATTATTGAGTTAGAACAGATTCTAATCTAAACTAGAAGTAATTTAATAAAATTATGATATATCGAATTATTGGTACAATTTTGAACGTTCCTAAGTTCTTTAGGGGAATATTTAGCGTGCACACATTAAAAAAATTACTGTCTGTAACACTATCTTTTTTAATGCTTCTGTCTATTTCTTATACATTTATCGAGACAGTAGACCCAGAACCCGCTTTTGCAGCATCATGGGACTGCCTTGATTCAAGTGGTAGGCCAATTGCATTTCAAACTAAGTATTCCAGTGGCAATTTAAATGTTATTCAATATAATTTCTCAACAAATCAAGAATCTACAACAACTTTTACCAGTGGTTTTTCTGGTTCAGGTGAGATCAATGCATCTTTTATGGATCTAGATGGAAATCTTTATGTTCAAAGAAAGCATACCAATACTAACGGCGCAAATAGTCGTTTATATTTAGTAAATCCAACTGGAAACCCAACGCTTGTAGACAGTTCATCGGCTGGTGATGACCTTAACGCAGCAACATTTTTTGTTGACAATGGATATGAGTATGCAATTTCTGGTAGAGGACACTTCGCTGGTCCAGGAAGTTATGTTCGATTTAGTAGCGACACAAGTTTGGCTGCAGATAAACTATATTCTCTTGGAAGTACAAATACTAATGGTGGGCAAATCCAAAGGACAAAAGCTAAAGACTTTACATGGATTCGAGATAATTCAAACTTTCCAACAATGTTTAATAACCAGAAACCAAACTTTATTGGCATAGATGGTGGTAACCAGAGAATATATGTTTCCTCATATACAATAACAAATCAAGGTGATTCTAATGAGGAAATAGAGATTGAGACTCAATCTTATAGCATCAGTATATCTAACAACAATGACAGAACTGACTTTGGTGCAATTTATGGCTTTGGATCTGACGAGATTTATGCAATGAACAATCACACAGGAAATATATATAAAATAAATATTAGTGGATCTGGCTATTCTGTTTCTGATACAGGAGATGATGGCGCTCAATCATCAAACAATGATGGTGCTGCATGTCACGCTGGAGATCCAAGTGTTACATTTAATCCCTCAGTTACAGCTAGTCAGGGAAGTTGTGATGGGTCAAATCGTGAAATAGATGTTACTTTAAATAATTCAAGTTCAAATGTTGCAACAAACTATGTTGTTACGTATACAGTTAATGGTGGCAGTGCTCAGTCACTGACATCAGGAACCTCTGTCTCGTCGTCGTCGAGTAACACGTCCCTGAGCGTGCCAGGCCAGGCTAATGGTGCTGCAGTAGTAATTAGTTGGTATGCAGAAAATACAAGTAATAATCTTCGAGAACCCGTAACTGGTACAACGTTACTTTCAACTATCACAGTAGATGCCTCTTCATGTTCTCCAACGCCTACATCCAAGAGTTCCTCATCTTCAGTTAGCGCAGCTTTTGGATCGTGTTCCTCTGGTAGTGCAACATCAACTCTTACAATTACAAATTCAGACTCATCGACTGTGTACTATTATGTTGATTATTCTATTAACGGTGGAACCTATGTAAATGCTTCTACAAACCTATCAGTTTCAGCAGGTGTAACTAATACAAGTCTGAGTACTTCAGTTAGTCATGGTCAAAATATTACCTGGAGATTTAAAGCCTCTGATATAAATAACGATTTCACTGGATTAAATTATTCAACACTTACAACAAGCAGTAATCTTGACTGTCCTGTAATTGATACAACTGGAGCTTCCTCTTTTGGATCTTGTGCTGCAGGTTCTAAAACATCTACTTTCACAATGTCTAACTCTAGTTCTGCAAATACTGCTGCTTTCTTTAGAGTCCAATATTCTATTAATGGTGGTAGTTTCCAAAATGCAGTAACAAACCAAAGTGTTGGTATAAACTCCTCAGAGACTACATCAGTTTCTGTACCTCACGGCTCTACTATTCAGTGGCAGTATGAAATCTCCAATACTTCTAATACTTTCACTGGCACATATACACAGGAATCTACCTCTTCTGCCGTTGACTGTCCTGTTTATGCCGTTGTTGCCTCGCATTCAGTTACAAACTGTACCAACAATGGTGCTAGCCAAGGTGGAACCGAGGGAAGAATTGTTCTAAGCATTGACAACAGTGGAAGTAATGCTGATATAACACTTTTAATTCAAAAGAGAAGTACGAATGCTGTTAGTGGAAATGTAGGAGATTGGGATTATTTCAACACAAGCATTACAGGAGGTTCCTCAGGGACATCTATTTCAGCAGGAGTTGCTGAAACAACTTTCAGATTTGATGACATTGCAACAGGTACGGGTAGAGAGCATAGATATTCAATTGATGGAGGAAGTACATGGACAGAAGTAGGTTCAAAACTTACCATCTCCTGTGTTAGCGTAACTACCAGTCTTGGAAGCTGTTCTTCTGAACTTACCCAAACTCCTACAATCACATTGAACTCTGGCGCAGATGCCACTTCAAATGTATTTTTTAGAGTTGAGTACTCAATTGATGGAGGAAGCACATGGACAGAATTGGAAAATGATTTCGAGGTTGCTATTGATTCATCTCAAACTTTAACTGGGCCGGCACTTGCCGATGGTGAATCTATAGAATGGAGATACAGTTCAAGAAAAGCTTCTGGTTCGCACGATAGCAGTTTGTGGGTAACTTCAGATACTGATATTCCAGGAATTGACCCGACACTTACTTACACAGCAAGTTGTATTGTTCCTACAACTACAACTACAACTACAACTACAACTACAACTACAACTATACCTACAATTTCAAACGTACTAATTGCGACAACTACTACAACTACTACAACTACATTGCCTCCAACAACGACTACAACTTTGAAACAGGAGATATTTAAACCATCTCTATTCGTTAACAGATCTTGTTCAGACGGTGGTGGAGCATCATTTGGAATTACAGCACTAAATACAAATTCAACAGTGGGTGCTGATATTAGAGTAAAAGTTTGGATAGATAAGAAAAGAGTATTTTTTAATACCTATAAAGTAGGAGCTAATAATAATATTTTTATCACATCTATAGGTGGCGTTCCAGAAGATTCCTATTTCAAAATAAAAATTGTTTTTAGGGATGAATTAGGAGCCCACAAAACAGTTGGTCGATTTAGTAAGATAACTAATTGTGATAATGAAGTAGTTTCTACAAGAACATCAACGATTCCTGTAATTACCACAACAACACTAGCACCGATTTTACCCACAGATCCAAGCATTGAGATGGGAGTTACCACAACAACGGTGCCACAATTTGATCCACCAGTTGAAGAAGTTGTAGATGAGGAATTACTAGAGTTTGAAAACCCACTTACCGGCGAAGAAGGAAATGATTTCTTCGTTTGGGATGATTTTGATGAGGACCTATATTTTACAGATGGAAATTATCAAATTCAGTACTTCTACGAAGAAGATAGCCTTAAGCTAGCAGCAACAGGGATAGATTTAGACTATATCCTTATAGGCAGTTCTTTACTTCTTTTCGTAGGCTTTGCTTTATTTGTTTCAACTAGAAAAAAAAGTTTAATGTCACAACCAGGAAATGTATCAATAGAAAATATTTATAAAAATTCATTTAAGTTAAAAACAAAACTTGAAAAAATTCTTAAAGAGAAGGTGCTTATTAAGATACCTCTTAATGAAATGAATCCATACGGTATTGGCGTAGGAAAATATAATGAAAGATTAACATCACTAAATGCTGAATTGGAATACACACTTGTTGCGATTAGAAATCTAGAGAAAAAATATATAGAACTAGATGAGAATATAACTAAGGAAAAATTTGAAGAGGCTTTTTCATTAATATCAAAAAACTTTGAAATCGAGTTTACTGGCACAGTGCCGATTAAAGAGAGTTTCTCATCTGAAAGTGAAGTAGATAAAAAAAGTTTTTTAAATATAAGAAAAAAACAGGCATCAAAAAAACAAATTAATAGAAGTAGTGGGCTAGCTTTTGCGTCAATCTTGATTTTGGGTGGATTGGGATTAGGCCTGTACGCTTCTCAACAAATATATTTAACTAATTTTCAACAACAAAATGCACAAAAATATTTAGAAACAATTTACTCTGGTGATGTTGATGGTAATTCTGATATAGATCAGGTATTCGTTCAGAAAAATAATCCGCTTCAAAGTGATATACCTGTATTCGAAAATCTTAGAGACATTCCAGGACTTACTCAAAATAATGAAGTTAAAAAATATGTACCTAATGTTTTCGGTTATCTTGAAATACCTACAATAAATCTCAAGCAGTATGTAGTCTCTGGGACTGATGAGATTAGTTTACAGTATGGTCCAGGACATTATATGAAAACAAATCTACCTGGTTCAGGAGGAAATGTTGGTATCGCAGGGCATAGAACAACTTATGGAGCACCATTTACTAGATTAGATTTATTAGAAGTTGGAGATACTATCTTTTTAAATTTTGGTGATAATAAATATCATTATGAAATTGATGAAAAGCTTATTGTTGATGCAAATGAAGGTGAGTATGTTCTCTACGATAGAGGCGATGACCGTATTACTCTTACAACCTGTCATCCAAAATATTCTGCGCGTCAGAGATTAGTTATTTCTGGAAAACTTTTTAAAATCGAGAGTGCTAACTAGGATATGGATATGCAGACAGAAAAAATTGACGGTAGAAGTTTAAGAGCCCAAAAAACTTATAACCAAGTGCATGAAAAATTAGTTCTTGCAGCAGTTACTTTGTATAAAAACCCTTTAATTCATGAGAGCAAAATTACTATATCGATGATAGCTAAAAATGCAGGAGTTTCTGTTGCAACAGCCTACAATCATTTCCCAGATAATAAATTGGATATATTAGGTTCAATTTTTAAATTAGGATTTGAAGAGGTCTCAGAGGATTACCTAAATTTTATTAAGAAAAACAATGATCCATTGGTGCAACTTAATAAATTTATAACACTTGTTGCAGAAAAAATTATCGAAAACGGCGATGCCGTCAGGTATGCATTTTTTAATATTAATGAAATACTTGAAAGTGGAAAATGGATACAGGGTGAGCCGTATGATGTATGTTTAGATATTTCAATTAGATTAGCTGAGCAAACACCAGGTCTAGATCCTTATAAATTTGCGGATGAATTATTTACAAATTTAAATGGGCGAATATTCCTTTGGATGCGTTACAATCCTAAATTTGATTTGTGGTCTAAATTTAATGACGAATGGTTTAGACAAGAAGTTAAACTTTTAATTGATAAGGCTTTGAAGCTTCAAAAATAATATATGAAAAAGTTATTAATAATATTTTCTTTCTGTTTATTTTTTAATGCCACGTTAGATGAAAGTAATATAGACATTGAATTATCGATTGCAGACACTAAAACATTTGAAATATCATGGTCAGTAAACATTCAAGACTACGAAGAATTAATACTTAAGATAAACCAAAATGGCACAATAGAACAGTTTCAAATCCCTACTTCCTCGGGAAGCATTGAGATGTGTTGTTATTCTGAAGAAGTAGAGGTAACAATTCTTGTAATAGTCACCACATCTATTGAACAAGATTCAGAAGAGTGCCCAGCTGTTAATTGCTATGATTTTATAGAAGAAACATACTTCAACACAAAAAAACTATCTTTTCCAACAACAACTACAACAACTTCTACTACTACAACAACTCCCACTACAACTACTACTATTCCTCCAGTAGCAATAGAAGAAAAAGTAGATTTTTTAAATATTGAAATTACTAATGCATTAATTACATCTATTCCCTTATTTGATGACATTGACTTAACTGACCAGGAAAAAAATAGTATGGCAGTTGTAGTCTCTACGTCCATCATTATTCTTTTTTATATTGTCTTATTACTTCAAGAATGGTTCAACAAGATTTTATCGGAAAATAATATTAGGTGGTTTAAATCCGATAAGGAATTTGTTAAAAGTAGTAAATTAAAAAATATTCTAAAGATTTCTTTCGTGTTGATTTTGACCTCGTTTCTTGTTGGCTATGTTGAGGAAGGAGCAAGTATTTCAATTGACCTAGAGAATGTTGCAATATTTATTGCAGCTTTTGTTGGCTTAGCATCAGTAACACTATTTTCAGAAGGAACAGAGGGATTTATTGAAAGTAAGTATTTAAAACAAAAAGTGAAAATTAAGTGGGCTCCACAAGCTATATTCTTCGCAATGGTTTCAACCGTATCATTCATATATTTCAATATGCCTATAGGTTTTATTTTTGGATTTGTAGCTAGTAGTTACATAATTTCTCATCGCTCTACTGCAAAAATTTCTCCAAAATTTTTCTCATCAATTTCACTGAGTCTTGCAGGTTTTGGGTTCTTTTACTTAACCTCAACTGAATTTGTTCTAAACTCAACAGTTATTACCGCAATAGCTTCGCTGTCTTACTTAATGTGCTTGGAAGGGGTATTATTCAAGTCTCTTCCTGGAGGAGGAAATGAATTATTTGAATCATTAAATGACTCACAAGGAGTCTATAAAATATTACCATTAGGGGCATTCCTAATTGGAGTATGGCTTTTTATAAGAATTTTAATTATATCTCCAGAAAGTGAATTTGCTAATTTTCAACAAGACATACTTGGTATGGGATCATTTTCAATAACATTTGCCATAATGCTTATGATTTATATACTTGGTATTCTTATTCTTGGTTTTGCAGTAAAGGTATTTTCAGACGATGAATAACAAATACGTATCTTCATTTTTGTTGTTAGTGATTCTGACTGCAGTTTCTTTATTATTATTCAACAACCAAATTTTAGATTCAACAACAGTCCCAGACACTACGACAACCACAACAGTCCCAGACACTACGACAACCACAACAGTCCCAGACACTACGACAACCACAACAGTCCCAGACACTACGACAACCACAACAGTCCCAGACACTACGACAACCACAACAGTCCCAGTAAATATCTCTGAAGACGAAGAATCTGTTCAGATAGTCGAAGAAGAGGAGGTTGACGAACAGTTACTCTATGAAGGGCCATATTTATCATTTGCAGGATTTGAAGGCTCAAATCAAAGATTGCTCGATGAACTTGTAGCTGCTTTGCCAGCAGAATTAAAAGGAGTAATTAAAAATAAGATATTAATCATTAACGGCTGTCATCAATATGCTCTCTCTATTGTCTCTAGATGTCCCTACGGTGTATGGGACTCTTCAGGGACTTATCCTGACGGAACCAAAGGCGCAGAGTGGTCCCTTTCAATATGGATTTCAGATAGAGCATTTACTGCTGGAGAGCAAAGAGATGTATTGATTCATGAATCAGCCCATGCCTTATCATATTTAACTAGGAATTGTAATACCGAAAATAATACAAGTTTTAGAAAAGACGCATGGGATTATTTTGGAAGTGAAGAGCAATTTGCTGATGCACTGGTACTTTATTTTGGAGGTGCATATAACCATTACAGGATCTCAGGAGATCTTACCAACCAGGAAACAAATTATATTTCAAATTATATACGTACTTGTAGCGAAGGTTAATTTTCTGTATATTGTCTACATGAGCGAAATCGTAGATAGTGCAATATCTTTTAAAATAATTCCTCTTTTCATACCTATCCTTTTTTATTTTTTAGGTATAAATACTGAAACAACAGAACTTAAAAAATTAATTACTGAAAAAAAGACTTTGGTGTTCGGCTTGACTTTTCAAATAATATTTTTACCTGTAGTCGGCATTGCACTATCAACTATTTTTAAAACATCTATTTTCTCTACTGCTGTAGTTCTAGCCTTACTTGTTCCTGGAGGCCATGTATCCGGACTATTGACGCATATTAAAAAAGGAAATGTGGCACTTAGTGTAGGCCTAACATCAATTGCATCAATGCTATCTCCTTTTACGATTGTGCTGTGGTTAAATATCGCAATCAGAGATAGTCAAGAATTTAGTATAAATTTTTTACAAACTTTTTTACAGTTAGCTATATTAGTTTTAATACCGTTCTTATTTGGCATTTATACTTTAATCAAAAAACCAATGCTAGCTCAGAAGCTCTCCGGAAGATTAGATCGGTTTCTTAAAGTTGTAGTATTGGTATTAACTTTTAGTGGACCAATTGAAATTAGAGAACTTTTAGTGGATAATTTTTTTGAAGGTTTCAAACTTGCTTTTCTAGTATTAATAGCAATTTACTTATTAAGTCTAGTCGGATCAAAGATACTAAATCTGAGCAACAAAGATATGCAGACAATAACAATTGAGGGTTTGTGTCAGAATTTTCCAATAGTCCTTGTACTTGCATCTTCTCTTAATATGCCCGAATTAATTGTTTATGGAGTCATCTATTATTTAATAAGTATGGCTTTCGCTACTACTTATGCATTTCTTAAAAATATTTAAATCTTGTTGATTTAAGTTTTTTGTGTATATAATGATATTGTCTTTCAGACAAAAAAATCACTACCATTCCAAATCGAATGTTTTGAATTAGGAGAAAAATGTCCGCTAGAACACAATTACAATCAAAACCAGTAGCTGACTTGAGAGCAATAGCAGAGGGATTAGGCCTTGAACACAAGGGTCTGCAAAAAGCTAAACTCATTGATCTACTTCTTGAACAAGGAGATGCAGTTGTTGTGGCTGAAGAACCTATTGTTGCAGAGGTTATTAGTAAAAATGATGATTCAGACCTTCCATCAGTTGTTAACTCTGGAGATAGCCAAGTAAAAGCTGGAGAATCTAGAGAAGGTATCTTAGATATTCTTCCTGAAGGTTATGGGTTTTTGAGGTGTAGCGGATACAAACCTGGTGATAATGATGTCTATGTACCAGCAGGGAGTATCAAAAAATTCAGAATGCGTAAAGGTGATCTAGTTGAAGGACCAATAAGAGCTCCAAGGCAAAAAGAAAAATTTCCAGCCTTAGTTGAGCCAAAGACGGTAAATGGAGCAGATCCTGAATTATTAGCAAGACGTGTTGACTTCAATAAACTTACACCTTTATTTCCTGATGAACGTTTAAAGCTAGAAGTACCAGGAAAACCTGAAAAAATAGTAGGAAGAATAATTGATTTAATCGCACCTATTGGTAAAGGTCAAAGAGGATTAATAGTCTCACCTCCGAAAGCTGGTAAAACAACAATTCTTAAAGAAATTGCAAATTCAATTACAGCTAACAATCCTGAAGTTCACTTGATGGTTGTTCTTGTTGATGAAAGACCAGAAGAAGTAACAGATATGCAAAGATCGGTTGATGGAGAGGTAATCTTTTCTACATTTGATAGACCGCCAGAAGAACATACACAAGTATCTCGATTAGCAATTGAACGAGCAAAACGACTTACCGAAGAAGGCAAGGATGTTGTTATTCTCTTAGACTCAATAACTCGTTTAGCTAGAGCTCACAACTTAGCCTCTCCTGCCAGTGGAAGAATTCTCTCTGGTGGTTTAGATTCAACTGCTATTACACCCGTTAAGCAATTCTTTGGAGCTGCTAGAAACATTGAAGGAGGGGGTAGCTTGACTATATTAGGTACTGCCTTAGTTGAAACTGGTTCAAAGATGGATGAAGTAATTTTTGAGGAGTTTAAAGGAACTGGAAATATGGAGCTTAAACTCGACAGAGGTCTCGCTGATAAACGTGTATTTCCAGCTATTGATGTTACTCCATCTGGCACAAGAGAAGAACAAAGGCTCGTTTCCCCTCAGGAACTACAGTCATTGTGGGCTTTAAGGAGAGTATTGGTTGGTCTAGAAGGTGGAGCTACTGAACTTTTAATTGATAGGTTTAAAACTGTAAAAACTAATGAAGCCTTCTTAAAAGATGTCGCAAAAAACAACAAGTAAGTTAGAGTGTAGATATGAAACAAGGCATACATCCAGATTATAGAGAAGTAGTTTTCCAAGATGAAGACGCAGGTTTCGCGTTTCTTACTCGCTCAACAATCAAAACAAGCGAGACAATATCATGGGAAGATGGAAACGACTATCCACTAGTTAAACTTGAAATTTCTAGTGCTAGCCACCCATTTTTTACAGGTAAGCAAAAACTTGTTGACTCCACAGGTCGTGTTGAGAGGTTTAAACAAAGGTACGGGTCTACAAGTACTCGTCAAGCTCCTAAACAAGAAGCTTCTTCTCAAGAAGAAGAATAACTTAATTTAATACACCCAAAATGTCTAAAGATCATATTGCCTATGGTGGACAAGCTGTAATAGGTGGTGTCTTAATTCAGAGCCCAAAAGGATGGTCTTTGGCAGTAAGAGATCAAAAAAATCAAATACACAATTATTTTGAGTTCAGAGTTCCCTTAACTCAGCGAGATGGTTTTTGGAAATTACCACTTATTAGAGGAATTGCAGCATTAGTCGATTCATTATTTGTGGGCTATAAAGGAATATCACTTTCTGACACCTTATATTATGGAGAACAAGAAGAAGAGACTTTTTTAGCTAAGATTACAACATCAGTGCTTCTTGTATCTATTTTAAGTCTTCTAATAGTTGGTCCTAGATTATTAATTGACCTATTAGATTTGAGTCAAATCAATAAAGGATTCTCAGAGGGAATTCTTAGAGGTGTAATTGTAATAACCTATATCTATTTGGTTGGTAAAACAAAAGACGCACAAGAACTGTTTGAATACCATGGTGCTGAGCATATGACGATTGCCTCTTATGAGTCAGATCGATCATTGGAAATGAGTAATGTAAAGAGATATCCAAAAGAACACATTAGATGTGGGACCGCCTTTATCTTCTTAATCGTATTTGTTAGTTTGTTAACTCTTCCGCTAATCCCAACCCTAAATATATTTCTTACACTCGTAACAAGGTTGCTACATGTATTCGTAGTTGCAATGATTTCGTATGAAATTTTGAAATTTAATTTCAAAAATAGTGAATCCGTAATTGCTAAAATATTTTCAACGCCAGGGTTATGGACTCAGAAAATTACGACAAAAAAACCAAATGATCAGCAGATTGAAGTAGCTATCATATCCATGGCAAATTGTATTAAACATAGTGAAAATAATCATAATTTTGATGAGCTACTATCTAACTCAAAGGAAGTTTTAAATGGATAAAGCATTAGTAGAGAAGTTAACTGCTTTAGAAGGTTCGTTAGAAGAAATAGAATTAGAACTTCAAAAAATGGATATCTCTTCTGATCCAAATGCCTATGCTGAGTTAGCAAAAAGACATAGTGACGTGAGTGCAATTGTAGTTTTGTTCAACCAGTGGAGAACCCTTAATGGTGACATAGCTGATGCCGAAGAAATGCTCAAGTCAGAACAGGATTCAGAAATGAAAATTGAATTAGAAACAATTATGAGCGAATCAAAATCGTCCATAGTGGATTTAACTGAAAAGATAAAAATAGCGTTATTGCCAAAAGATCCTTTGGATGAAAAAGATGTACTTGTTGAAATTAGGCCAGGAGCAGGAGGAGAGGAGGCTGCTATTTGGGTTGGTGACTTGTACAAAATGTATACCCGTTTTGCTGAAAGAAATACTTGGAATGTTGAACCGATAGAACTTACCGCTTCAGATCAAGGCGGCTACAATAAAATAATTTTTTCTATTAAGTCAAAAGGGGTTTATTCAAAATTAAAATTTG
>Ga0255763_1003790_pt1 | contig 13356 bp, 40 predicted proteins | sample 041ome_2_FD_179963 | JGI IMG/M metagenome (GOLD analysis project Ga0255763, IMG submission 179963) | Coastal salt marsh microbial communities from the Groves Creek Marsh, Skidaway Island, Georgia - 041406US metaG (version 2) | ecosystem: Environmental > Aquatic > Marine > Intertidal zone > Salt...
TGTCGCAACCATCTCGGCAAACAACGACAAAGGCATCGGAACCCTGATCGCCAATGCTGTTGACTCTGCCGGAAAGGATGGTTCTGTTCTCGTTGAAGAAGCGAGATCAATCAATACATCTTTGGATCTAATCGAAGGATTCAGAATCGATCAAGGTTGGTTGTCTTCAAAGTTTATTACAAACGAGAGACAGAACACAGCCGAGTATCACGATCCCCTTATCCTTATTACAGATGAGCAGATTGATACCGTTGAGCAAATCTATCCTGCTCTTGAACTCGCAGCCAAAGACCAACGACCTCTTCTTATTGTCGCCAATGAAGTTGAAGGCCAAGCACTTGCAGCCTTAATTGCAAATGCCGTCCGAGGAACAATGAAGGTGTGTGCCGTCAAATCGCCTCGTTATGGTGAAGAACGACGGTCTATTTTAAGAGATTTGGCATCAACTGTCGGAGGAGTATTTATTACCCGTGAAGATGGTTTGCTTCTAAAAAATGTACAATTAAAGCAATTTGGAAGGTCAAAGTCGGCAACCATTTCCAAGTTTGCAACCACAATCGTTGGAGGCCAAGGTGATGAGGAAATTATTGAGACACGAATTGAATCAATTAAAAATGAGATTCAAGAAACGGAAGACATGGCAACATGCGAAAGATTGCAAGAGCGAATTACAAGGCTGGCTTCTGGTGTTGCTGTTATCCGTGTGGGGGCTGCGACCGAAGTCGAAATGATTGAGAAGAAGCATAGAATCGATGATGCTCTTGAGGCTGTTCGTTCTGCTTTGGAGGAAGGCATTCTTCCCGGTGGTGGTGTTGGTTTGATCAGAGCATCCACCGGTTTGTTCGTAGACACAGATAACGAAGAGCAGGCACTTGGAGCCAAGATTATCCTTGATGCTGTACAAGAGCCTTTGCGACAACTTTGTATCAATTCAGGCGAATCACAAGATTTGATTGTTGACGGAGTTATCAATAAGACTCGAGAACAGGGTTATAATTTCCTTACACGAAACTATGTAAATATGCTCGACGAAGGGATCATGGATCCTTGCAAAGTAACTCGCTGCGCTCTTCAGAACGCAGTGTCAGCCGCATCAACTTTATTAACAATGAACTATGCGATTGTAAGTACGAAGGACTAATTACAGCATGGATAATAGAATGGACACACACGCTCACATCATTGCCCTTATTCAAGAACTCCGAGGCGACCTTCAGCGAATAGCAGAGAAGCAAGACGAGATGAATGACGATGTGAAGAAAATCAAAGAGGCAGTGTATAATCCTGATTCAGGATTGTATGCTCGTCTTCGTGACCTTGAGCAATGGAAGGAAACTTATTCCAAAGTTACTTGGGGTGTCCTTACAACCGTGCTGGGTTTAGTTACAGCGACAATATATAAAATGATAATTGGGGCTTGACAAGAGCCCCAAAACATGTTATAATATAGTATAAACTCCGGAGGTAAAAATGAGAGTTAGATTATCATATTCAGTGGAACTGGAAGATGTTCCTGATTCTGTAGCAGAACTAATCGAAGGCGAATTGTTTCGCATCGATGAAGTAAAGCAAAGCATTGGAAAAGCACTTGAGGGCCTAAACCAAGATGAACCACACTTGGACCTTGTGGCCAAATCTCTCGATAAAGCAAGACAAGTTCTTGGCGCTATTGATGTACGACTAAACGAGTGCGAAAGCATTCTTGGTGGCTATGAACGAGCAATGAATCCACCAGAAGAGCCACCTCAACAAGCGGCTCCTCCAATACCTAGACCGCCAATGCCTGCACCACAGCAAGCACCAACGCAACCTCGTGAGGAGAGACCTATTCATCCAAACGTCGACCCAGAGACCAGACAATATAAGTATGAACCACAATATACTGTTCCGTCAGCAGAAGAAAGTCCCGAAGAGCCAGCCGAAGATCAGCAATTCGATGGTGATTATAACACTCCATACGAAGTTCCACGGGAGTCGGATAAATAATGTTTTGTTATTGTGAGGGGGATCTTGTAAACATCCCCCAAGATACTTGGCTTTTCAATGAAGAATCATTGCATAATAGCCTTCTTTTTCCAAAGAAGGTTGTTGACGTACCTTCTATCGCTTGTGTCGTTTCGTCTGAAAAAGAAGGCAATCTTTTAAAGGTTTTTATTAAAAATGAGTATTTTCTGGTCAAAGCAAAGGACGTTCATTTTGCAAACAGGGTGGTCCGCGATGCTAGTTGAATTAACAAGGGTCGAGCCTGCAAATGATACAATCAAGGTCAATAGGGTTTATGTGAATCCTGCTCATGTTGTTTCAGTTGTTGAGGACAATCTAAAATATCATTCTCTTAAAGAATCTTTGATTGAAGCAGGAGTGCATCATCAAATGTCAATCTCTGAAGTCAAAGTCTTCGATGGAACCACAGTTGAGACAATGCTCGTGCTTGGTGCTCCGAGAACAATTAAAGAGAAGATAAACAATAAAAAACAAATTTTAAGAGGTTAAAGTGTATTATTATAAAGTTATAGGATATGGCTCATGCCCTTGGTGCCAACGGGCCAACTCTCTTCTTTTGCAAGAGAAATTACCTTTTGTTGCTTCTTGGATTGAAAATTCTTGGGCTCTTGTTCATCATTATAAAACTAATTATGGTATGGACACAGTGCCAGTTGTTTTGAAAATTGATTTTGAAACAGGAGAAGAACATGTCATCGGCGGATTCACAGACCTCAAGGAATACATTGACCAAGGGCTACATCAAGAAAGCGATAAAGAAACTGACTAAATATGCCTACAACGAACTTTATGTCCTTGTTGAGTTCGTTGAAGAAAGCCAAGAGTGTTCTTTTGGTTCGGATTATCAAGACGATTATGATCCAGATTTGGTCGGAGATATTGAGATAGGAGATGATTTGGAAACAGAAGAGAAATATTATTCTTTAATACACGAGATCGGTCACGCTATTCTTCATTATCAAGACAGAGAACCAGACAACATAATCCTTCTTGAAGTATCTGCTTGGGTTGAGGGCTTGATGAAAGCCCGAGAACTTAATTTAAAAATAAACGAGGAAGAGTTTGAGAAGCAAATGTTTCACGCATTAGATTTATACAGAGAGGTGAAGAGTGAGCAATAAAAAAGAGAATTTTGAACCATATAGTTACGATACTCCTTGGGGATCTCAACACATCTGGGCAAAGACCGACAAGTATGTTGGCAAGTTGCTTTATATAAATGAAGGGCAAAGATTGTCTCTTCAGTATCACGTTATGAAAGAGGAGACGATTTATGTTTTGGAAGGTGTGCTTGAATTGGTTCTGGAAGAAGGATCACGAAGAGATAAACAATCTATATTTCTTGAACCCGGAGATTCGTTTCATATCCCACCTTTAACCGTTCATCGTTTTGCGGCCACACAAGGTACTGACGTCAAGTTGATGGAGGTATCAACGACAGAGTTAGACGATGTTGTGAGAATCGAAGACGACTATTCAAGATCATAACGACTAATTACTGCATGGGGGAATCGTCATGCGGTACATCAAACATTTATTATTAGGGATCATTGCTCTTTCATTAATGGGCATTGGTCCCTTTTTTGGTTCAATAGACCACATTGACAAGGTTAGATCATCTTATATGATAAGTTGTTTTGCCAATGATCAATTGATTGGAGCGGGATCTGGGAACCACTTTACTCATCGAGGACAGAAGTTTGTTCTTACTGCTTATCACGTAATTGAGGAGTGTGATAAAATTATTGTTATGGAAGGCGACAATCAAGTTTTTAAATTAAATGCGGTTGTTGTTGATGAACTATTAGACTGGGCTGTTTTAAAACCAGAGCAAGATCTTCTGTTGAGGCCAGTCAAATTTAAAAGAACTTATCCTAGATTAGGAGAAGCAATCGATATGGTATCTTGGCCATCCGATTATGGAATGGTTTACACAAAAGGTATTGTTTCCGGCCAGCAGTATTTGAGTTATTATGTTCAAACATTCTGTTGGCTTGGATCATCCGGAGCATCTGTTTTTACAGATGACGGAAAGTTTGTCGGAGTGCTTCACGGAATCAAGGTTGGATATTACTCAAGTGCTGGCGATGGCCAACTCTTAAATAATATGTGCTTGATTCGTCCGCTTGCTAGCATCACCGATAAAGATTTATATGAGGCACTGCGAGACTATGACGGAGGTGAAGCAAGGCACATTACTTATTGACCAAGGGAAGGTAGGTATTGTGGTTAGGATTTACAAGATCGGAGCAACCTCTCAAACAGACAGAGGAGTGCAACAAATCCATTGGGATGAGTCTTACCATATTTACTATTCAGACGGCACCCACGCTTACATAAACAAGTCTGCATTTGATATTTTAATCATAACAGGAGACATTAAAGTTTTATGACTCCTGCTACCCCGATACCCTACTGGGGGGGTACCCCCTCTTCTTTTTTCCTGTGAGGCGCGGTCATGTATCTGATACCATTCACCGATGATGAAGCGATGGCCTTGGACAAGTACCTGTGGCTGGACTATTGTATCGAGCGAACTTGGAACGAGTATTACAGATGCTATTACGGCAAGTCTGAATTGACCGAGGAAGAAGACGAAAGAATAATTAAAATGATGGAACTAATCTACGATTTCGAGCAAAAGATAATTGATATCCTTGACTCTAATTACATAGATTTCTTTATGATAGATCAATACAAGGAGCAATGCGGTGTTCGAGATTGGCCAACTCGTGTATGTTAAGTCCGTGAGCGACCGTGTGTATTTAGGTATGGTCACCAAGAACATACTATACCTGAACAACTTCGAGGAAGCATTCTACGAGATCTATCTTATCGGTAGCGGAGACAGAGTTTCTGTCCCTGCCGCTTTTATTGTTCCTGTCCCAAAAGACGAGGTTGCTGGACTGAAGGCAGCCGATCCCAAAATTCCGTACTGGCCGGAAACAGATTGAAATTCATCGAAAATGTAGTTTCAAACTGGCTTTTGGACGATTTTGAGTAAGTATTGTTCGAGAACTTTACATTAATAAGTAGTTCCGAGTTTAAACAAAATTCATCCATTTTGGGCTTTGAACCTTTATTTTCGCCAATTTTGTGTAATTTATTGATGAATACTTTACATTATTAATAAGGCTTTCGGATTTTAAATACATTTCACCATTATGTAAGTTAAACCTTACATTTTGATGATTTTAAGTAAATAAGATCCGAGAACTTTACATATTAAAAGAAAGTCCCGGCTCAACACAAACTATAACTTGCCGGACAAAATTTGTCCACCTTTTTTGATAAGTTTTTTTTCATTATTTATTGCATAAATAATGCGATTTGGCCTTGACAAAATACACATAGCGTGATACAATGTATATGTAACACATACGGTTCTATTTATTATTGGAGGGAAACACTATGTTACCATTAAATGTAGGCATATTCGCAGAATATGAAAAGCGTTTCGAACAACGCAAGAAGAATATGGCGGCTTATGCTGCTTTGTGCCAGTTCGTAGAGGCACTTGGGGATTATCCCGACAGCGATGATCCGGCTTTACAGGCCGTCATTGATAAAATGTGGGATGAGATCATTGATCAGATCGAGAAAGTCCGCGACATACCTGAACAATGAGAGCGATGATGCCTCACGAAAGATACCAAGATGTTGACATTGGTGATCTCATTATATTATCAAAAGATAATCATGGCGCAAAGCGATACTTTGGAGAAATACAGGTTGTAACTTGGGTTCCGGACAATTGGGCTGGTCGAACAAAGGTGGTCTATTTTAATAGAAACGATTGGATCGAGGTTCACTCTATCAAGCGGAACCAAAAATGGCATGTTCGTATCGGTGAGTTCGAGGTCTTAAAGAAAGATTAAAAAACTTCTTGACAAATAATAGAGAATAGGATACATTGTTTATATCAGCGATGTTGCTGACCAATCAACAGGAGGCTTGATGCCTAAAATGAGAACATGCCGAGAATGTGGCGACGAGTTTGATAGTAACTCACGATGGAAACGAGAGGTCAAAGGATACATAAATGTATGTCCTTTCTGTACCGAAGAAATGGGAGGCGATCCGGCTCCCGAAATACGAGGTTTTGTAACTGGTTCCGGCAAGATGCAAGACATATCATTTGTCCGCTTTGAAAGCAAAGCCGATGCCGACAACTACAAGAAGGCTTGGTATGCTGCATCAGGCGGTGGCAACGCTATCCGTAATGGTCACAAACTTAATAAGATTAAGTATGAACATGCCGGACATAATGGTGGTAATCCTAACCACAAAGGAAAATCATAATGGCCTATAAAAAGAACTGGCGATCCTCCAAATGCACTTTGGAGGAGGCCGCTGCTATGCTACGAATGGTAGCACAAGATTACACAGACCAAAGATTTACTGTCCGCATCATCACTGATGATGGAGGTAGACACTTGGCTGTCTATGCTGAATACGGTGAGCACGGTGAAGAACCGTATCACAGCGAAATAGATCCACATTTCATGGACTGGCGAACCGTATGGTTTCAAGTTCCTCGTGGATATATCGAAGGAATAATGGAGGCGAAGGATGCCGGAGGCGACTGAACTTGTCGGTAGGCTCGTTAGAATTGCCGGCAAGATCGGCATCATAGCGGGCTGCAATTATTCAGAGGATGCAGATACATGGTCTCTCAATGTCCGCTTGATGGATGGAGAGGAATTTATTTCGTTTCCACCGAACATATATCCTTTTTTGATATAAAATTAAACTTTTTTCTTGACAAATGAAACTAAACAAGATACAATATAAACACCAACAGCATTGGAGGATAAATGCAAACAACATACAAACAAATCTTATCAGCAACGCATAGCGTTCTCGATCGCATTTCAAGCCACTACCGTACTGGTAGGTGGGTGGGTACTTTCGATGATTTTGTCACTTATGACAATTCACAGACGCTCACGGTCAAGATGGTAAAAGAATTGCTTTCCTGTATTGAACAAGGAGAGGTGGATCTTCCTATCTCTTTGGTCGGAGGAGACACTATTTATGTTGACACCGATGTATACGGTTGGTTGGGAGATAAACTATGAGAATAAAAACTAGAAACTGGCACGCTGTGAACGCCCACCAACGCAAAGGTGGTGCTCATACACATAAGCGCAAGCACCAGTCTAAAAACGCTTGTCGCAAGTCTAAATCACAGAAATGGTCTGATGATTAGTCTTGACGATATAACATACGATAACATATACATAGGTGCGGAGGTTCGTGATTTAACGACCCTTCCTCCTATTCTTGGCTTTATTGTTGAGATAGAAGAATACGGCTGGGCCGATGATTTCAAGGGCAACTGTGTTGCTTTTTCTTATTTCATTACGGTAAAAAACTGTGATGGGAACTATTACGAATTCGATATGGCCGAGACCACCACCCTTAAACTTGTCGTGAGGACAAAAAAATGATTGTTATGCCCCCCGAATACTACGAAATGGTCTATCGTGCTATAATTTTAAGCATCGCCTTTGGTCTTGGTGTAATGTACTTGATGATATATTTCGACTTTGAAACTTGGTTTTCAAAAAAGTTTAAAAAAATGTTTGACAAATCAGAGTAAACAAGATACATTACTAACATCAGCAATTCCGCTGTTCTAAACTATGGAGGCCACGATGGCCAAACGACAATGCGATTACTGCAAAGGTGATCATACTGAAACAAAATGCCCTCACCTTGAGGGCTGGATGACGCATTTCATCAACATTATCAACCTGAACCGTACCAATCAGTACCCTAGTCTTTCTTTGGATTTGGGCACTGCTTTCGATCTATATCCGCTCGGCACATTGTGGGATAGATTTAACTCGTCTGCGACACAATCCGATTATCTCGGCAAAACACATTGGTTATGGTGGAGCATGGTGAAATCTTACAAAAAGCGGCTAAACTATAAGAAAGCCGGAGAGCAACGCAGAGGCCAAAAGCGGACTAGATCCGTTCGTTGCGGTTACTGCGGCTCCACAGGCCACACTCGTCGTACTTGTTCCGATTACAAGAGCCATGTTGCAACTTTGAAATCTGATACTACCCTCCGTAGGGCTATGTTCGTTGATGCTTGTCGTGAGATAGGTCTAGGCAAGGGCACTTTGCTCAAGTTCACTCTCGGCAAAGAAGGGCGAGAGTACAGAGATAACGGTTGGCTCAAGGATACCGAAGATGAATTTTTGGCTATGGTTATGGAAATACCGGTAGCAAACATCAATGCTTTCATAAATGCCAACCGTTGGTCGGACTTTTACGAGAGTGCTCATATTATTTGCAAGCCTCTTGCATCAACCAATAACAGAGGTACGGTCAGTTTATTTGCCAACAACTCTGTCTTTAACGGTGCTTTCGCCAAAATCACAGAGCAAAACCATACCCCACATTACAATAGTCTGTGGGAGGTTGAGATCGTGTCAGCCTCGAAGGATCAATCTTGGAACGAGATCAATGCCGATGAATACTTGGGCATCCTTAAGAAAAGAGAGAAGTCTATCGTTCGTTCCTATGTGGAGGCTGCAAGTCAATGGCTAGAACAAAACCGCTAGTAGTGGGCGACCTCGTTTCTTTCGAGCACACCATTGGGAAAAATCCTGATTATGCCGATCAACGCAAGATCGGCATGGTTGTGGATACAATGGGCAAAGATATGGTCAAGGTTCAATGGGTCAGCAAGGCTGTTAAGCCTTGTTGGTATCAGCGAAAAGCCTTGAGGAAACTGGATACTCAAAAAAGTTTAAATTTTTGCTTGACATATTTCATAAAACAGGATACATTATTTACATCAGCAGCAATGGAGGCCATATGAAACAAGGCGATCTAGTAAAACTCAAGGGCAATGATACCCTATACATTATAAACCATTTAACAAAACTCGGCCAAACCGATGTTGCAGCAGTCACACCAGTCGAAACAATGGACTGGTCGATGACTTGTGTATATCCCTTATCAAGACTGGAGAAATGTAATGAAAACGGGTGATTTAGTACGATGTATTTACAAATACGGAGGGCATGATAATTGCTCTCTGTATGGAAAGATAGGACTTGTCGTTGCCTCCTACACTATGGGGCCGTATGTCGATGTTTTGATAAACAACGAGATACATATGATGCCTTGTCGGAGACTGGAAAAGATATGCAAGTCGGTGATTTAGTAAGACACAACGGCTCCGGCCCTGTCGGGTGGAAGATGCAAGGTGCTATTGGTCTCATAACCAAGCACGAGGCGTGGACTAACGGTGGGGAGCATATCACTGCGGAATGGCGTATTTTGTGGGTTTCCAAGTGGGTGACCGACTGGTACAAAGAGGTTCTATGGTACGACACAGAACTGGAGGTGATAAGTGAAAGTCGGTGACTTGGTAAGAACAAAATACCAGTCTTGGATGGGCGATGATTACGACGATAGCGACTTTGGCTTTGTTGTAAACATAGGTCTAATCTTCAAGATTGACGAGACAGGTGTTTGGGTTCGCCACAATGGCGGTCTCCCTTGTAACGAGGGCATACGATTATTCTATCATTTCGATATAGACAGAGAACTGGAGGTGGTTTATGCAACGAATTAAGATAGGTGACTTGGTGACATGTAAACTTTGGCTTGAGCCAGAAATGGCTGTGGTGGTCTACTGTTACACCGATAACTTGGTCAAGGTCGTAATGACCGATGGCAGTACTCGCAATCAGTTTTTATGGGACTTGGTGGTGCTCAATGAAGGTCGGTGATTTGGTAAGACACACAGAATTCGGGTGGCTCGGTGTTGTAACGGATAAAATACTCGTTCATAACGGGCACATTTGGTATCGTATCTATGCGAATGGTATTTCTGTCGAGTATACATCGACAAGATGGGAGGTCGTCAAATGAAAACAATAATACATGTAAATCAGCACATTATCAAAAAGAATAGGAAGGAACAGGATAATCAGCCCGTCCTTACCTGTAAGACATACAAGTCCAATAATTACGGCCATGAGGCGATTATTCGGGACAACGAGGGCAACGAGGTAGCAAGGGTCATCTATCGTCCGGACAAACCACTATCCTGTGGGGCACATGTTTGGATAGAAACTACCCTACCGGTCGAGGTCATAAATAAAAATAAAAAAAATACTTGACAAACTGCTACCCCCGTGATACATTACTAACATCAACAACGAACACAGGAGGCCACAATGGCCCTTAAGGTATATGTAACTTATATGCAAGACTGGTCTAATGGCGAGGCAGAGCCACTCTCAACCCATGTAACAGAGCAAGGTGCAAAAAAGCGACTAATTGACTATCTCACCTCTCACATGAGAGAACTGGTGCAATGGTCTGATCTTTCTGATCTCGACGATTGGCTAGCCGAAACTCTTGATAGTTTCGGTGCATTGTGGAATGAATATGATCGTACAGTCACAGACCTAGCGGAGGCCGATATAGATAAACTTTGGAATACTTTGTATGAATACAATGATGAAATTGCCGATACTTACGGCACGGCTTGGTACTATTATTCAACACACGAACTGGAGGGATGATGAAGGTCGGTGACTTGGTGCGAGTGACCTTCTCCGATGGGGAGGTGGTCATTGGCGAATTCTATAAAAACGAGCGAGGGTTCATCGTAATACTCTCGCATGGTATAGAGGTTCCTTTCAGAGAAGGCACAGCAACAGTCGAGGTCATAAATAAAAATCAAAAAAATACTTGACAAATTACTACTACCGTGATACTATATAAACATCAACGAACAATACGAGGTTCAAATGAATAATGATACTTGGGAGAGAGATCCCGGCCTAGACTTGATTGTAGGCGACTTGGTTGCCATTCGCAAGCATCACACTTATGGTGGAACCATCGGTGTTATCACAAAGGTTGTCGTTCCACGCAAGCAGTTTTGGGTACACTGGCTATCTAACGAGCGGTTATCGACATTATGCACTTATCGGCTCATTGAGCCAGTCAAGGAGGGCAAATGCAAATAGGCGATTTAGTTAGACGAAGGAACAATGGGGATCTTGCGATTGTTATTGAGACCGAGTGGGCCCCAAAAGGCCTGAAAGCCAATGTGCTTACAATGCGAGGATACAAGCAATACTGGTTCCCCGTTGAGTGCGAGGTGATAAGTGAAAGTCGGTGATCTTGTCATGGCTGCGTGGTACGGATGCGATGATGTAAAGTATGGTGTCATAACCGACATCCGTGCCGGTGGGTACTTGGCTTTTATTCACTGGATGGATGGAACAACCGGCCTCCTCGATGATAGTTGGTTCGAAGTAATCAGCAATGATCGAGACAATAAAAAAACTTAAACTTTTTTCTTGACAAATTAAACCTACCATGATACATTACTTATATCAGACGAACTGATACTACCCCCCTACCGCCAACCAAAGGAGATTGTTATGGCGTTTTTAAAACCAAACTTACTGATTTTTATTCAAAACAATGGCAAGCCTATCACGGCTATCGTACAGAAGGTCGCTTTCCGCAGATACTGGGGAAAGGGAAAAAACGACGATGGTAAGAAGGTTCGCAAGCAACGCTCAATGCCTTATGCTATATGTAGCGTCATCATGTCACAAGACGAGCAAGTAAAGATGGGAGCACAATTCACCATTGCGGGCTACATGCTCCAAAATGTCGAGGTGAAAGGCAAAACCTCCCTTGCTTTCCGTAGCAAATATGTTGCCGAGTTTGCTGATAAAATGGGGAACGAGTGGGTTCAGAGGATGATCAATGAGGAATTTAATCATGACACCGAGCAGTGATTATGTCCCACAGATAGGGGATCTAGTCCAGTACACCGGTGTCTCCGAAGATAATCACGGTCAGATCGGTGTTATCACGGGCAGAACCGTGATAGCATCGGGGTATCTGAAGAACCACAAAAGAGGGTGGCTTTATCAAATCCAGTTTCCAAGCGGCCTATGGAACCTAAAGCCCCATCATTTCAAGGTCATTAAAAAATATGAAAAAAATACTTGACAAATCATAGGTAACAGGATACATTATCAACATCAACGACAAACACGAGGTTTTGATGAAACGGATAGGAACTTTAGTAAGATTTAGGAACCATAAAAACTCTGATAGAGAGGGCATGCTCGGCATCGTATTGACCTACAGCGAACTCGAAGGATACAGGGTTTGGTGGCAGTATGGTTCTTCTAGTGCCGGTTGGCGTGAACATAACTTTCATCAGGCCAAACTCAAACCCAACAGAGTATGGTTGGAGGTTCTCAATGAAAGTCGGTGATCTTGTCCTAGAGGCAGTCGAAAAGCGAGCACGAGATGTAAGACCCCCTCTTATGGGGGTTATCCTTGCTGTTAGCAAATCGGGCTACCATTATCATATACAATGGACTAACGGCAAGGAGGCCTATCTTGGTCGCTCAATGGTCATTCCATTAAGGAAAGATCGAGACAATAAAAATAAATAAAAAAAATACTTGACAAACTACTACTACCATGATACATTATCAACATCATCGAACAACAGGAGACAAGATGAAACGAATAGGAACTATAGTAAAATGGTCAGAGGGCTATCATTTCGGACAGAATAATGCCGGTATGCTCGGTATTGTTGTATCTTATACTGACGATGACGGCTACAAGATTTGGTGGGCCAATGGTTCATCAAGTGATGATTGGAGCGAGTGGGATTTCACATGCCCCGATGGAGCACTGGTGGTGATACATGAAAGTCGGTGATTTAATCAAGGTCAAATACCCAAACCCTACATCAAAAGACCCTCACATCGGGGTTATTGTTGAGTTTGTGCAATGGGGCGTGGTTAAGTCCAAGTTTGCTAGGGTGTGCTTAATGAATGGTCATCGAGCCACTTATCGTCTCGATAATTTGGAGGTATTATGAAAATCGGAGATTTGGTAACCCTGTCCGCAGCGGGCAAAAAACAGCATCAGAACGCTTTATCAAGGTGCGCTGCCTTTGGTATCATCGTAAAGGTCATGGATCGTGACAAAGACCGCCCCTGTTCTAATCCCACGAGCACAGAGAACTGTATTAGGCCTATGCTTATTGTGGATTGGTGGTATTCATCCAAAAACTGGAGGGGCAAAAAGATCCGTCAGCAGCACCATTGGCGATATGAGATCAAAAAACTCAAGGCCAAGCCGAAACAATAAAGTTTTTTTATTTTTTTTCTTGACAAATGTAGCATAACAAGATACATTACTTACATCAACGACAACAACAGGAGATAATATGAAAGTCGGAGATTTAGTAACCCTATCCTCAACAGGCAAAAAACAAGATCAAAACTGGGTGACCCGTACAGCCAAGTTTGGTATGATAGAGGAAAT
>Ga0255763_1003801_pt1 | contig 13322 bp, 16 predicted proteins | sample 041ome_2_FD_179963 | JGI IMG/M metagenome (GOLD analysis project Ga0255763, IMG submission 179963) | Coastal salt marsh microbial communities from the Groves Creek Marsh, Skidaway Island, Georgia - 041406US metaG (version 2) | ecosystem: Environmental > Aquatic > Marine > Intertidal zone > Salt...
CATTATAGTGACTCCTCTGTGGCACCTACTTCTTCCATCTGGATACCTAGCGACTCATAGTCTACAGCGAAGTAGCCGTTATCCATCTCAATCACAGCTTGTGGGTAAAGCTCCATAACCTCGTCAGCCATCACACCTTCAAACACACGGTCATCACCGATGTAGTTAAACTGGTACTTGGTAAGGTCTATTTCTGGGTATTCGCCAACTGCGATAATATTCTCTTTCAAGCGACGGTCAGAAAATGCGCCGTATGCGCCTAAGCCAGCACCGAGGGCGGTACCCAACATCTCTCCCTGAGTCGCCATGCCTTGCATGTGCGCTTGGTTTTGCATGTTAAGCATAGAGCCGTAAGTCTGACCAGCCTGACCAAGACCTTGCATGTAAGCAGCGCCGGGTTGTTGCATTGACCCAAGACCAGCAGATCCCGCACCAGTTGCGCCAGCGTAAGCTTGTAAAGCGCCAGTAGCCAGTGGGTTGCCCATACCGATTGCAGCAGCTTGCAGTGCCCGACCTTCTTGGCGAGCAGAGGTTTGTGCTCCAGTCATAGCGGCAGCGCGTTGTGCAGACTGTTGTAGTAGGGCAGCTCTATCAGCACCGCGTGCAGCACCGGAGTTAGGGTTAACACCCCGAGCGGCTAATCCACGTGCCTGTTGGGCTTGCAAGTTACCAAATGCTTGAGCAGATGCTGCGGCAGCTTGGCCAGCCAACTCTTGGCGTCTGGCGTCTGTGTTGAATGCTTGCGCTTCTGCAACGAACTGATCTTCCAATGGCCTAAACAGTCCAGTCAGTCTCGCGCGGTCTTCCGCTGCAAAGTCCATCTGTTGCTGTTGCGCCGACATCTGAAGTCCAGCCACTTGCTGTGCGATAGGTAAAATGTCAGCATACTGTTGTTTGCTAAAAGATAACTGCTCTCTAGCAATCGCCTCCATTCCACTATAGTCTGGTGCTGGTGCGCTCTTCTTGCCCATACTTTAAGCCTCCTGTAGCCACCTGCATTTGTCGGGCCACAATACTAAAAACATCATGTCAGCGCCGGGAGCGCCGTCTTTCATTACGAATTCTTCCTCGAAACCGAGCTTCTTGTCGAACGCGATAGTCGCTGGTTCGTTGGTAGGTACCATACCTGTTAGGCGCTTGAGCTTGCACTGATTGAATGCATAGTCTGCGACGGCTCTGAAAAGGGGTATGATAAGTTTTGTGCGTTTCTTTATCGCGATGTGAGCAGTAGCATTAGATTCGTTGTAGTTATTCACGACCACACCAGCAACGATCTCGCCTTGGCTTTCAACACCAAATGCGTAGAAGCTACCCCAGCCACCGTACTGACCGACTTGTTCAGCGACCCAGTCACCGACTCGCTCTTTTTCATACAGAACTAAGCTAGAATATGTCATGTGCTAATTATGCCTCAATTCGGAGGTATAGGCCATACTACATCATCTAAACTGGTGATATCACTAACATTTTGAGGTAAATCTCGCAACTGCTGCCTGTATGTAGCCCACCACCCACGCTCTGTTTCGTTCAGTGGAGAATCAGGCATCTGCGTCCAGTCACTTGATTTTAGCAAGTCATCACGTATAGCGCGCACTTCAGCCATAAAAAGCTCAGCGTTAAACACCCAAGAAAAATTAGACCATTCGTGGTAATTACTAGGCTTTGGTTCTCGCACCTGCCAAGTATTTCCATCCCAATATTGTGTAGCTATAAACTCATGGGGATTAACATCCGCCGGTATGTAAAGAGGTGTATAATCGCCATATTTCTCACCGACTAAAAAATCTTGGCTTGTACCAGCAGACATTATGTACGCTACTTGTCCGCCGCCATCTACAAACGCAAACTGTTTCATAACTATCCCCTTAACCTCATTATTAAATACGACATAGTCAGCGCAAGTGGCTGTGGTGAGTTTAGACCAAAAGTTCTAGATCTGTTTATATGAATCCTACCAGAAGTTGATGTAACCCAGTCGTAGTAATAGTCAACATGAGTCCTAGCTCCAAAGTAGCCCCAAGACATAGTGCCGTTCAATGCAACGTAGTACTTATCTAAATATGGAACTACGCCAGTGCTAGATGGGTAATATATAGCTGTAGTCGTAGTATCGGAGGCTGGTATCTCACCAACAGCAACTACCTCAAAAACCTTGTTGTTAGAAGTAGCGCTAAATAAAACATTAGAAGCGCCGTCGTATACTTCAAAGCCATACCCGGTACTTGCAGACGCAGTGGTTTCAAATGGATCTACAATAATGTAGTCGCATGCGTACTCAAATTTCTCATAAGTATACGGAGCAGCAAATAAGTTAGGAGCCCTAGAAACGTACCCGTCTGTGTTGTTAGGCGCTTTCGCCATAACTAGAGTGCCAGATGAGTAACCGCTTGGTGGATATGCTGTACCTGCTGCAACAGATATAGGTGCTTCGTTAGCGTTAGCTACATAAAAGTTAGAGTAGTTTTCGTCTATTACTACCCTACCATCACTATTACTTACTACTACACCATATGACATATATTAGCTCCGCAATATCCAATACTCGTAAGACATATTAACAGCCGAAGTGTTCTGAATTGTGAAAAAACCGGTAAATTTGCTTACGTTGTAGGCTAACACGCTAGGCCCAGTAGAAGGTATAGGCGCTACCAACACGTTCCACGAATCATTGTTTGACATACCAGCTACAAAAACAGTAGTTGTTTGCCCTGAATTAGCACTCGTAGTACCTAATGCAACAAATCGTGGCAATCTTTTAGTAATAGTTATAATTGCTACACCATAAGCATTGTATACTTCCAGACCGTATGCACCGCTAAGTACGCCGTTAAGTGACAGATCGGTTGTACCACCAACGCTCCCAAATGGGTTACTAACAACATTCCAATAAAAACCAACGCCGCCGTCAACAGTAAAGCCGTTAACTATAGCGCCGCTAGAAAGCGTTGTGCTACCTACGGTAATAGAACTAAACACACCGCCATAAGTTTGCCAGCCATCAGACGCAGATATATTTGGGTTATCCAAGCGCAAATAAACACGGTTGTTGGGTGATTCAGCTGCCCAGCGTATCGCATGCACTATATACTCTTTGCCGTCTAATCCGACAAAAACGCTTGACCCGATATCACCATAAAACGCGTTGGGGCCACTGTCATGTCCATAGTAGGTATAGCCAGTTAGATCAAAATAAAACTCACCAACTGTGATAGGTAACACAACATTTGCCATACTAAACGCTCAAATTACCCAATTTAACTCGCACATTGCCACTAGCGTCATATATCTTTATCGCACCTGATGCGTCCATGTAAATAGAGTTTGCAGTGCCGTCATTGCTAGCGGATATAGCCAGCTCATTCGCGCTAATCGCCCCAGCGGCTATTTCGTCTCCGGTTATAATGTTAGCGCCTATCTGTTCCGCTGTAATTGTATTAGACGTTATGCGATTAGCATCTATAGACCCAACTCCAATGCGCTCTGCATTTAAAATTCCAGTAGTTATTTTCTCAGCGTTGAGGCTGGATATCTTAGCATCGTCGATGGCAGCCTCACCGATCTTGGCATTTGTTATCGTACCATTAGCGACAAACGCGTCGCTTATATACACACCTGCCGGAACTAAAACGCCATTTATCGTCGTTGCGGTAGTGATGACACTAAACGGAACAACAGGATCGCCAGTATCAGTAGCGCCTTTTAGGATAGCAAAACGATCAGCGTTAACTATAAACTCGCTTACTATTTCGCCAGCATCGTTGGGTGCAGACGCAAGTCCATACCCAGCTACTGCGCCGTTATTGTCTATTTTAACTGTATACTTTGCGTTAAGGCCGTCTATTGATTCAGCTGCTGCTTCTACAGCTGCGGCGTTATCACCAACAGTAGTCGATAGTTGAAATATAGAAGACGCTTCAGTTGTACCATCCGGAAACACTTCCGCGGTTACAAGATCTATTGCTCCCGCATTTGCCGATAATCCAGTGGTTTCGTCTTCAACGGCTGCTTGTATAACACTAACTCTAGCAACAGTAGCAGATAAACCAGTTTCAGTATCGTTAACTGCTGTTTCAATTAGATCCAATGCATTAGCTGTAGCTGCTACACCAGTGGTAGGATTGTTAACCGTAGTCTCTAGCGTACCAACACGAGTCACAGTAGCAGATAAACCAGTTTCAGTGTCTTCTACTTCTGTTTTTAGCGAATCAAGCGCATTAGCTGTAGCTGCTACACCAGTCTCTGCGTTATTAACTGTAGTCTCTAGCGTACCAACACGAGTCACAGTAGCAGATAAACCAGTTTCAGTGTCTTCTACTTCTGTTTTTAACGAATCAAGTGCATTAGCTGTAGCTGCTAAACCAGTTTCTGCGTTATTAACTGTAGTCTCTAGCGTACCAACACGAGCAACAGTAGCAGATAAACCAGTTTCAGTATCGTTAACTGCTGTTTCAACTAGATCCAATGCATTGGCTGTAGCTGCTAAACCAGTAGTAGGATTGTTAACCGTAGTCTCTAGCGTACCAACACGAGTCACAGTAGCAGATAAACCAGTTTCAGTATCGTTAACTGCTGTTTCAATTAGATCCAATGCATTAGCTGTAGCTGCTACACCAGTTTCTGCGTTATTAACTGTAGTCTCTAGCGTACCAACACGAGCAACAGTAGCAGATAAACCAGTTTCAGTGTCGTTAACTGCTGTTTCAACTAGATCCAATGCATTAGCTGTAGCTGCTACACCAGTTTCTGCGTTATTAACCGTAGTCTCTAGCGTACCAACACGAGTAACAGTAGCAGATAAACCAGTTTCAGTATCGTTAACTGCTGTTTCAATTAGATCCAATGCATTAGCTGTAGCTGCTACACCAGTGGTAGGATTGTTAACTGTAGTCTCTAGCGTACCAACACGAGTCACAGTAGCAGATAAACCAGTTTCAGTATCGTTAACTGCTGTTTCAATTAGATCCAATGCATTAGCTGTAGCTGTTACACCAGTAGTAGGATTGTCAACCGTTGTTTTAAGAGCTTGAATAGCTTGCGCAGCAGCAGACGTACTAGTGGCGTCGATTGTATTTATCTGTGTAATGGCAGCAGCGTTTTGGCCAACAAAGTCACCTAAGCTAGTATAGTCACCTAGCAACTGCCAGTAATTAGTATCAGTTGGTAGATTACCAGTAGTATTTGCTATAGCACGGTATAGTTTATCATCGTAGGTTACTTGGTCACCAATAACGTAAGACGCAGTATTGTCGTACGCAACAACCGCCAACAAGTCGTTAATTTGGCTCTGTAAGCTTTGGCTTGCTGCGTTTAAAGCGTCTGCCCTAGCTTGCGCTTCTGCGGCAATAGCGTTGGCCCTAGCTAAAGCTTCATCAGCATCTGCGGCGGCTCTTGCTGCAGCTTCACCGCTTATAGCTGTGGCTCTTGCTGTAGCTTCGTCGCTTATAGCTGTGGCTCTTGCTGCAGCTTCATCGCTTATAGCTGTGGCTCTTGCTGCAGCTTCGTCAGCTATTCGCTGGGCCACTGAGCCCAATAAAGAAGCTGGACCGTCTATTAGATCTATCCTGCTAGAAAGATCCTCCGTTAGTTCTGATTCAGAAATGGCTTCAGTGAGCACTTCTAAAAGATATTCTACATCTACAGCTGTGTCAGCACGGGTGCCACCTACAGAGTTAAACGCCCCAGCAGTGTTATCCAAGTTCACGTTTCTGGCCCAGTAGTACCTGCCAGAGTTGCCGCCTATGCTATCAGCAGTAACTGCACCGCCTGCCGTATATAAGAGAGTAGCGTTTTCCAGATTATCGTAAGAAGAAGGGTCCGTAACTACACCATTATCCCAAATATCTGAGCCCCAGATCTCTGTGTAGGCATGGCCGGGGTAGTTGGGCATATCCCAGTCAAGAATGACAATCCTATAAGCGCCTGTAGCAGTAAAGTTGGTAACAACGGGCGGTATGCCGTATTGATTCTCTGAGTCGGTAGCTGCTGGTGAACCGTCAGCGTTAAGCAAACCTATACGCTTTAGAGACGACTCATTTACGTAGTCTTGCTTCTCTATCCGGTTTAAGACATCACGAACGCGATCTAAGTAGTTACGAACATCTCTAGGTATCTGCGATGTAATTGTTGGTAAGCTGCTACCACTTTCTCTAGACATTAGCCAATTCTCCCATTGATTGCGCTAACGCAACGGAAAACACTTCAGAAGTCCCTTCTACTTGGAACTCCCAGTCACGCGCTGATATCGGTGGCAGTCTAAATGGGAATCTATTGGCTACAGTTTGCGTGTGTATAAGCGAACCATCAGCGTATACTTTGAGTGTTACTGGGTAGCTTTCCGCCTCTACTTGCGCACACGACATACCTAGCACTTGCGGCATAGTAAATACTTTTGACTTCCACACATAACTTAATTCGCTGCCGTCATCCCAAGGCTGGATACTCGTTGTGTTTTTGACATACAGTTTATCGTTGCGCAAAGACTGGTATGCAACCGGGTAATAGCCATCCCTAAAGGAGAACTGTCCAGTAATCATGTCAAATACAAAACTGCCCTGTGTCGTGCCGTTATCGTAGAACGCTATGTACTTACTATCATGATGATACGCCTTAACTGACTCTGGGCTAATCTGAGACTGCCACTGGTCATAGGTGAACATGTTTTCCGTAAGTATGCGCGACCCACCAGAACTAAGCAGGACTAATCCGTCAGGAGAAGCGAATATCACAACACCGTTAAAGCTAACAATGCTAAGCTTGGACGCACACGCCTGTTCTATGTCTGACTTAACTACCACCATAGAATCTGGGTTTGAGCCCTGAATGAAGTACGGCGTACCCTTAGTTAACACAGCTAACGTGGTGTCCATTCTACCGAACCCAACCACGGGATAGTCAAGCGTCTGTCTATACTCGTCTGGCCATGCATGCGGTACATAGGGCTCACAGAAGTAAACGTCACGACTAACAAACCCAGCCATAATACCGTTAGGCAAGTTAATTAGCCCTGCCATGGTGTCTGGCGGCGGTAGCCAAGTGAGCGACGGTATTTCTTCTGCCAAGTCGGACGGGTCTACAGAGTCAGTGTATCCACCAAGCGCCGTAGCAAGTGTTATCTCAGCAACGAATAAGAATATGCCTTCAGTCGATCTATATATCCTTACAGCATCCGCAGCATACGGCGATGTTGGGCTAGCGAAACCTGTCAAAGATACATCTTGGCCGGGATACACATCGACCGAGTTAGAAGACGGTGCCGGTGCAGATTCTATAGATCTAGCGCCTACATTGCGTACATACGTATATGTATATACACGGGTCTCTTGTACTAAGGTTGCAGCATCTTCTGGCGCTGTGCCAAGTGAAGTAATTAGGCCAGAAACTGGGAACGCTTGGCCAAGTGGGATTGGTGACGCCGTATAACCAGCACGAATAGCTTTGGGGTAGCCACTGCCAGTATAGAAAGTCCACTCCTCTGTATCACCGTTGATCTGGCTACGAGCTACGTCAACATCGGTAGTCCAGTACAACCAACCAGCAGATTCGTCTACGCTGTCTTGGCCAAACTTATAGATGGTCTGCGCAGCGGCGTTTATAGTAGCTACTGAAGTCCCAAGCCCTTTTGCAGGTATAAGTGTTCCACGATGTACTTGTGAGTTATACGCAGTTTGCGCTTGAGCGTCTTGCAGTAGGCGAGGTGGCGTCTTTGGAGATATCCCGTTAAACGCACGAACAGTTATCGCTGCCATGACAATATCCTGATAAATATGTTGCTAGATTATATTACAGGATGGTATGCCGATCTACCAGAAGAAAAAAGCCCCGTGGGGTGGCGGGGCAAACTATGGAGTAACTAGAGGAACTATGACGTTCGAGTACTAATCTAAACCAAATACTGGCCAGTTTCAACCATATAACTTAATTCTTTTGCTCTATCGCCCACTTGCTTAGCCCACTTGCTGTTTAGCATCTCTGCCGCTGCTTGTGAGTACTTACCTTCAGCAACGTATTTAAGTGTATTACGGAAACCTAAGAAGTTAGGCAAGCCAAGATTAAAGCACATGTCAATTAGCGCCTCTTGGCGCACTTGGTCTAGATTGGTAAACCAAGAAAACACAGACAACTCTTTGTAGCAGCGTTCTATGTCATTTTGTAATAAGAAGTCCACTTCTGCATCTGATAGGCCCATACCAACGCCTTCACGCAAACAGCGACCAACGCCAATAGTCTCGTAACCAAGGTGGTCTTCATAAACATAGTTGCGTACACCCTCGTGCCGCTTGAGCATATCAATTAGTTTTTTCATTTCCACTTAGCTAATGTGCGTATACCAAAAGAGGCCGCTACAGCCGCGCCGAGAAATGCTTTGTACCAATCAGGCATACCCTCTAGCACGTCAAATCCTGCGCTGACGATTGGAACCATTTCTGGAATAAATGCCATCACAAGAGGCACTGAGAATAGCAAGGTAAACCATTCATCTTTGAACGATGCGCCAGAGTTACTTGCTTGGATGTTGTCCCAGTTCGCCTCGTGCTTGATTACCTCTAATTTACGCTCATGTACAGCTTGCTTCTCCTCAGCTTTGTTCTTGAGGTAGCCACCAGCTAAATTAACGATTGGGCCAATCAGTGCTTGCCACATATTAACCCCTTAAAACCGCGCTGGATATCATGAAGATAGCGTAAGAGCCTATGAGTCCAAGACAGCCAGCAACAACAATACTTGCATATTGCCAGCGTTTATTGATCTTCTTAATTCTTTCGTTGCGCTCTAAGAGTCTAGCCTTGCGTGCTTCTGCTTGAAACTTAACGAAGTCATCCCATAAGCCAGCTCTACCGTAATACTGCATCAACTCTCTGAGTTCGTCTTCGGCTTGTTTAATCTGCTCAAGTGCTGCAAACTCTTCAGCATCACTCGTAAAACTGTTCTTCTTTGCTTGCCGTAACTTAAGGTCTTCTTTGGCTGTAGTCATCTGACCGATAAAACTAAAACAGTCGGTCAAATCCTTTCCATTGGCTACAAACTCTTTTACTACCGAGTAAGCAGTATTAAACGCGGCAAGTTCCGCAATCACTTGTCCGCCTTGTGATCTTGCATGAGTTTAAGTATCTGACGGATATCCTGCCTCTGCTCCTCAACCATTTTCAAAATGTGCTTCTGATCTGAATTTAGAACGGCTGTGTCCTTCTGGATATCGGAGATTGAGGCTTGCATTGCAGTCTGACGTTCTTGTAACTGCTTGATTTGCAAATCTGCTGCTTCTTGACCATTGGCTAGAGTCGCATAAGCCACGCCACCAGCAAAAACAAGCGCGCAACTGGCGGTTAGTACCTCTGCGGAAATTACTTTATTCCAGTCAACGGCCATAGCATCATTTCTCGCTTAAAGGTTGCGTAGTAATGAATCTAAGTATAACTATACCACTAGCTATTGCACAGCCAATGATAGCTTGCACCCATGGGCTGGGTATGAATCCTACGAAGCCTTGAAGTACAGACAGCACAGCAATAGCTATACCATACTGTACTGTTTTGGATTTTAATGCTTGCTTTACCATTGGACGCTACCATAAAAATCAGTTATGGGTATTGTACTATATGCTCACTAATATACAATAGATGTCAGCCACGCAAGTGGTTACTTAATTTGAGCATACCTATACGGAGCGAACATGACTGAACAAGCTAGCAACGTCATTAATATCAATGGCGAAGAATATAACTACGATGATCTTTCTGACACCGTCAAATACTGCATTGCGCAGATCAATGACTTACGTACTCAGTTAGACGCAGCTAAAGCGCGTGTTGACCAGCTAAACATGGCACACGATGGTTTCTTGAACTTACTTAAGATCGAGATGGAAAAACCACAAGAAGGCGAGCTAGCCGATAAAGTGGTATAAGTTAGGGGGCTATGCCCCCTTTGCTACGGCTTAGTAGGCCAGTCGATTGTGTAAGGAAAATCTGGTTGACTTGTTATATCACGCAGAGCTTGTCTATACTCTGCCCAAGCTTGTTTTTCTTCCACTGTTAAAACAACATCAGTGACGTGCGTCCAGTCACAATCTCGTAGTAACATATTTCTTTCAGCCCTGTATGCGTCGCTTATTTCTATAAGTTGCTCAGGCGTTAGTTGTTCAGCCATTCTAAATTCCTCAAGCTATCGCTATGTAAAGGTATGATGACCCACTAGCATTAACGTTACCAGACGATCCTTTTACAGTGAACCCAGTTGAGTTAAAGTCTGTGTTATAAGTAGTGCTGTCGATCTCAGCTATATTTAAATCAAAGAACAACGCGACTGACCTTGGATTAGTAGTATCTCGAAGATTATCTAGCACAAGCCAGTCAGAAGTACTGTTGGCGCGCTTCAGTAATACAAAGGATGGTTCAAACCCGGTGGTAACTGTAACCCCAGTAGTAGTATTGCCGTTGCCAGTATATGTACCTATTTTGGACACACCAGCCACACTAGCGAAACAATAAGCGGTATATCTAACCGCTAACTCTCTATGTACCCACGCCTTGAATGTAGTGGCAGTGCTTGCATAGGAGGTAGACGCCGTTGTCGCAAATCCAGCATTAGTGTTTAAATACGCGTAGCCATAAGCACCTGTACCCAAAGCAGTACTTCCAGTACCCTGAAGACCCACTAGATTAGAGGTTCCAGTAACTACAACACCCCAAGAACCTGAAGTAAGTTTGGATTTTCGTATAGTTACTTCTGGAACAACGCCTAGCCCGTGCCCTATTGTATCTAAAAAACTGCCTTCACCTGCGTAGTCTACAATACTGAACCCTAGTTCGGGGTTAGCGGATACACTACTAGTAATGGTGCCATCTGTATTAGTAACAGGAGAACCACCAGCCTGCCATGCGTAAGCTACGTAGTTATCGCCAGAGTTGTTAAGAGAAAGTGATGACCCACCCAGAGAAAAACCAGTGGATGTGAGCGCTACAGTATTAGTGTTTTGTGCTGCTTGTGCGGAAGTAACATCTGTCCATATCGGATAATAGTCCCCACGAACACGGTCAAACAGGGTAGGCGAACCAGTGCCGCCTCTACGCTTAATAATAACCATGTCTGGCTCAAAGCCAACACTAATACTTTGTGTAGAGCTGTTTCCACTATACAGAGTCACACTAAACTGGGAAGCACTCGCACCATAGAAGTCGCCGATGCTTATAGCACCAGACGCAGGTATTCCACTGGCCGCCCCATAATACTCAGACAGGCTGATAGGATTGCTCCCACCAAACTCAGTTTGTATATCGTTTAGGCTAATAGGCCCTGACGTCTGGAGTGCCATTCATTTACTCCGCAGGAGTCGGCTCAGCAGGTACTTCTTCAGGTGCTGGTGCCCAAGGCAAGTCTGCATCAACAATGGTTTGCTGATCTATTTGCTTTTGGATCTGGCCGTTAACGTGTTCTTCGTACGAGCCTACAACAACTGCCTGTATCCAACCGAGTACGTCTGCTTCAGTTAAGTCTTCAAACGGAATGTAGTCTTCCGCTGACTCATCGACATCGAAAGGCGTAGCACCAGAGAAAGTGCCAGTGTTGCCATCCGCATCAGTACCAGTCTTTTTCCAGTACGTCTGCACAACCCCACCACCGTTAGTGGTTTTAAGTCCTGTGACTTCCCATGTGTATTCCATACTATTTCTCCTTCAGAGATTTGATTTCAGTTTGCAACGCCTCGATCTGAGACTGTTGTTCTTTAATGGCCTCGATAAGATAGCCTACTATATTACCATAAGCCACAGACTTGAATTCACCTTCGTTGTTTACGAGTTCTGGGGCCACTTTCTCAAGCTCTTGTGCAATTACGCCTGACCCTTCTTTGCCGTCCTTAGTGAACGAAACCCCACGCATTTGCAGGACTTTTGAGCCATCAAGAGTTTTGATGTTTTCTTTGAGCCGCTCATCAGAATAAGCAGTTATGTCGCCAGTAGCTTCTACAGTACCGTTAGATCTTATCCATACACCGTTCGCGTTTAATGAATTTTTAACATGAAGACCGTTACCAAGTACAGATCGAATAACCATATAGTTGGTCGAGGTATCGCCGTATATATAGTTTTCATAAGCGTAGTTGGTGCCAGAGTACACATTTATAGTAGCACCGTCATATACTTCTAATTCCGCTGTCGCGCTGGCAAGTTGGACTACATTAAGCTTTGAAGTGCCGTTTGGATTTAAGTAGTAGTTTGTATCGTTAGAATCGTAGAAGATGGGAGAGTATAAATAGCGGTTTGAGTCTATGACCTGAGAGCCAGACATATACAACCCAGTGCCCAGATAAAGATTCGCAAACTGTTGTGTTGAAGTTCCTAGAGAGATGATGTCGTTTGAAATTGCTCCATTCCTGACTGGCGAGATAACGCCTGAAGTTGGGTGGAATCGTAAGCCGCTACCTGACGTCGTGCCAGATTGGATGTACAGACTGTCCCCACCCTCAGAGCCAAGGCTTCCAATCACAGCGCCATCCTTGTTTAGCTCAAGGATATTCCCGTTATCGGTAGTACGGTTAAGGCGCATGACTTTTGCTGAATCTGTTGTAACTTCAACCGCCTTGCCGTTTTCGTAAAGAAATCCTTCTGTGGCAAATGTTGTTACACTTTTCCCAACAAGCAAGTTGCCAGAGCTGTCGATGCGGAGGCGTTCTGCCGTATTTGTGGTAAAACGCATGGAGTTGTCTGACATTGAATATCCAATGCCGCCGATGTCGTTGTCCGCCGCTTTACCAAATAAAATACTGCCAAGGTTTTCTGTGCCGATGGTTAGGCCGCAGTTTGAGTTATTCTCAAGAACAAGTTCGTCGGCATTTGAAGCAGGTGTAATACCTGTTCCTGAAGGCTGCGTTTCGACGTGTAGCTTGGCAAGAGGCGAACTAGTACCAATACCAACGTTGCCGTTTGCATTTAGATGTAATGCAACGGTATTTGCATCAGCACCTTCAGAAGGCATGTCAACTAAAAATTGAAGTGAGCCTTCTCCGCCAGATGGTCCAGCGATTGCACGAATTTTACCCATGACGCCAGCAGTATTATCTGTATCATCAGAATTGTAAAACTCTATTTGACCAATAACATCTCCCTGAGATGCATTTCCCGTTCCTGTAAATCTAAGTATTGTGGAAGAAGATGCAGTAGCGCCTGCTAAGTCTAATAGAGCATTCGGAGAAGTAGTGCCAATACCTATCTTACCATCTGCAGTTACAACCAAGTCTTTATTAGCAGTGTCTCCAGATAAATATAAATGAGCCTCTGAGGAAGTACCTGTTCCGTTTGGATCAGGATCAAAGCCTATGTTTGCAG
>Ga0255763_1003844_pt1 | contig 13214 bp, 10 predicted proteins | sample 041ome_2_FD_179963 | JGI IMG/M metagenome (GOLD analysis project Ga0255763, IMG submission 179963) | Coastal salt marsh microbial communities from the Groves Creek Marsh, Skidaway Island, Georgia - 041406US metaG (version 2) | ecosystem: Environmental > Aquatic > Marine > Intertidal zone > Salt...
CTTGGTTCTTGCATGATCTCTCGCCGAGCGTGCCCCTTGGAGAATCCCAGCCGGGACCGTGCGCGGGTAACACGGAAGGTTTGCAAAGCTTGGAGGAAATCAATTCCATCATCGACGTGGCTAGAGAACCTCCAGAGCACGCATCGAGTCCTTGGGGTTACGATGAGATTGACGGTGATGGCATTGACGACGGAAACTACTTGGATGACGATTATTGATCGTTAAAGTTTGTATTTTACTCGTAGTAAAGAATATTCAGATTTTAGCGTCAAACGTATACGAACGCGTGCCCGCGCTCCTCAAAATCGGTTATCCGGTCGCGTCTCTAACCACGACTTGATGCCCTTGTTTTCTCCGACTTTTTGAACGATCGAAGCGATTTTCGGGCAGGATTCATAGCTCGCTGCCGCCTTGTCTGCATCGCTAAACGTCTGCGTCAGAGTCACGTACAAAGTGATGTCGGCGAGTGAGATCTTTTTACCGACCGCCCACTCTTCCCCAGTGCAAGCTTCTATTTTTTCCATCCATGTCTTCATGGTTTCGCTATACCACTTCGCGATTGCCTCCTCCGTTTCCGCCGTGGTCGGCGCAAAAGGGTTGCCACGAACTTTCGTCCACGCATCCTTCAAATCGCGGACGTGTTCGCAGTAGGCGTCAATCTTGGCACCCTCGATAGGACCCTTGCCGTAAAAACCAAGGTCTTTAGCCGCAAATCGCTCAATCGCTCGACTCTGTCCGATGCATTGGCCGTTAACCTCAAGCACGGGTAAGCGCTTCAGGTTCTCGTCAAACAAACCGCTCTCCTTATCCACACCGTGCTGCTCGCAGATTTGAGGCTTCGGTCCATCCATTGAGAACGTGTATCGATAATCCTCGTAATCTAATTCTGCCGCAGCGAACAGCGTTCTTATCACTTCCGCGGCTCCTCGAGCGTCGAAGTAGCGGAGAGTTGACTTGCGTCGTCTAAGCTTGGCCCCTGACTTGGCTTGGATGTGCGCCTTGATAATCGCCGCGCTCGCAACGAAACCTACAGCGAACGCTTGCCACGGAGCTACGGCCGTGGCATCTTGCGACGGCTTCGGAGGCGCCGGCTTTGTCGCAATCGAAAAGACTTCACGACGAGAGTCACCCGGTGAGAGGTTTGACACATCGCACGCACGCGCCACGGAAGAGGTTCCGCGTTGACGATCGCGTCGAGAGGAGACGGGTGCGACCGGACGAAAAGTTGTACGAGCTGTGGAAGCAAACATTACCTGCGGAATAACCCGGCTGCGATTGCTTTGGCGTGTCGAAAAGTGATGCACTTTTGTTATCGGTTGTTCACTCTACTAGTTCTGGACTAAACTACAACGTTCCTATGTGGCTTGAATGTCAAACTTGACGCCATCTAAGCTAACTTGGTCATTTTCAGCAATTTTCCTTTGCTAAAAAGAGGTGATGCGGTGTATACGTCAATGAAACTTAGCAAAAGCACGATGTTTGCGAGGAAGAAGATGAGCGAGGCGCACCACAACTGAAAGTAGACCTCGGCAGCCTTGAATTCGAGCTGATAAGCCCAAGCTAGCCAGTGTAACTGGGTTATCATCCAACAACACGCCGCAGCGCAAAGCTTTAAACGATGCTTGCTGCGTGTCAACGCTGGCAGCAGCAGCGGCAGCAGCATGAACCACCAAACGAAATACTGGGCCGTACAAACCTTGTTGAAAGCCACGAAAGCAAGCGTCTGACAAAATAGCGCAAAAGACAAGTCTCTCGCATAGAACAAACCTAAACTAGTGACTATAATCAACATCGGTAGCGCACCTGAAGCCAAGCCGTGGAAAGTTTGTCTGAGTGCGATACCATCGATGTCTAGCGAAAAATGACCATCAAGATACAAGCTGTAAAACAAAGGCGAGAAATTGTGGCGATGATCTTCACGATTCGTGTGATAGAACATAGCTTCGTTTAAGTACTCCATGCCGTAGACCTTGAACGAGCCCCAGGTGAGTCCCAAAAAAGTGCACGCCGAGACAACACCAAATTTGACATTCTTCACCGTCACCCACGATAACATCTTCGGCATTACCCGTTCGCCAAAAAGGCGTCTGTTCCCGATATAGTCCGTGTTCAAGAACGCAACAAATGCGGGGACATGAATGATGGGATACAATCTAAAATGTACCACGGTTCCGTACGCCAGCGCAGCTTGCACCGTCGCACCTCGCGTTAGCGCATCCACACAGTAAAGCATCAACACCGCCGTCAGAGCCTCGCAAGACCCTCGCGTACTGATCGTGCACGTAAACGGATTGAATAGCCACGTCCACGCCGCTAACTGAGCGCCTCGCTCACCGAACCCCCTCCTTCGAACGATGTTACATATCAACACGCCGACGGCGATGTCAAGGCAACTGAAAATGATCTTGCCGAACGCCTCGTGTAGCAACACATTGGGCGTCAAGATGACCGCCAGAATCGGCGGATATCTATACGTCGCCCTTTCATACGGGGATCCTCCATTTACGACGTGACGGGCGGCGTCAGTGTACACGAAGTAGTCGATGTCCGTGTACTTGACGTCGAAGTGCGCGTCTTGGTAAACACTCCAAAACACCAAACCCAGTCGCAACGCGCTCGCGAAGAAGAAAGTTGTCGCGAGGCTTACTTTTTGCGCTGCCATCGATCCAGAGGAAGCGTCGATGGAACGCACGCACGAGACACGATATGCCGCTTCAGTGTCAGCCGTTTGTGGGAAGTTGACTACAGCTCACTTCAGCGTTCAAGGAGACAAGACGGGTTGAGACGCTTCGTTCACTAGAAATAGTACATTAGTATTAAACGGGTCGCAGCTAAGACTTCAACGCGACTTTCCAACTTTTCCAATCTCGGATATGAGCTGGTTGAGTTTAGAGTGAAGTTCCTCGCGCGGCGTGCGCACTTCAAATGTGGCACTCTCATTGTTTGATTTCGACTTCAAGCCCGACTTGAGTTGAATACGAAGCTGCTCTAGAGAGTTGACGACATTGTCGTCATTTTTACATGGTGTCGATGAACCAGAGTACGGCGAACGAGGCTCGGAAGGCGGAGATGAGCGACCACACTTTGATGAAGTACGGCTCACCAAGTTGACCATGCGTCTCAAGCGTATTTCCGCTTCCTTTGCGTTCGATTCAGCGACGCTTCTTCTGGCTTCAGCTTCATGCGCAGCCTTCTCTATGGTCATCAGTCGCCTGTAGGCAATCTCTTCTTCGTTATATCTCATGGGACTGTCGTCAAACAACCGAACACCACTTATCGGCGATGCCATTTGCGAGCGAGCGGCGCCGCAGTCGTCATCAATACCGCGCCCGTCATAGAAAGATGCGGGCGGACTGAAAGGATTTCTCGTGCGTATGGACGGTGTGAAGTGTTGCTTTTCAGCAGCTTCTTTCGCATCCCGCAAAAGCTCGACGGCTTCAGCGAGGACTGCTTGCGATCGTTCAACATCTGCTTGACACGTTTTTCGATCCTCTTGCAAGCGCTCAATGTCCTTCTTCAGAGCATCAACCGAATCTCGCGCTTGTGATTCTTGTCGGCTTTGTCGCTCTTTAATTGCCAGTTCTTCCTTTCGTAGCTCATCGAGCGAGGCTTGCAACGCACTCACTTCTTCTTCCATCGATCCTTGATCGTTATCCAGTTCTTGCAGCAACGCCGTTTTGGATGACACGTCAGTTTCAAGACCTTCCAGTTTGTTACGCAACTTTTCAATGTACTCCTCGTGTTCTTCCAAAATTCCTATCGCAACCTCCGTCTCTGATTTAACTTCTTCCAGACGCTCTTCCTCATCCTTGATTTGGCCATTTAACGCCTCCAGTTGCTCTCGTAAGCGGATTTCTTCATCTTGGTACGCCTTGAGCACTGTGACGGAACTCTTATGTTGATACTGCAAGTCCTCAGTAAGTTCTCGTATTTCACCCTCGACTTGAGCATGTTCATTCTCAAGAAGCGTGAGCTGCGTACGAGTCTTTGTCAGCTTGTCGCTGACCACCGCTTCATCACTCGAAGTCGACTTTTGAAACTCCGCCGTTCGGTGCTGTAAATCTTCAAGCTTGAGCGCCTCCAATCGAACTTGTTCACAAAGGAGCTCCAACTCGTCGCGAAGTTGCGCCTTTTGCAAACCATGATCTAGATCGCTCTCACTCTCAGCCGGCGTTAAAGTTTTTAAGCGTTGTCTTTGCTCTTCCTCTTCCTCCACAGCCTCGCGTTCACGCTGACTTTGCAACAGCGCCTTAACGAGCTGCTCCGCATTTGGACTCGCGCGCGCATCGAGCGTTGCCACCGCCGATTCGTTCGGAAACGTATTATGCGCCTCCTTCTCCACATTTACCGGATTTGGAAGCAATGACAACGATTTTTTAAGTTTCGCGTGCAATTCACTCGCCCGCATCGCTTCCTGCTTCATCGCTTGACACCGAGCTTCCATTTCCTCCTTGAACCGATGCGCTCTCGCCGAAGTGTCAACCCGCGCCGCCGTTGACGCCGGCTTGGATTCCCCATCTCTCACTGACGCCTCCGACCCCACGTCCGAGCTCATTCGGTTGTTCATCTCAACGCGCGACATGAATGCGATCCGTCCGTCGTATTCTTCGTCTCGACGTCTCGACTCGTCTCTTTAGGGAAGAATCCAATTGGGTATTTAACCGATCCCGATCCGATGCGCGTTTTTTTCCCGCGCTTTACGATGTTTGGATGGAGACTTGGATTTGGATGATCGTTCGTCCACCGATCCGACGAAGACGCTCCACGAACGGGAAGGACACACGCGCACACACACACGTCACCGTCGTCTCCTTTATCGGCGTCGGCGTCGGATCGTCGATCGTCCGCAGAAGATTCAGATTTCCTCCGCTTTGCCCCCGCGCTCGCGCACACAGAGAAGATTTCGATGCGATCGCGTCGTCTCCGTGTGCGCCCTCCACCTCAACGATCCCGTATGTTTCCTCGTCCGAACGACCGAGGAAGAAAAAGAACAGCGTTTCCCTCCCGGAATTCGAGACGTTCTGTACGTACAACGCGTCGTCGTCTGTGTACCGTCGTCCATCCAGTCAAGCGTCGAATCAATCCAGTCGTCATCATCAGTCCATTCGGACGTGTGGACAGCTGGACGCGCACTTGAAAAAGTGATACAAAAAATTTGCCGCACACTGGCACAGGGTGACGCGCGCGACGACGATAGGCGGGGGAGTGGAGTAGAGCTCTGGACGCTTCTGAGCGTTGAAGAGGGAACAATCGAGGGTGGTGCGGGCGTCGCGCGATGGGTGACGACGCCGACGTCAATGTCGTTGTCGATGTCGGTGTCGATGTCGGTGTCGACGCGCTGCGAAGGGCGTTGCGTTCGACGCAAGCGATGAAGTGTGAAGTGAGGCTTAGCGAACGGAACGTGGTCGATGTATAGGCTGAGGTGCGTCAGCGTGGGGTAATTGAGGATGACGAAGCCGTGATGCACACGTTGGATGGTAAAGAGTTTGTGACGAGAGAACGGGTTCGCAAAGAGAGTGTGGAAGCGGTGTGTGGGAACACAGGTCGAGCGACGCATGTCGACTTGCGGACGGCGCTCAGTATCAACCTGATGGAATAGATTCTTAGAGGACGAATGGGGACTGATGTGCACGGACTCGTCGCCGGATCGATGATTTACACATCCAAGTATGTCGAGTATCTCACTTCTCGAGTCCGATGGGCATTGCTTGGATGTTTGTTACCGACTTCAAAAGATTCACTGTTCCACGCCGCGTTGGGCGAAAGCCTCGAAGTCGCTTCTGATTGCATTACCCTATTTAGTTGCAAAAACTTGCCGCAAGCTCGTCGACATAACAGGAAGATCTTTGGAGGCAGCTCTCAATGCCTGCACTGGAATGGAGCCGGAATGCATAAACATTGTCACCCACATCATTCGGCTAGTGATCGCCGAACTCACGGGCGCAGTGCGAGAAAAGAGGTCTACTTTAGAAGACCTAAAACGTGCTGTGTTGGTAGAAGATTGAAAGCTCTATAAAATTTGTACATTATAGTACATATGTGTGCGCCAAACAGCTCGTTCTACTCAACAGTGCCCTTCGTAAGCCTCCAGCCGGGAATAGACTAGCGTCACAGGTTGACGTCGTGCGCAATGTCAGCCATAGTGGTAAGTAGATAGGTTGCGTAGGTCATCCCTGGTGACGTTGAAACTCTCGAATCCCAGACTGAACGCGCGCGCGACGCAGTTTGAGCGTCTTGTCTGCACTAGACGTGAGCACAAGATCTTAAATGTTGGTTTACGTTTCGCTCGTTGAGACTGACGCGCCGTCACGTTTTTGCGGTCGCACTTAGGTGACAAACATTGCTCCAAATGCAGAGGACTCAAACTTGCGCGAGTTCTTCAGCACCGCGGGAGAAATCGAACGGGTCCGTGTGATTGCCAACGGTAAGACTGGGCGACGCGCGGTAATCGAGTTTGCCCACAAGGAAGCTGTTAGTGCAGCTGTACTCCTCAATGGTTGCTTGTTGCTCAACCATCCGCTCGAGATTGCGGAATGCGCGTACCCAGTGCCAGAAGAATTCACGACCGACTCCGCACCGCTGAGCTCTTTTGAGTCCAAGTTTGCAGGATTTTTGGGCAAAACCATTCTCGCGGGAAAGCAAGCTATGGCAGCTGTGAAGGATTTCGACGAGCGAAACCAGATAACGGCGAAAACGAAAGAGAATTTGAAGGCGATGGATGATAAGTTACAATTTACGACTAGCATGAAGAAGATTGATGAGAAGTCTGGTTTAACTCAAGGTGTTAAACAGTTCAGCGCCACCGCTAGTGCCCAAATCAAGGAGATAGATAAGTCCTTGAAGATTACGGCTACAACCAACGCGGTCGTCGGTATCGGTAAAGACGCCGCTGGAGCGGCGATGAACAAAGCTATGGAAAACAAAGTGATCAGCGGCGCGACGAATACCATGCTATCTGGTGTCAGTTCCGTAACGAGCAAAGCCAAGGCCGTCTCAGCGGAAGCGAAGGCGACGGTATACGCCGCGACACCGCAAGGAGAAGAATCGCCGCAAGATGACGCCTCCCCATCCCCTACATCGGCCGAACCGGTTGCCTAGAGATTTGTATGATACACTGCGACCAAGCAACAACTGCCCACGTACGATGAGAGTGAATTCCTCGGACTTATTTACATGACATTGACACATATTTTCCTCTCCCCACAGAAGCAGCTGCTGATCATCATCTGCTGACACCATGTCCTTCGCTTCGACAGCCACTTCTCCCCACGGAAGTTATGTGTTAAGACGTTCTCCGGTGCGCGCACAATCACAAACGCGGGCGCGGCCGAGGACAGCCGTCACTGCGGCCACTTTGGACGGTGACGTAAGGGCTAGCTTCAGGGACTTTTTCCTCGCCTCTATAGTCGCGACCGCGCTCACTCAGTCCCCAGCGCTAGCGAAGACTGTGGAGATTGCGATTGATGGTACCTCGATCGAGCAGTCTTCGTGTGGCACCGCGCCAGGTGTGCCTGGTTCTGGGACGTACAAGGCGAAATGTATCGCCCTTGAGTTCAAGGCCATCAATCCTTCAACAGACATAGTTTATAACGCTGATGTCTTTGGGCAAGTAAAAGATCAGGCGAACGATGATGTATTGAATTCTGGTAGAATCGGGGCAATCAAGGAATTGAAACCTGGAGTGAACAGCGTTCGACTAGAACTGACTGTAGGTGCGTCACAGCCACTTCCTTTAAAACTGAAGTCTTTCAAGGGCAGAGGCACAACGGAGAAGTTGTCCATGAGCGGTAATCCGTACGACTATGAGGACGTGTTAGCGTACGATTCCTACTAGTACACAACGGTCGGATAGCCAAGCCGCCCTGATTCAGAAAACTATATTTTACTTCACAAACAAACAAACAAAGTAACGGAAGTTACGCTGTCACGTCAACGTACGACCACGGTACTCCACTTCCCTGCGAGGATGTACGAGAAGTGGGATACCTTCATTAACTCCTTATCCGAATCTGATAGCGATCATGAGAACGATAGTTTGATTCGTGACGCTCATATCAAAAGAAGAATGGCGCTTGCAGAGGTTGTACCTGAAATGCAAGAGCGTTTCGGCCTTGGTGACTGTGAAAATGGTCAAGTTCAAGTTACTTCGTTGTGTGATTATACTTGGGAAGATAAAGAAAAGTCAGCCATCGTATATGTTCAAGTCCCATTCAAGATTGCGCAGTGTAATCCGACATTCCGGAAACAAAGCTTCGCTGTGGATTTATCTTCTTTAACCGGCAAACGTTTCCGATTCGCGACTGTCAAGCTCGCCGGGGAGATCGTCGTTGCTGCGTGTGGCTGCAAGTATGAGGAAGACGGCGCGAATTATCGACTCGTCATCTCTCTCACAAAGTTTGGACAAGGATCGTGGCCTTGCCTGGCGTTGCAATAGGCTATATGCTACATTCTAAATTCTACTCACTCTTGTAATTTTGACCAACGCCTGAGCGTCTCTTCTGCTTCTTCCCTGTATCTCTTCTCCTCCATGGCTGCGCGGCGTGCTTCGTCTAATTCTTTTGCCACATTCACGAGCGGTCGTTTCGGAGTCATCAGTTCAAAGAAGGGTTTCGTACGAGACACCCTGTGCGGAGGACTGTGTGAGGGTGAATCCTCTATGTGACTGCTTGCAATATATGCTCCAGTGAATCCCTTGGATTCAGCGACGGTAGCCGCCGCCAATGCAATGTTCTCTGCATTTATCAACGCTTTGCGCAGTGCAGCAGCTTCTCCTGAAGCCTTTTCTGCAAGTTTCTCGGCCGATCCAAGTCGTACCTGCTGTTGTTCCAATGCGACTTCCAAGTCACGAATTCGGCCTTCTGATCGATTGCTCGTGACACTTGCGGGAGTTTTGATGAATCCTTGGGATTCTCTCAGGGGTGAATCTGAGGGGAGATCTAATGTCGAACCCAAAGGATTTCGTTCCACGACAGAGTTGACAACCGACGAAAGACGGCGACAAAGGTTTTCTGCTTTATCGCAACTGGCTTGTAGGCTGCGCTCCACATGCTCGGCAGACACCGTGACTCCTTCATGGAAACGCTGTGAGCTATCACTATCGTATCGTCTCAGTAATGGAGTCGGTTCTAAAACTACCAGTTTGCGTCTCAGGACGACCAACTCGGTTGTTTTTGCATCTAACTCAACCCGGAGTTCAGATGCAACCTTTTCCGCAGCATCAGCTCGAGCTCTAGATTTCAATTCTTCCCTCGCTAATTCTTGAACAATCAAATCGACTTCGTTTTGAGTCGTATTCGTACTCGCATCTGGCGCTCTAGAAGTGGCGAAGGCGAGCTGAACGACCTTCTCTTCCAAGTCTGAAATGCGCTTCAAGTTTTGCTTGTCAATCGCACGACAGTTTAACTCTTTCTTCGATGTCATCTCCCCGAGATGAAGCTGCAAGCGCTGGATTTCTATATTTTTGGACTTGAGAATCTGCTGATCAGCTTGAACATCTTTTTTAAGCGCAATCATAGCTTGCTGGGCATCCTTTTCACGGGACTGTACAAGTGCCAACTGCTTTTCGAGTTGTTTTAATTTTTCTCGTTGGAGCGCGCCTTCGCTACGTAACCCGCGATTCAGCGTATTTAAATCATCGACTTTTTTCGCAAGTCTTCCTATTTCACCCTGAGCAAAATGTAGCGCCTTTTCACTCTCTGCAGCTCGTGCGCGCTGTTTCTCATACGCAAGCACGGCTTCACGCCGTTGTCTTGTGGCGCTTTTCAGCCCTTGTTCCGCAACTTGTTTCTCTTTGAGAACAACTTCAAGCTCTTCCGCAAAACGTTCGACCGCTGCTTTCGTCGGCGTACCCCACGGGCGATCTTCCTGATCACTTTCAGCTTGTTCAGCCTGGGTGTGAGCCGGGTGAGCTCCGCATTTGCGCAAGTCATCTTCGCGAGCTATGAGATCGGCGACAAGCTGAATGGTTGTATTTCTTCTGTAGTCCCCCTTGGATAACGGCATTGGATGCCCCAAGGCTGCTCGAAGAGCGACCTCAACCGCACGGAGTTCGGCGCAGGCAGTTTCAACGGTAATGTTGGTTTTCAGGTCACCGTCGTCGGGTGGCCGTAAGACCTCCAGAACTTGACCCGCCATTTGAAGCGTGGAACTAGTTTCCTCTACTTCAAAAGGAGCATTTTGCTCGCGCTCCATCATAACGCGGCGGGCAATGCGGTGAGGGTCGCTTCCTTATGGAGGAAGTTTCTCAGAGAAACAGTTCCTCAGAAACTTGACCTGCACGGCTTGCTCGGTCAAATTTTGCAACGCCAAAGGGTCTAAGTTCTATCTTACATGCACTAATTTTTAATCTAAGGTGATTAGCTAAGTCATTCGTAAGCAAAGCAACGATAATCGTCCTCAAAGAGTGTCTTGAAACGTTCGTAGTATTTGCCAGTTGCGGTTGATGGATTCGGTATCTTTACGACGTTTGGACTGTCATAAATAACACTCACAGGTTCATAGAGATCTCCTTCGAGAGGTGCCCGCACTCCTTTTGTCAAGTGCGAAGAGAAGAGCCTCGCTTGCGCATCAAGATAACGCTCACGTTCCGATAATGAGCATGTGTGTTCAATGTGATCAAGCGGCGCACGAGACTCGTGATTCTGCGCCACATCGAGTGTGTCAAGTAATCGTTGCCAGTCCTCGTTCAAAGATTCAACCCGCCCAATAAAATGAATCGGAATACGCGTGCCCCTTCGAGATAAACCACTCAATCTGAATGTGGCAGATTGCATGTGTTCATCAAGCCAGGGGTTATTCAAAAAGCTGCGGGAATGCACCGCGTCCTCTCCATTCTTGGCACAGAAGAGCTCATCTTGCATAGATTTGGCTCTCGAAATTTCAAGCAAATCGATCGTTTGCTCGATAGTTGGCGGCCGTGTGGGAGATTTACCTCTCTCACATCCTTGACACATCGGCCGACAAAAAGCCTGACGATACCCGGATACAAATCTCTGAGCCGGATTTCGGATGAAAGTGAAAAACGTATACGTATCAAGAACTTCTTCGGATACCGATGCCGTTGTTGTTCTAGCTAAATAGTTTCCATCATCAACAATTTCATCATCCATCTGCACGGACTGACCTGCTGTCCAGCTGGCGTTGAAGACCGTCAGCAGCCGATGACGCACACTCTCGCTTGCCGCCTTGGTCACGTCTACGTACACCGCCTTGAGAGCTGGGATCACCACGACATCAGTTCCCCTCGGATTGCACCGTGCGTTCTCCCTCGCTGCTCGATCAAGACGCCACTGACAAGCCTCCGATTGGAAACTTGTCAACGCGGACGGTGGATCCAATACGTTGGACTGGCCAAGAGTAGGAGCTCTCCAGTCTGAGGAAATCGTTGCCGCCGCTAGAGTCGTCGCGGCGACCATGCTCAGGAGAAGAATCCATCTACGGCGGGTAATACTATGACTTTTACTGTGCCCGATCACCGTGTTCATCGGATCGTCCAGAAGCGCGTCGCCCTCAGAGGTATTTCCGGACCTCCACGGCATCGTAACACCCTCGTGGGAAGAACCCGCGTTGCTAGCACTCGCGGCGGTCCGATTCGCGCCCTTTCGAGGGTAGAGAAAATACCTTGGATGTTTTTGCAACGATTCGCGCGCCCGACGAGAACGATGTACAGGACGGCGCGCGCGACTCGATGTGAGGCGATCTGCATTCCAGGGGAGACGTACCGTGTGCTACTGGAAGAGTTGAAGATAACTGCATGTGAGTTTACATGGTACTAAGTACTGTACTACCGGTATGATATCGTTACTATTTTTCGGTCCTCGTCCAACGTCTTGATGAGGAGGAAATGTACACCGTCGGAACTACTCAAGTTTGGATCTAGACCCGCTGCCGCTGTTCCGAGCTCCACGAGATGGGCGGCTTTGCAACTCAACTGTTTTCCGCTTCAACTTTCTGAGTTGTCCGTCGAGTTTTCCTACCAACTCTTCAAGTTCAGTAAGGAAGAGCAAACGGTGCCCATAAGAGCGTATACCAAAGACGTTCTCGAGAAGTTCGTGCTGATCGCCCATTTTAAGTTGTCCCAACTCTTGGTGCATTTTCAGCAAAACTTTGCCGTGAACGTGATTGTGTTGAAACACGTGAACGTACGCCTGCAAGCCGACAGCAGTTAACCAGCGCTCCATAGCTTCGTCGTCTATTGGCACAGAAACCCCTTCGGATGAAGGTGAGGACGGTCTTGATGCCGCACTGGTCGTGCTGACCGAACTCTCAGCCGGGATCGCTGGCGCAGAAGATCCATTCTTTTGCATGAACTCGGGCGCCTTTGCGTCATTATGAATTGCTTCGACCGCTGTAACCAAACCAGGAATGGATTGTTGCATCATGTCGGTATTGAACATATTGTAATACAGCTTGCTTCCCACGAGGATACCGAGCCAGCCATCCGGTTTGTACCCTTTCTCGACCATGACCGGAATCAAACACTTCTTCCTCGTGTAGGCATACTCGGCCTCAGTACGGCACGCCTGTGATTCTTTGTAGCGACGCGATACGCACATCACGATGGCGTCTGATGATTCAATCGCAGCGGCCATCGCTTCCAAAGTTGAGCCCATCATACGGTCCACGTCCATCCATACATTGAACCCACGAGCGTTGAGTTCTTCCTTAATTTGCAGAACTTGAGTTTGATGATGCCATTCGTATGAAAGCATGACTTGCGCCTTGGCATTCTCTATCGCACCGAGCTTTTGCATTTCTTCTTTGCTCAGACCAACCGCCGTACTGTCCCCGGATTCGTTTTCTTCTTCTTTTGGAGGCGCAATCATCCATAGCGCCCCGCGAGCTTTCATCTTGGTGTTCTCGCTGCCCAGTCGTCTCGCTTCTTCCAGTGCATCCATGATACCTTCAGTTTCCAATATCTGAGCTTTAACATCGTCGTCGAAGGCCAAGTTCCACAACGCACCCGCTGCCCAGAAAGTCGCTCTATCCCATTGATGTTGTTTCTCTCTCAACACGCGTCCTAGCATGGGAATCACGCCAGCCTTGGCCAGGCGGGGCTTTGCAGCTTCCATCGTTGCCAAGTTCGCGATACCCTGCGTGTACTTCCAAACCGTGTGCTTCATGTTGCAGTAAGGTTCACCATCGATCGCCCTGCCAAGAAGTTCAACGATCTCTTCGAGGATGGTATTGTCGCGAGTAAGGACATCGTTGTTGTC
>Ga0255763_1003850_pt1 | contig 13202 bp, 13 predicted proteins | sample 041ome_2_FD_179963 | JGI IMG/M metagenome (GOLD analysis project Ga0255763, IMG submission 179963) | Coastal salt marsh microbial communities from the Groves Creek Marsh, Skidaway Island, Georgia - 041406US metaG (version 2) | ecosystem: Environmental > Aquatic > Marine > Intertidal zone > Salt...
ACCGGCTGGACCTTGTCTACCGCTGATGTGGACGTTGCACTTGAAATCTTGAAACTGGCGGCCGAAGCCCATCCACCTGATGATATCCGCATGATATTCAAACTCCTCTATACTTCTATTTACTATGTCAGGATTGTCGCTAGCCAATACAACAAACTGTCCTGGGTGCATACTAACACGCACATCTAGTTTACGTGCAAGTTCACCAACCGGTGCCCATTCACGCTCTGCCCGGTCACGTACATCAGTTCGCTGATAAAAATGTCGCCAGTCTGGATGTGTGTATGCTGGCATCATATTACTACCCAGTCGTACCATACGTTGTCCATGTGGCAACCCACCCACATATTCAATCAGCCTATAAGCATTCTGTGCATTAGTTTGGAGACAGTGCCACAGTTTCTCTTCTGCTGTTTCAGTTAGCTGACGATTGAGCCAAGTAATAGTTGTACTTGTTTCACTGTATGCGCCCTGGATTTCTTTCAACACTTTGGGCTTGAGTGTTTGATCCGCATGCATATACTTGCATGCGAATCCGATACGCTGTACGTTTTGATTAAACATATTGTTGCAGTAACTCGGTGGTTTCTTTTGAACTGAATGTAAACTTAAACTTGCTAGGGAAGTTTGCACGGATTGCTTGCTGTTGTTTACGTGTATAAGGTACAGCAATAAACGCATCTGAGCCGTATACTTGCTGTGCAAGTTGATACTGCGATGCACTAATTTTTTGTGCAAAGTTGAAGATAGTTAAGCCGGGTTGTGTAACTAGATAATTCATAAGTGTCTCCTAACAGTTATACATCTATTATATGGTAAAGCGTTTTACTTGTCAACCCATATTGTAATTTTTTTTGTAAACATCTAAATCACGCATATAGGTATCCTCGTTAAACGTGGGCATTTTTTTCCAATAATTGATCTTACGCTCGCAGATATCCAGTTCTTTGCTTGCACGATGACGCTCGATCATATCCTCACTATTTTGTATGATAAATTTTAAGAAAAAGTAATTTTCCAGATGGTTATGAACCATATTGTTGGGATTGTAGCGATGTGGGTTAAACGGTGTATTGCTACGCTTCTCGTTGTCCTGATAACATAAAAACATTTTCTCACTCCTGTTAAATGTATACAGGAACGAGCATAAACACATTATTTCTGTTTGTCAACAATTATCTGAACAAACTGCGATATTTTGTATAGAAGTCCAGGGCTTCTGTTTTTGTCATTGTGGGGAATTTGCGATACTGATGGCTTAGACTGTCCCAATCACGTAATGCTGGGTGTGTTTTTTCATTGATGTTTAAACGTGTTGCGTATCTCCAGCCTTCCAGATTCTTTGCTTCTACCCAACGGTTGTGTAAAAACTTGGCGGCTGTTTCTTTGATGTCATTGTAAACATCATCTTCCATTTCTATTTCAAATGGGTGTTGTGGATCTGCATCTGCACGATAAAGGTTACTGGTTTCGATTTCAAAATCACCATCGTAACGCATTTCCCATGCACTTACAATCCATTCTGCTTCACGTGCAATTAAGTCACGGCGCAGTTCTACTAGGTAGACATAGGGAAAACCTTCATCCCCTATGTCAGTTTCTTCTACTTCCAAGACATCATCAAGCTCATCACTTTCGTCAGCCAATACAGTATTTGCTGGCGCAAATCTCATCACAGTATTAAACCATGATACCATTTGTGTTTCACTAAGTTCTTCGCTTGTTAATAGTCTTATATAATGCATTATGATCTCTTACGTCTTACAATTACTGGTTCGTCATCAGCTTCAGCTTCAACAGGTGTTACTGACGCACTGCTTTTTTGTGTCGGCATACTGCCAGTTTGTGTAGTGTCTACTTTTACACCTTCAAACTTACTGCTGGTACTGTTAACATATAAACCGAACCAAGCGGCGCCTGCACCAACAATAACACTGACAAGACCTGCTTGTTCCATTGTTGGAGCCGGTAATTCCTGGAACCAAATTACTGTTTTGTACAACAAGTAAATGTACATTGTAATAAACGCTCTAGGGAACAGTCTCCATCTGCTAAAATATTCCGGTGCAATCCACCAAATACTATTTGTATTCATAGTTTCTCTCCTCTACTAGGAGTATTTATCGAAATTATGCACTAGTACCACTTTAGATATTTTCATCAAAAATTGTAAAATCTGTAGTTACTGTATATGAAATACTAGAGGCAGTAATAGCAGTAATTACACCTACGGTTCCATCAGCAAACACCACAGTACCATCTACTAACGACAGTGAATCAATATCTATATTATTATCACTAAAATATGTACCACTTCCAACCGAGTTGCCGTTATTGTATGCACTTGTGGTTAACAATGTAGGCTTGTTTAATAATAAGTTTCTTTCTTCTATGTCATATTCAAATAAACCAATTACTTCTACACCACTACCAACACCAGCGCCACCAGTGGTACTGTTAATATAGATGTTTTGAATTTCAGTTGATGCTCTAGTAGCGTCGAATACAGCCCCTTCGCTTTTACCTAAATATTCAATTTCAGTTTCACGAACCCTAAATCTTTCTGTTGTATTAGGGTTGGTAACTTGTCTTACATAACTAAGTCTGTCTTGTGCAGTGTCAGTAGATAGTTCCCATGCAGGAGTATTAAAATTATAATCCCACACTTCATTATTTTCAGCATCATAAATTACTTCTTTATCTATACCACCACTTACACTAATATCTATATAAGCACTATCAGGTTGTGAGAATGTCATATAACCATATGGCTGTGCGCCCATAAAGCGTTGTGTGTTGGAATTACTGTTTAAATCAAATATGATTTCACTAGATGCATCATATGATCCAGTATTATTAAATTGTGAAGCGTAACACTTAACAATATTTCCAGTTCTCTGGATCTTTAGTCTTATCTGGGATCCGCTCCAGCCACCGCTGGTATCTAAGCCAAAATTCGGTTGTGCAAGAATTGTAAAATCATAAGAACCATCATCAGTATACCAAACTGAATCTTGGAAGTAAACTAACGCAAATCCGCTAAGTGGTACCGCACCTGCTTTTGTTGCACATAACGCAAGAACATGGTTTACTCCGTTTTCTCTTACAAATGCAACAATTAGTCCATTTGTATCATTATCTGAATCTGTAGATGTCAATGTTGCTTCAAATGTATAATTTTCTAAACTGTCAGGACTAATAAATCCATTTGCTGGTTCAACATTTAGTGGCATATTAACTCTGTCAGGATTTGCTAATAGTTCCCATGCATTTGCATTTGCGCTCATATTAGTGTCATCGCCTTCATAATAATTGGCGCCGTCAAATCTTGCCCAGGTTGTAAATATTTCAGATACTGAAGGAGGAATATATTCTGGTAGTGTACGTGCTTCATCTGCATCTGCTTGTAAATTAAACATATATGCTTCAACATCATTTAGTGCAGTCACAGTAATGATAACAGTTCCTGTCTGTGTTCCATAACCATCTGATACTGTATATTGGAAACTTGCTAATTGTCCAGCCTGCCCAGTTGATGTAAATTCAATAGTGGTGCCGTTTAGTGTAACAGTTCCTCCTACTGGATTCTGTACTCCAGTAATACTAAGTGTATTGCCTGGACTACTGTCATTTGCCAGAAGTGATGCAGCACTGATTAACAATGATTCACCCTGTGCTACTGAATATGCAGATCCAGATTCATCAGTAACTGTTAATGAAATTTCTTGTGTTACTAGTGTAATTGTAACAAATGCAGTCCAACGTACTCTTGCATTTGCACTTCCACTTACTTTAATTTTTAAACTGTCTGATCCATTATCAGCCGCTTCAATAAGTGCATACCATTCACTAGTATTCTCACCAATTATTTCTTCTGCTGGGTCTGTTAATAACGTTGTGGTGCCGCGGTCATTAACAATTATACCTTTAATTATATAACCTGCATTGCTGTTATTATTGCTATCACGTGCAACAATACGTGCTTCTACTAATCCTGTACTATTTGTGGGAATACTAATTTTACCTATACTACTGCCGCTATCTGTTGTTATACCACTGGAATCAAGTGTTAAACTAGTTGTATCAATACTAAATGTAGATTCAGGACTAAGTTCTGTTTCTGTAGCGTCAGTTGTTTCGCCTTGCAAAACATACATAACTTGTTTACTTGATGTACGGACACTGTTGTAAATCTCAAATACATCAACGGCGTCATTTGCGCCAGTTTCCAGGATTTTCCATCCCTCATTATATACCCACGCAGCACCTCCCGTGCCGTGTTGTATATACATATCACCGTTTGTTGCAACAAAATTAGGTGCAACGGTGCCCTGATAAAAGGTGGGACCTTGCTTGTGAATTTTAAACGAAGGATAGCTGGTACCCTTCAGGTTTTGTGTTACTGCCATTTTATACTCCGTTCAGTGCTTGCACACTGTCAGTCAACCTAAGGTTGCTGTCGTTAAGTAAAACTTATATAACTGTATTTATTAAAAAAGAAAACCTGCAGAGACTCTGCAGGTCATGTTCGTTGTGTATTTCTTATTATACCAAGTGATTCTTTTACCTTGGGTCTGACTGTAATCCAATTACTGTCAAGTTATAAGGTGATAGGTGGGACTAAGGATTACCCACAAGCGCCAGTACAGATCCTGTCTGTGTCACCGACGAAGCCTAGCATCGGATAGTTACTTCCGAAGTTTATCGCATCTCCTTGTCTCCAAGGTCATACGCTGCCACTACAGCTACTAGCCAAGTTAATGCCTCTGTAAGCATCGTTTCCTTGCACTATCTAAATTAAACCGTCGTCTAACTTATGTCTTTAATATAGTATAGACAGGCACTGATGTCAACCTTTTTTTTAAAAAAAAGTTAACTTTTTTCATATGGTGTTTTTTGAAAACTTGTTTAAAGCACCAAAGCGTATATTTGCTCATATCACTCTCCCTTTTACAGTTGAGTGCGTTCCTTCGCTAATGCTACTTCCGGCCCTAAGGCTGAACGTACAATTATTTAGTCAAAAAAATAGGCGCACTGGGCGCCTATTAAAACATAGTTTGTTTTTATTATTAGTCTTCGAATGTTACAACTAGAACAGCGTTTGTGATGCTTGGTGTAGCTGTACCTTGGATCGCAACGTGGTTGCCGTTTGCTGTACCTTCAACTGCTGCAATTGTGAAACCTTCGTTCATTGCTTCAGTGATAACGCCTTCCATGTCTGTACCTGTTGCAACTGACATGATGTGTGTGCGTCCGCCTAGGCCGTTGCCTGCACGAACTGCTTGTGATGTTGTTAAAGCCATTTTAATTCTCCTAAAATATGGTTTTGCGCTTTGCGCTTACTTTTATTTAGCATTTTCTTCAATTATTCTGCGATATAATCAACAATTATATAGCCTGCACCAGCACTTGCGCCTGTGATACTTGCTAATAGTTGAGTTGCACTACCATAGAACTGCATTAAATCTATTACATACAATCCAGTTGTTTCTGGATCAATTTCATCTGCTGTGGCTACTTCTGCAACCGCTGCACTACGTCCTAGAGTAATTGTTGTGCCTGCTGTGTATGCACTTGTGATATTTACTTTAGCTGATACTACTCGGCTGTTAGCTGGTAATATTGCACCAATATTAACATCACTAGTACCAATTGCAACACGGCGTGTACTGCTCAAACCAATTTGGTTTGTTGCATTTGTCCAGGTTGGGATACCATTGTTTACTGTAAGGATATCTCCAGACGAACCAATTGCCAGTTTAGCAAGCGTACCATCCGCACCAGTGTTACCTGCATATAGTAAGTCACCTTGTGTATACGAATTCTGTCCAGTACCACCATGGCTTTCAGGAAGTGTGCCAGTTACTGCATCTGCCGCCGCTAAATCAACAGCACCATACTCTAGTACACCAGCAGCACTAACACGCAATACTTGGTTGTTTAAACCAACACTTAATTTTGTAAGTTTGTTGGTTGCATCACCAAATAGCAAGTCATATTGTGCATATGTACTTTCACCTGTACCACCGTTTGTTTCGTCTAGTACACCACTTACACTTGTGCCAGTTTGACCTAAGTCCAGTGTACCGTAACCTAAATTACCACTACCATCAACACGTAATACTTGGTTAGCTGTACCAACAGCAAGTTCTGTTGTTGTATTACCACTAACGTCACTTAGATATAAACTTTGATCTGCAAATGCACTAACATCTGCCGCCAAACCACCACGACTACGGAGCAAGGTATTTGTCGTTGCGGCCGCTTGATCTAAGCTAATTGCTGTCCATGTTGCTGTACCACCAGCACCGTCACTAATCAGTGACTGGTATTGTGTAGTACTTGATTTAACAGCAAGGTCGTCATTGTCTAGGTGAATTGTTGTACCGTCTGTACGTACATAAATTCTATTACCGTCTTGTGCTAGACCGTCGTTAGCATAAATGCCACTTACACGGCTAAATTGTGCCCAAGTAATTGGATCTGTGCCAAGTGTAGCGTTGCCAGTTGGCGAGTTTACAACCCAACCACTGTCTTGCCATACTGTACCTTCCAGTACGAATACAAATACACCACCACCAAATTCACTATCACTTGAATCAGTTGAAGCTTCACCACCTGGTGCAGAGTTATCTGCATCTGTTGCACGGCTTAATGTACCTGCACTGATGTCATATACCCAAATACCGTTACCAACTGCATCGCCGCCAGTAGCATCTTTAATCATTACACGGTCACCATCTGCCAGTGTTACACCGTCAATTACGCCGCCTGTTAGTGTCCAAACTTCGTTACTGTATGACAAGTTTGTCATATCATTTGTGGCTGAACCGCTATTGACATTGCTGTCAATACTTGTTAATCCATTTGTAGCAACCCTAGCGGCTGCTTTTGGTTTTAAACCTTGTGCAACACTGTCTACATAATATTTTGTTGCGGCATCACGGTTACTAATCGGTTCTGCTACACGGAAATTTACATAATCGTTGTCTGCAAGGTTTCTAGCATTAAATGCATTGTCTGCGTTGTCAAATTTAATTCTACCGTTCGTTTTACCAAACTGAACGTCTGAATATAAACCTGACAAACCATATTGTTTTGTGAGTGCCATCTGTTGCTCCTAATCCTCTTGTTATACTTATTTATACATATGTTATTAAAACTCGTGCCTCACCCTGTGTGGCACCATTGGCATTTAAATAAACATTGACATCTTCTTTTTGTGATTGAGCATAAATGTGACTAGGGAAACTTTGATATTCGGCAACTACACTAGTATCATTTTCAAATTCTGTCATGTATCTAGAATTGTCGTACTGGTCACCCACTGTAATAGTTGCGCCATTATCAAAAGGAGTAATTACTCGTAAACTTACATTAACAACTCTAGCCAATCCACTTACTTTATATATAACTGTAGTATTTGCACTCAAGTGGGTTATGATACGTTCAAAACTTCTAGCATCTACTGATGAGCCTGACTGGCTCTGCATAAGCACCCATTGCCCAGCATCGTAAATATAAAATCCCCAATCACCAAATCCAATGTCATGAACGTATGCAGTATCTCCGTCACTTGGATTTGCTATATTTTGTAAATCAGTTAATGTATCAACTACAAAGCTACTGCTGATACTACTAACATCAAGACTACCAGCAGGATTGAATACGGCACGTTTGTTGTCAATTTTTATATAAATTGGCTGACCAGCAGATTGACTATCAACACTGTTAGGGTTAAAGTTTGCTAGTTGACCGCCGCTGCTGGAATTATCTAAGAAATATAATTGACCTGGCCCGCCATCAGCCAGTTCAATATCTATAACTGGTCCCACAGTTCTTATTCTAAAATAATCATCTGTTGGATATTTTGTTTCTTCTACAATACCAATAACACGTTTTGCATCTTGACTAATATCAGTTGTAAAGTTTGCCGGTGCATAAACACCATTGCTGTTTAATACTATTGCTTGGCCAATACTAAATCCGTGTCCAGCTTGAAAAACCTGAAGTGTATCATGTTTACCACGTTGGGTAAACCTACTCATAATTTGCGTAGCAAACCCTCTGGTAAATCCGGCTGGCAATACATCTGGCAGTGGGAACAACACTGGCATCTGGTTTTTAGTTTCAAACAAAAATCCAGGACCGTCTATTAAACTACCATCTGCATACTGTGTATAGTCAGTGATGGCATTTATTTTGTCTTCATCACTAGCTTTAAATTCAATCTGTCCAGTTGTCACTAAATTTATGATTTCGTCAATAACAAGATATCTGCCATTTGAACCAGTTGTTATATAATCGCCTACTTTTATATCTCTGGCATCATATTGCATAGTAGCAACACTGTTGTGGCTACTGTGTAACTGTGCATTAACGTCAGCAATAAAACGCCACTGTCTAGGTTCACCCGCGGCATCATCAACACCTGGCTGCCCTGGCCAGCGATCTGTAATCTCTTGAGTTCTTAAGTATAAACTTAGTAGTTTTGGAGGGGCAATATTAGTCATATTTTAGAACACCAAATTCACATATGCGTATCCATTAGCATCGGCACCAGCAACCGCGGCAATTACGTCAATAGTAAATGTGGTAGTTGGATTATTTCCATCTAATTGTACCTGATAGTTACCAGTTGGATATCTTAATTTAAATTTATTTGTAATATTATCACGGCCATAGTAACTTACAAACTTTGGCCAAGTACCAAACGGGTGTGTTACGGTAATCTGGTTACCAATTCTAGTTGCTGTCATATCACTTGGAACATCAAGAACATTTTCAAGACTGCCGTCAGCTTCAAATGTAATACGCATGGTTCTTGTAATTGCAGTTGTATCCCAACCGACCTCACTGACACCACCAGTACCTGTTGTTATTCCATATGGTCTATCAAGTGTAGTTGGAGGATCAAGTGGAGTAACTTCTCCGTTTCTAACAACAAGTAATCCACCTTCTGCACTGATGTTAAAGTTAAAGTCAACATCAAATATAATGTCAGAACCATTAATGGTAACGTTTAAGTTATTGCCGCCAACAATACTGCGGAATTGTAAATCTTCACCACTTTTGCTGTCAAAGATACTAGTGCCAGTACCAATACTAGAAACTGTGTTTACTTCGCCTGTTCCTTTGAAAACAATTTCGTCTGCCGTTTGTGTGATTGATAGGTTTTTGCTAGTTGGGTCTAGTGCAATAGTACGGAAATAAAGAATATTTCCGGTTGTTTCTTTATAAACTTCAGCACCATTTCCAATATTGTCACCTGTGTTTAACAGTGTGCCTCCATTGGCAATACCGATGGTAATATTATTACCATCTGTTGTAACAGTTAAATTGTTACCTGCTCTAATGCTTCTTAAATTTAATGTACCGTCGGTTCTACCACCGTACACGCTAATACCAGTACCCAGTGAACTTACGTCACTGAACACAGAGTTACCGCCAATACTCAACGTTCGTGCTACAAAGACACCCAATGTTACATCAAACTGTAATACCATATCATTCTGCAAAGTTGCAGGATTAATGGATATCATTGGCTGAGTTTGCGCTGTTATTGTTGAGGAACATGCATAGACTGCCATACTACAAACACCTTTATCATTTAGTTAGTAGTATTTATACTCAGACGTTCAAAAGTATCTGGTCAATTCTTCCATGTTGTGATTGATTATATGAGCTGGCATTCAGGTATTCTCGATCCACCCTTGCTCTCAAATAAATTACATTTACTCTAAAAGTAAATCCATCTGTTCCAGTGTCTCCAACTACACCAGTTGGCGCACTACTGTTTACAGGATATTGTTTGTAATCACTACCACTTGTCAAATAAATTGGAAACCAATCAGTTTCCTCCGGCATACTAGCTAACGTGCCTTCTATATAAAGTCTACCAACGAAGTCATCAAATTTCACACTTACTGTGTGCAAGCCGTCAGTGTTGCCATAGAACGCATCAGCACGGATTTTATCACCAGTGTAGTTTAATTCGTTTTGGTGTGTTAACATTGTATAACTGACGGTGCTCATTGTTTATTCCTTGATAATTTCTACTAGCGTTCCTTCTCCAGCCAGTTCTTGAATTACAGCTTCAATCTGTGAGATTGTATCTGCGTCTAGAATAGGTGTGTCAGGATCTTGATCTCTTAATAATTTACTAGCTTTAACTACGAATGCTGTTTCTGCAATTTTTGCCATTGTAAATCTCCTTTAAATAACTACTATTATTTATCGGATTCTAATTCACTTAACAGCAAAATTTCATGCTCAGTATCGCTTTCACCAGGTACCATCATTTTGTACATGACATAATTTTCTTCGTTGTCTAGATAAACTGTACAAGTATGCCAGGGTTGAACACCTCTATAATGGAATCTTCTAAAGTTAGTAAAAGTAGAGGTTGTATAACTGGGTTTCATTTTGTTGTCTAAAATTCGATATATGTTACTACTCAACTTGATTTCATTATCTGATAATGAATCTTTATATTCCATTATACTGGGGATTACTGTTTCTTGAAATTCGGTAGTGCCACGATAACTGATTTTAAATCTATATTTTTTATACCATAGATTTTCTCTAACAACAATTTTACGACTGTTTTTCATTGTTGTTAAGTGATTATCGTGTAAAGGTCCGAATATTTCAATAATATATTCATTAAATGATTTTAGTGCCAGTTCAAACACTTCTGGATTATTGAAATAAAGATTAAAATTAAGTTCACGTCTGGTTCTGTATTCAATGTTCTTGCTATCCAGTAACCGTGTAAACTTATTGTAAATGTTGTTAAACTGATAATGTAACTGACGTGTGTCTTGAATATCTTGTTCTGATGCCTGGTCACGATATATGTGATGCCAGATATTAATATGCTTCATTGAAAGATTAAAGGCAAACGTTTTATAGTACAATTTTGTACTATTCTTGTAATCTATATCGTTTGCCTTTGCGGCTAACTTGACATCATTTATAGTTAAAAGAGATTTCATTGTTAACGATACCCACTTCAATAAGTTTATGCTCTTGATTTAAATCAAACAACAGTTTACGTGCTAGCGGCTTCTTGATGTTTTCGTTAATTTCTCTGGCCATTGGACGAGCACCCATTGTTTCACTAAATCCACGGTCACTTAGCCAGTTAGTTACAGCCGGTGTCCAAGTAAACTCAATATTACGATCTTTAACCATGTATTTTAGTTCTGTTAAGAATTTATCAGTTACACGGTTAATATGACTTCTACTCAGTTTATTAAACTTGACTGTTGCATCTAAACGGTTACGGAACTCTGGAGCAAAGAAGTTTTTAACTGCTTTGTCTTGTGCGCCGTCATGCTTGCCGCCTCCAAAGCCAATTACATTCTTTTCACTGTCTGCAGCACCCAAGTTACTGGTTAAAATAACAATTGCATTACGTGCGCTTACACTTTTGCCATCACTACTTGTAACCATACCATTATCCATAACTTGTAGTAACACGTTAAGAACATCTGGGTGTGCTTTTTCCACTTCATCCAGAAGTAGAACACAATTTGGTGTTTTTTCTAATTCATTAATAAGGGCACCACTTCCTTGTGAACCGTCTCCATAACCTACATAACCTGGAGGTGCACCAATTAGTTTTGCAACTGTGTGCTTTTCCTGATACTCACTCATATCAAAACGCACCAAATTCATATTCAGTAATTCACTGATTGCTTTGGCTGTTTCTGTTTTACCAACACCAGTTGGTCCAGTAAACAAGTATGTACCCACTGGTTTGTCTTTGGATTTAAGTCCTGCTTTACTGATGTAAACGGCATCAGCCAAAAGATCAATTGCCTCGTCCTGTCCAAACACACGCTCACGTAATCGTTCTTCAATGTTAATCATCTGCGTTTCACGTTTTTTAACATTAACGATTGTATCCAGTGGCAAGCGAGCAATTTTACTGATTTCCAGTTTAATTAAATCCTCGTCAATTGTTTGTACACGCTTGTCAGGTTCAGCAATACGCTGACGAGCAAATGCACTGTCAATAACGTCAAATGCTTTGTCTGGCAGTTTCTTGTCGTATAGATATTGTACACTCAGGTCTACTGCGGCACTGATTGCTTCGTGTGTAATTTGTAGATTGTGATATGCTTCATATTTGTCTACACTTTGTTTTACAATTTGTTTTGCTTCGCTTGGTGTTGGTTCTGGAACATCAATTTTATAAAAACGTCTTGCCAATGCACGATCTTTTTCAAACTTTTCGCGATATTCTTCGTATGTTGTGCTACCAATACAACGTAGTCGACCTTTTTGCAATGCTGGCTTCAATAAGTTAGCAACATCCATTGCACCTTGTCCAGCACTACCTGCACCCATAATCATGTGAATCTCGTCAATAAACAAGATAGCATCATCATAATTTTCCAGTACGTCTAGAATTTCTTTCATGCGCTCTTCAAAGTCACCACGATATTTTGTACCTGCCAATAATGCACCAATATCTAGACTATAGATTGTATGTGTTGCGATTGTTTCTGGGACATCTTTGTCAACAATACGTTGTGCCAATCCTTCTGCAATTGCTGTTTTACCAACACCTGCATCACCCACCAGTACAACGTTGTTCTTTTTGCGGCGCACAAGTGTTTGTACCAGCATTTCCACTTCAGTTTCACGACCTATTAGATTGTCCAGTTTACTGGATTTTGCTTCTTTGTTGAGGTTAACTGTATACTTGCTTAGTACTTGTTCTGCTTTACTGCGTTGAGTAGCTTGTTCTTCTTTTTCGTTATTGTCACTGATATACTCCAATATACCTTCTCTTGTTAGCCCACAACTATTACAAATCACAGTAGCATAACTGTTCTTTTCAGCAAGTATGCTCAACAACAAATCAACTGGTGTTACATATTGACGTCCATTAAACATACTCTGTGTAAATGCACGATTAAACATGCGTTCAAGTGCCATTGTTTTCCGCGGTCCGCCTTCACTTTTTACTTTAATTTGTTCTAGCTCATTACCACAATATGCATATGCATGATCGCAGATTGCCAGCGGATCACCACCAACATTAACAACTAAATCTATAATATTTTCATCTTCAAATAAAACACACAACAAATGTTCTAGTGTAACATATTCGTGTTCAAAATCTTCTGCAATCTTAAATGCTTTGGTAACCAAGAGCTCGATACGTTCATTGGACATATATTATTATT
>Ga0255763_1003857_pt1 | contig 13186 bp, 10 predicted proteins | sample 041ome_2_FD_179963 | JGI IMG/M metagenome (GOLD analysis project Ga0255763, IMG submission 179963) | Coastal salt marsh microbial communities from the Groves Creek Marsh, Skidaway Island, Georgia - 041406US metaG (version 2) | ecosystem: Environmental > Aquatic > Marine > Intertidal zone > Salt...
CGACGACGACGACGACGACGACGACGACGACGACGACGACGCGAAGCGACGGACGCGACGCGACGGACGCGGCGACTGACGACGGCGGCGCGACGCCGCGCGACGGGCGCAGGGCTTGGCGGACACGAAGAAGCCGGAGTCGATGATCAGCGGACCGATGACGGGCGCGCTGGTGGTGTACTCCGGGCTGTTCATGCGGTTCGCGTGGAGGGTGCAGCCGAGGAATCACATCCTGCTCGCGTGTCACACGGCGAACGCGAACGTGCAGGCGTATAATTTTCAACGGTGGGCGAGGTGGAACGGCGACGCGCCGGAGACGACGCGCGAGGCGACGTCGTGACGACGCGCCTCGAACGGGGCGCGGTGACGAACGAGGTGCGCGTCGTTCGACGGTGGGGCGTCGCGCGGGCGTCGCGCGGGCGCGTAGCGTAGCGTTTTGTGTGAGCAGAGAGAGGTTCGAGGCGACACTCCGCGTCCCGCGCCGTCGCGAACGTCGACGCGCTCGATCGACGCCTGGACGCCGCGCGAACGTCGCGTCCGCGAGTCGACGTTCGATCATGTCGTTCGCGCTTCGAGTCGACGACGACGCGCCGCGGTATTTCCGTCACCGCACGCTCGGCGGCGCGTGCGAGACGTCCTTCGAGTGCACGGGCGTGACGCTGCTCTCCGCGCGCGAGGGCGCGAAGCGCGTCACCGTGCGCGCGCGATGCGACTCCGGACCTTCGTTCGTCATCGCGCGGTTGATTCCCGACGTCCACGAGAGCGTGTCGTTCGTGCACGTGTTCGAGGGCGAGGACGCGCGCTTTAGCGCGCGCGGCGGCTCGGTCGAGCTGCGCGGAACGACGGAGCACGAAATCCGCGCGGTGGACTCGAGCGACGACGAAGGATGCGACAGCGATGAGTCCTGGGGGTCGGACGTGGAGGCGTCGAGGGAGGTCGCGGAGACGGCGGGTGGAAACGAGGACGCGCGCGCGAGGGAGACGGCGGCTCGACTCGAGGCGGCGCGGACGGGGAAGTGGCGAACGTTGGATGAAGTGCGAAAAACGATGGATTGGTGGGACGGGGACAAAAATGATTTTGCGTTTCACGTGCAAAGCGCGGGCGCGAAGCGAAGCTCGAGGTCAGGGAAGATGCCCACGTTCGCGTGGACGGGGAAGCTACGACCGCGAAAGACGACCGCGAAACGATCGTACCCGAGCGGGTTGAATCCTCCCGATTACGCCAGTTCAGGATGGCCGGAAGAGGAGTTTGGGTCACGATTCCAAAGCACCGTAGAGGTAAAGCCGCATGAGGCTCGACAGGCGATGCGCGCGGCGTGTTCTTTGGCGCGACACGTGATGGATACAGTGGCGTGGGCGCTCGAGCCCGGCGTCACGACGGAGGAGCTCGATCGTATATGTCACGCGGTGACGGTTGGAAACGGCGCGTATCCGTCGCCGCTCAACTACATGGGTTTTCCAAAGTCGCTGTGCACATCCGTGAACGAGGTCGTGTGTCACGGCATTCCCGACGCGCGCCCTCTCGAGGACGGCGACATCGTCAATTTGGACATCACGGTTCACCTGAACGGATACCACGGCGATTTGAATGAAACGTATTACGTCGGCAAGGGCGGAGCCAAGTCGAAAGCGGCGCAGAAGCTCATGGACTGCACGCGCAAAGCCCTGGAAAAGGCCATCGCGTACTGCCGACCCGGTCGACGATTCAGAGACCTTGGCGAAATCATCGCCGAGGAAGCTTCCCGAGGCGGATACGCGAGCGTGAAGGACTTTTGCGGGCACGGCATCGGCCAGCTTTTCCACTGCGCCCCGAACGTTCCACACTACGCTCGCAATAAGGCGATCGGTGTGATGAAGGAAGGAATGACGTTCACGATCGAGCCCATGTTTAACGAGTCATCGTCGCACAAAGTCGTGCACTGGCCGGATGGATGGACGGCGGTGACGACGAACGGAGCGCGAAGCGCGCAGTACGAGCACACGCTGCTCATCACGTCCGATGGGGTCGAGGTGCTGACGGCTCGAAACAAGAATAGTCGTCCGTTTGTAGCCTAAATCGTACTAGAATCTTACTTCAAGTCGTCTAATGGATACTCTAGCTCTTAAATAAATCAGGCGTCGCCGAGCAAGGACGACGTGTCCGACATGTTATCCCTATCCCCAATCAGCGGCGATCGCTCGTCTGAATCGTCGGAGTCGCGAACTTCACGCATTGCATCGCACGTGCCACCAAAGAACATCCTCAATTCGTGGAACATCAAACCAGCCTTGATCCCGCCTCCTATAAAAAAGAGGACGAGCGAGCCCACGAGGAGGCCTTCGTTGTCGTCAAAGCAAAACAGCATGCCGCCGACGGCGAATATGACGAACGCGATCTCAATCCACGTGTATAAATACAGCTCTTGCGAAAAATATCCAGGCGCGCGGCGCTGCTTCAACGCAGCTCTCTTTTCCAACGTCCGTTTTCTGTCGTACAAGAAGAGCCCGCTGCCGATTGGGAACAGCAGAAATGAAATCGCCCAAATCACGTTCGCTCGATCGGTCAACGTCTCGAAATCAGCATCATTCACGTACGGATCGAATCGCCCACTCGTTGCCCACTTACAAAATCCAGGACTGTACAGTAACGACCCGAGAATTCCTAAAATTAAACCCGCGACGTTGAGCACGCCCGCGAAGACGCGGTACAACACCCTCGAGTCTTCGTCGCGCTTGGCCTCATCGTCGTCGCACGCCACCTTCTCGTCATCCAACGACTTCGAGAATGTCATCGACGGTATCGCCAACGCCAAACCACAGCACACGTACCCGACGACGCACAGCGTCGCGGTTTGGTCCCATCCCGACAGCACAAAGTACACGCCGCCCAAGAAGAATGACAAAAGCCCGACGTTTGTCAGCAGCAGCACCGCGACGTTGGTGGCGAATTTCGGCCGGCGGCCTAAATCTCCGCTCGAATACGCGCGATGTAGACGCTGCGTGTTCACCCTGAGCTTGCTCGGCGACATCGCGCGCGTCCGCGGCGCGTGCGGCGTCGCAACACTAAACAAACACTCGACGCGGACGAGACACCGCGCGACGTCCTGGCGTCGAGATCCGAGATGCGCGACGCGACGCGCGCGCCGATGGACGCGTCGCGCGCCTCGCGCGCGCGGTCGCGCGCGGCGGCGGATGGCGCGCGCGACGGACTCATCACAACTTTTTTCTACTTCGCCGCGTCGAGCGCGACGCTCGGCTATTCGGAAATTACCCCTAAACGCTGTCCCACGCCGCTCACGGCGTCACTTTTCGGCGCGACCGTGTGCACGCGAAACACCACGTCGCCCTCGACGACGACTTGGACGTCGATGACGAGCGGCTCGGCGAGTCCGCGTCGAATGCGTTCGACGCCGCCGAAATCCGTGACCAACGCCTTGACGATGCGGCGCACTAAAATGAGCTTCGCCAGCGCGTGAAACGTCGACCGATCCAAGGGATCGGTGGACGGGAACAATAAATCAAAGTTATCCCGCAAGAAGGCGTGCTCGCTCGCGCTCGCGGGCTGAATCGCCACGGCTTCCGGTCGAAGCGCCATGACGTTCCGAATCGACCCGCGTATCCCGTCGCTAAACTTAATCAGCCCCTCCGCGCTCAGGCTCACCGCGCGCGCGTCGCCCTCATCGTCGTCATCCTCGCATCGTCCTCGCGGGTACCTCTTCGCTAATTCATCGAACGTCTCGTCCAACGCCTCCGTCGTCCTCGCGTCTCGCAGCACGCTCGTCAACCTCGCCCGCCCCGCGCTCGCCCGCCCGATCCCGATCGCGTCGACGAACCACACCCACAGCTCTTTCCCCAGCCTTCGCTCCAGCGCTCGGCACGACGTCGCGCCCGCGACGTATATCGGCAGCGACGGATCGACGAACGCGCCGCTCGCGCGCGCGCCCTCGCCCAACAACCACCGCCGCGCGACGCCGCGCAGCGGCACCAGCACCGACAGCGCGCGCCGCGTCCACACCGTCGACGACGCGGACGCGGGAACTCGCGCGTCGTCGTCGTCGCCGTCGTCGTCGTCCGCGCCGTCGCCGTCGCGCGCCGTCCCGCGTCGTCCGCGCCGTCGCCTCGCGACGCCGTCGAACAACGAACTCGCGTCGCGCGCGCTCGCCGCGTACGCGCCGCACGCCGCGCACGCGAGCGCGCACGCGAGCGCCGCGACGCGCCACGCGGACGCGCTCGCGCGTCGCGCGCGCGCCGTCGCCATCGCGCGTCGCGCGTCGCGTCGTCGCGTCGCGTCGTCGCGTCGCGCCGTCGTCACGTCGTCGCGCGCGCGCGACGGACGGCGCGACGTTCGGGTACGTCCTCGCGCGGGCGCGCCCGCCGGGCAAGGGCGCCGCGTACGCCGCGCTCGCCCTCCTCGCGTGCGCCAACGTCGCGTACGTCGCGTCGTCGCGACGCGCGCGCGCGCCGGACGCCGCGACGGCGCGACGGCGCCGGCTCGAGATTCGCGCGCGGCGCGCGACGCGCGACGCGTGATCGCGAGCGGTCGCGCGCGTCGCGTCGCGACGATCGCCGCGCGCGATCGCCCGCGCGCGCGACGGACGACGCGACGCGACGCGCGCGCGCGACCGAACGACCGACCGACCGCGGCTCGAACGGCGAACGATCGCGTCCGGTGACGACATCGGCCGACGCGTCGCGACGCGCGAATCTCGAGCGACGATCGGGATGCGGGCGACGACGCGCGCGACGACGCGCGGCGTCGCGGGCGCGGGACGCGCGCGCGGCGCGCGACGAACGACGAAATCGACGCGTCGGATGCATCGATCGAACGCGAACGCGAATGCGAATGCCGACGAGACGCGACGCGCGGTGACGCGCGCGGGACGGTGGGAGGACGAAAAGGCGCGATGGACGATGCGGGACGTCGCGGCGGTCGTCGCGAGCGCGGCGCTGGCGATGTCGAGCGTCGGGGACGCGCGCGCGGAGGAGGCGGGGGGGGACGCGAGCGCGGAGACGCTCGACGCGGCGACGCTGTACGCGAGGGCGGTGGAGGACTCGGAAGAATCCGTCGCGCCGGCGCTTGAGGACGATAAGGATTTGAAGGAGTTTGAATCGTGGAATTGGCGCGCGCTCGTCGGGGCGGGCGCGGACGCGAACGATGGGGGATCGACGAAGACGAAGACGAAGACGAAGACGAAGACGAGCGCGCCGAGCGCGAACGGGCCGAGCGACGCGACGTTGAGGGCGCAACAGAAGCGCGAGGAAAACGCGGCGCGGTTGGCCAAGGTACAAGCGGAGGTGCAATCGAGAGATTCCGAGAGGCAAGCGAAGTTGCGGGCGCAGATTAAGGAGAGAGACGCCGCGGCGATGGCGGCGGTGGAGGCTCGACGGGCGGCGCAACGCGAACTGTTTCAAACCAGAGCGCGCCAAGCGAAAGAAGAGACCGCGGCGGCGCGCGCGAGACGTGACGCGCAGCGTGAGCGCATGGAGGCGCTTCGATCAAAGACGCCCGAGGAGAAGGAGGCTGAACTCGAAGCGTTCCGCAACCGCGACGCGCCGTCTCCGTACGCCGCCAAGAGCAAGCGATCGACGGCGAAGAAATCGTACGCGGCGAAGAAATCCGGGTCCAAGGTGAAGGCTACCGCAAAGCCCAAGCCCGCGGCGGCGCCGGCGCAGCGCAAGAAGTATTCTGGCGCGCTCGATCGCAACTCGTTCCGCAACGTCAAAAAGCAAGAATACGGCGCCGGCGCCGCGCCGTTCGCCTTCATCGGCTTGTGCGCGTTCGCCTACTATCTCTTGCTCCAAGAAGAAGACGATTGATATCTCTTCACACTTATCTATGCACGCCGCTCGCGCGCCAACCAAGACTTTCGTAGCGGCCGTCGCCGTCGCGAGTAATAACAAGCAAAACCAAACCACGCTCCAACGCGGTTCCCACACTTCGACGCGCGCGATGGGGAAATGTCGCCACCCGATCGACGAGACCGCGCTTCTGCGCTTCTGTCGCGCGCGCGTACCCGGGTTCCCTCGCGCGTGCGCGTCGCTCGACGTCGACCAGTTTGCGCACGGACAGTCGAACCCGACGTATAAGATCCTCGCGCTGACGCGCCGCGGTGACGTCTGCGGGACGTACGTCGTGCGAAAGAAACCGGCGGGAACGTTGCTGAAGTCCGCGCACGCGGTCGAGCGCGAATACGCCGTGATGCGGGCGCTGCGTACGACGAACGTGCCGACGCCCGACGCGCTCGCGCTGTGCGAGGACGCGCGCGTGCTGGGCGAGGCCTTTTACGTCATGTCTTACGTCGATGGGGATATTTATTTGCAACCGCGCATGGAGGAATGCTCGGAGCGTCGTCGCGGAGCGGTGTACGAGAAGATGGCGCGAACGCTCGGGACGCTGCACGCGGTGGACCCGCGCGCGGTGGGGTTGGGCGATTTCGGTAAAGCCGAGCGCTACGGCGAGCGACAGACGGAACGGTGGGCGAAACAGTACGAAGCGAGCGTGGGACCGGGGGTCGGCGTACACGCAGAAGAATCCATGATGACTTTGATCGCTTGGCTGCGCTCGAACGCGCCGGCGAAAGAGATTAGCGGGCGGTTGGTGCACGGCGACTTTCGATTGGACAACTTGGTCCTGAGTCGCGCGCGCTCGAACGGCGACGACCAAGTCGACGTTTTGGCGGTTTTAGATTGGGAATTGAGCACTCTGGGTGCGCCATACGCGGATGTGGCGTTCAATTGTTTGCCTTATTATTTGCCTCCCGGGTTGGAGCTCTACCCTACGCTGGACCCCGCGAATTTACCGCGAGGCGTACCAGACGTCGGCGCGTACGTGCGCTCTTGGTCGCGCGCAAGCGGGCTTCCGAACCCTATGACGGAAGGCGCCTCGACGACGTGGCCGTTTTATATCGCGCTTTCATTGTTTCGAGGAGCTGCGATTCTCGCTGGGGTGCGCGCGCGCGCGATGCAAGGCAACGCGTCGAGTGCAAACGCGCACGAAATGGGACAGCTCGTAGACGTCTTCGCCAGGCGCGCGTTATTGGTGGTTAAGGGTGCGAACGTGCCGCGGGGTGTCAACGATCTCGCGCATCGCTCGGAAACGACGTCAGCTACCGCGGTAGGATTTGAGCCGAGCGCCAAAGCGGCGTCGTTGCTGAACAAGCTCAAGCACTTCATGCACGCGCACGTGTACAAGGCGGAGGAAGAACTCGAGGCGCACGCCATCACGCCTGAACGATGGAGCGTATCGCCCGCGGTGGAATCATTGAAGACTGCGGCTAAAAGCGCTGGGTTGTGGAACTTGTGGCTGCCCCTCGACAGCGCGGCGCTATTGAAAATTCGCCCCAACGACGGCGAAGAGTCGACGCTGTTCGCGGGTCCAGGACTGACGAATCTCGAATACGCGTATCTCGCCGAAGTCATGGGCGCGAGTGTTTGGGCGAGCGAGGCATTCAATTGTTCTGCGCCTGATACGGGCAACATGGAGGTTTTGTTGCGATACGGCTCGGTAGAGCAGCAAGAGCGATGGTTGCGCCCGTTGCTCACCGGTGAAATACGATCGTGCTTCGCCATGACCGAGCCCGCAGTCGCGAGCTCGGACGCGACGAACATCGAGAGCGCCATCGCGCGCGAAGGATCAGATTACGTCTTGAACGGACGCAAATGGTGGACCTCGGGGGCGTGCGATCCGAGGTGTAAGGTTATTATTTTCATGGGCAAAACCGCAAAAGATGGATCGGGCGTGGCGAAGCATCGCCAACAGAGCATGGTGCTGTGTCCGATGGATGCCCCGGGCGTGCGCGTCGTTCGTCCGTTGACCGTTTTCGGGTACGACGATGCCCCGCACGGACACGCCGAGGTGACGTTCACCAATGTGCGCGTCGACGCCGCGGCGAGCATATTACTCGGCGAAGGGCGCGGTTTTGAAATCGCCCAGGGTCGTCTGGGTCCGGGACGATTACATCATTGCATGCGATTGATCGGCATGGGTGAGCGCGCGTTGGAACTCGCAAGCGCGAGAGCAAAATCTCGAGTCGCCTTCGGCAAACCACTCGCGGAAAACGGGGCAGTACTCCAAAGACTCGGTCAATGTCGCGTCACGCTGGACGGCGCTCGATTGCTCACGCTGCAAGCCGCGCACGAACTCGACGCGCGAGGTATCAAACTCGCTCGAGGCGCCGTGGCTGCCTGTAAAGTGGCCGCACCGGCCGCAGCGCTTTCCGTCATCGACGCCGCCATCCAAATCCACGGCGGTGCCGGCGTGAGTCAGGACACTCCTCTCGCCCGTCTCTACGCCGGCGCCCGCACCCTCCGCCTCGCCGACGGGCCGGATGAGGTGCACTTAGAAACCATAGCGAAGATGGAGATTCGCCGCTCGAAGCTTTAGTGTTGTCATCATTCGCACGAACCATTCATTCGTTCCACGGACGCGCACGATCGTCGATCGAATCTTCGTCGACGTCGTCGCTCGAGCGCGACGCCCCCAGTGCGCGACGCGCGACTGGTCATCGACGCCGTCGTCGTCGTCACCGCGCGCGATGCTCGCGCGTCGCGCGCGCCGAGCGCGAGAAATCACATCTCTGCTCGCGCGCGGCGCGCGTTCGGACGTCTTTCTCGCGAACGACGCGTCGCGCGAGGCGTCGACGTCGTCGCGTCGGTCGAAACCGTCGAACGAGACGAAACCGTCCGAGGCGAAGCGCACGCTGCTGCGCGAGCACCTCCACGACGCGCTGTACGCGCCGAACAAAGGGTACTTTACCAATGATCGCAAAACGAGCGCGCCCGTGGGGACGATGGACGAAGGCGCGATCGATTTCAAGGCGCTACGGGGACAAGATGATTACTTTGGCGAGCTCAACCGGCGATACGCGCGTTTAGGCGCGCAATGGTTGACGCCGGGAGAGATCTTCGCCCCACATTACGCCGATGCGTTGGTGCGATATATATTAGAGACGCATCGGGGCGATTGCGGCGATGACGAGGCGTTGGAGCCGTTGCGTGTGTACGAAATCGGCGGCGGCGCGGGTACGTTTGCGAGTGGATTTTTAGACGCGGTGAAAAGAGAGGCGCCGAAAGTGTACGAAAAGATGAGGTATACGTCGATTGATATTAGTAAAAGGCTGTGTGATGACCAGCTCAACCGCGTGCGGCGTTCGGGACACGCGAATGACGTCCACGACGCGACGGTGGGCGACGCGACGAGTCTCCAAACGTGGGGCGCGACGAACGAGGAGACCTGTTTCGTCATCGCGCTCGAGGTGTTGGATAACCTACCACACGACAGGGTGTGGCGGCCTAAACGCGGTGAAGGTGAATGGATGCAAACGGAAATAGTGAGAAATTTGACGACCGGCGAGCTCGCGCAACGCGAGGCACCGCTCGCGGATGCGTTGATTCAGAGAACGTTGCAGGCGATCGATTTGACCGCAGACTTAGCCGTGGACGGTGATGGTGGCGCGTACAACCCACGCGGGTTCATGCACTCGATTCGTCGCGCGCTTACTTCTTTGGCGTCGAGCGGGGACGAAACATGGTTCGTTCCCACTGGCTCGATGCAACTCATGGAGACGTTGCACGCCAAGCGCCCGAACCATCGTTTCATCGCGGCGGATTTCGACACCCTACCAAACGTGCGCATCGAAGGCGTGAACGCGCCTCTCGTCGCAACTCAGCGCGTGGGCGGGCAAACCGACGATCACGACACATATCTCTTGCCCGAGCGACTGGCGGGATCGGCTGACGTCTTCTTTCCGACGTGCTTTGACACGTTGCGAGCGATCGACTTCGCGACGTCAAGTCAAAACACCCATCGCGCCAACGCGCGGCTGTGTACAATAGTGACGACGAAAAAGTTCATGACGGACTACGCCGACGTCGCGGCCACGGTCACCGGAAGCGGGTACAATCCGCTGCTGCAGGATTTCTCCAACACGAAATTTCTCCTGAGCGGCGCGCCGGCGCATCCCCACGACCACGATCACGACGATCACTGAGTGCGAGTTGCGCCGACGAGACGCGCTCGTTGTTTCAGCGAATATTAATTTATATTGCATCGCGTCCATCAATCCTCGTCGTACCTCTGATCGTGTCGCTTGCGCTTTTCCCGCGCGTACTTTTTCCGAATCGTATTATACAGCGCGCGTTCTCTCCCCTTGTACGCCACCATCAACTTTTCCATGTTCGCCGCCGTCGCCTTCTCCGGCGCGTACTCGGAATAAAACGCCTTTATCTTATCTCGATACATCCTCCCCTCGGGCGTCAGCGTCCCGTACGCCCGCCCAGGCGGCGGCGTGATATTAAACACGTAGTCCAAGCACACGAACGCCGTCGGCGCGACGAACAGCAACAAAAAGAAGACGTGCGTCCACGAAACGTTCGCCAGGAACCCACCCTTGGCGCCGTCGTCGCTCGCGCGCGTCGCTCGTTTCGCGCCTTCCGATCTCACCGCCGCCCCGTTCCCGCGTCGTCGTCGCACCGTCGTCGCGCCCGCGCCGCTCGCGCGACGGTCGACCTCGACTCGGACGTCTTCGTCGTCGCTCGCGCTCGCGCTCGCGCTCGACGCGCCGCTCGCGCGCTCGACGCCCGCGGTCGCGCGCTTTTCGCGCGCCCTCGCCAGCGCGCGTCGCTCGGCGCGGTTCATGGCGACGCGCGACGCCGAGTGACGATCGACCGCACGTCGCGACGCGCGCGACCGCGACGATGGGCGACGACGGCGACGGCGACGGCGCGCCCGAGCGCGACGACGTCGAGGCGCTCGCGGACGACGTCGAGGCGCTGCGAACGACGCGCGACGACGACGGCGCGAACGACGACGACGACGACGACGACGCGGGCGACGACGGCGACGACGCGACGCGCGAGGACGGGGAGGCGTCGACGGCGACGAAGAAGAAGAAGAAGAAGAAAAAGAAGAAGAAATCGGCGGCGGCGGTGACGTCGAATAAGGTGTACCCGAGCGGGAAGAAACAGACGAGGCCGCCGTCGACGCCCGTGCGCGAGCTGTACCCGGGGGCGAAGTATCCGGCGGGGGAGATATTGCCGCATCACGAGCATAATCTGTGGCGCGAGACGGACGAGGAGAAGCGAGAGTTGGAGAGGTTGGAAGAGAATCTGTACAACGAGGCGCGGCAGTGCGCGGAGGTGCATCGAGAGGTGCGGCAATACATTTCCGATTGGGTGAAACCCGGGATGAAGTACATCGACGTGTGCGAGACGTTGGAAAATAGCGTGCGGAAGCTGATCGAGGAGCGCGGGCTGGAGGCTGGGGTGGCGTTTCCGACGGGTTGCTCGAAAAATCACGTCGCCGCGCATTGGACGCCGAACGGGGGGTGCGAGAGCGTGATCGATAAGGACGACGTCATCAAATTCGACTTTGGGGTTCAAGTGAAAGGACGCATCATCGACTGCGCGTTCACGAAGACGTTCAACGACATGTACGACCCGCTGTTGAAGGCGGTGAACGAGGCGACAGAAACCGGGATCAGATCGGCCGGGATCGACGTGCGGTTGTGCGATATCGGTGAGGCGGTGCAAGAAGTCATGGAGTCGCACACGGTGGAAATTCACGGCAAGGAGTACCAGGTGAAGTGCTGCAGCAACTTGAACGGGCACTCCATCGATCCGTACAGGATTCACGCCGGGAAAAGTGTCCCGATCGTGAAAGGTGGCGTTCAAACGAAGATGGAAGAGGGCGAGTATTACGCCATCGAAACCTTTGGAACCACGGGGAGAGGGTACGTGCTCGCTCGCTCGCTCGCTCGCTCGCTCGCTCGTTTCTTTTTTTCTTCGATTTCGGTGAATTTAAAACGGCGAAGACCGTCACTCGTGACACCCGTCATGGTCTTCATAGTGTCTGGAGTTTTTCCGGGCCAGCTCGTCACCGAGATCGTACATCGAACACCAAGATATCATAGTACTGCGCGCTACCTCGCCCGGCGAGACTTCCCAGTGTTCGCGCAGCCTCCATTGGTCTTGACATTCCTCGCTTGCTTCTCGACTTTCACTGACCGCGTGCGCTTACGTTTATTTCTCTCGCAGTTACGTCATCGAGGATGGCGAATGCAGTCACTACATGAAGAACTTTGACGTCGGTCACGTGCCGCTTCGTCTTCCTCGCGCCAAGCAACTCCTCGGCGTCATCGATCGAAACTTTGGCACGTTGGCGTTCTGTAAGCGATACTTAGATCGTATCGGTGAGCAGCGCTATTCAATGGCGCTAAAGAATCTGTGCGATAACGGCATCGTCCAACCTTACCCGCCACTTTGCGACATCAAGGGGTCGTACGTCGCTCAGTACGAGCACACGATTTTGTTGAAGCCGTCCTCGGGCGTCGAAGTGTTGACGAGGGGTGAGGACTATTAGGGCACGACTTTTTTCATATAGGAACGAATTTGATATGAGAGTAATGTTGACTTTGATGTTTGTTATTATGACGCGAAACCTCCTAATCGAAACCCGGGATGTACAAGAGATTGACGTCGAAGACGACTGGCGAAAACGGCGGCACCTTTGGTCGACCCGGCGCGCTCGCCAACCCTTTCGGAAACGACAGCTCGCCCGGAATGTACAACCTACGAACACCACCAGACTTCATCGTCAGCAGCCCCTCGTCCATGCCCGGAATCACGGTGCAGGAATCAAAATCGCCCGAACCCACGCAGTCGACGACGCGAATATCGTTCGGCTTGCCCTTGGCCAAGCTGTTATCGAAAATTCGTCCCTTTTCATCCATGGCGATGTAATCCACGACGACCTGGAACCCAACCGGCGGTTCCATCCCGTCGCCTTCCTTGATTTCCTTGTACCTCAGCCCGCTCTTCGTCGTCTTAAACTCTTGACTCTCCAACCGCTTTTCGCACGCCGCGTCGCACAGCACCTTGACGTCGACTTCATCCGGCAGCGAATCCGCCACCGCGACCCGCGCGCTCGCCATCGCGAGCGCCATCGCGCATCCCGCGACGACCGCCGCGCACTTCTTCCCCGCGCTCGCGCTCGCCTTCGCGTTCGCCGCCTCGTCGTCGCCCGTCCGCGCCATCGCGCGTCCCCGTCGCGTCGCGCGTCCCGCGCGCGTCGCCGCGCCGCGCGTCGCGTCGCCGCGCGCGCGCGTCGCGCACCGCGTCGGCGCCACCGCGACGCCGCGCATCGTTCGCGCGCGCGTCGACGCGCGAGACCCGAGATTTCCACCGCGCGCGCGCGTGTGCGGCGCGACGAT
>Ga0255763_1003862_pt1 | contig 13181 bp, 10 predicted proteins | sample 041ome_2_FD_179963 | JGI IMG/M metagenome (GOLD analysis project Ga0255763, IMG submission 179963) | Coastal salt marsh microbial communities from the Groves Creek Marsh, Skidaway Island, Georgia - 041406US metaG (version 2) | ecosystem: Environmental > Aquatic > Marine > Intertidal zone > Salt...
CCCTCTCGAGCCTGTCCCCAGTGTCCTATGCGTCATACTGTTTACCCATACACGCCAGACACGCACGTACACGCCCGCGCGCCTCGTCGTCGCGCGATCGCCACTCTACGACGACCATGTCCGCCGTCCTCGCGTTGAACACCGCTGGTTTGATCCCGCTCCGCGCGCGCGCGAGCGTCGCGCGTAAGAACGCGCGCGCCGCCGTCGCCCCCAAGGTACGCACACACACACGCACACGCACACGCACGACGATCGACCGACGCGATGCGCGCGTTGAATGCGGTGATGGCGTCGATCGATCGCATCGATCGATCCCATCCTCGTCGTGGGTGTCGTTCGCGCCGTCGCTCGTCGCCGCCATCGCGCGCGCGCGATGATGATGATGATGTACGATGGATGTCGCGCCGGGGGTCCCTGACGACGACGATGACGAACGCGGGCGGCGATGGGCGACGGCGCGAACGTCCACGACGACCGATGCGGGGAAAGATACGGTGTGGATATTGATTGGGGCGCGACGGAGGATCTGTCGGTCGTCGGTCGTCGTCGGTCGTCGGTGGGTCGTCGGTGGGTGACACCGGTCGCGATCGCGGACGAGAGTGTCGGTGTCGGTGTCGGTGTCGTCACACCGATCGACGACGACGACGACGACGACGACGACGACGACGGGCGACGACCTCGATAGGGTCGCGATCGCGCGCCCGCGTGTCGTGGATTTGATCGGGGACATGTCTCCATGGGGTAAAACTGACGTATTGTGCGTATTTTAACGGTATGTAGGCGATGTCTGCGCCGAAGTTTGCGCAGAAGATGCACAAGGTTGCCGCCGCCGCGCCGGCGATTATCGCCGCGCCGGCGTTCGCGGCGCAAGAAGCCGTCGAGCAAGTTGCGCTCGCTGATGTGAACATTTTGGGTGTCATCGCCACCGCGTTGTTCATCATCATCCCGACGTCGTTTTTGATCATCTTGTACGTCAAGAGCGCGTCTGAAGGCAACGTGTCGGGTGGTTTCTCCCAAGCGTACTATGACAAGTCCAAGGCTGCGGGTAACAAGAAGACCAACATGGCTGCCGTGCTCAAGGGTAAGGGCAAGGGTATGTTGCCGGACAAGTAAACGTGTGATATATACACATGTATATGTTTACTACGTTTCCTCGGTATCGGTAGCGCGCGCGTGCGGTTTTTCGTAGTTTTGAAATGCGCACGCAACAATTTATACACTTACTACTGTCACATCACGTTTGTCCTTGTCGTTATCGGTGCTCGTGCAAATATTACAAACATAAAGCCCTGTCAATTCATGTGTCGTGCTGCTACGCGACGTCGGCGAGAAGCGCGTCTAAGCTCTCGCGTTGCTCGCCGCTCAGCGCCTTTGGAAACTGAATGTTGAATTTGATTTTCAAATCGCCGCGCGTGCCGGGCGATTTGCTCAGCGGCATGCCCTCGCCTGGCAACACTTTGACGTAATCGGGAGAAATGATGTCATCCACCTTGACATCCATGGCTTTACCATCGAGCGTGTACACGCTAAAGGACGTGCCGAGCAATGCCTCGCGCAACGTGACGTCCACCGTCTTGATTAAATCGCTGCCGTCGCGCTCGAATTGCGGGTGCGGCTTTTGCTCAATGGTGAATACAATATCCGGCGCAATCGTCGTCGGCGTCTCGTCGCCCTTTTCAGTAAACGTAATCTTTGTACCACTCTTCCATCCGGGCTTGACATCGATCGGCAGTGTCTCTTGAATTTGCTCTGTTCTACCGTTGCGCAAAACCTTGCGCGTGACGCGTAAATTTTTTTGCGTCCCGTAGTACAACTCTTGCAACGTCAATTTCAATACTTGTTCGATCGCCGCGCCCTTCTTACGCTTGGGCTGTTCGGGCTGCCCGAAACCATGACCACCACCACCCATATGCCCAGGAAATCCACCGCCAAATCCGCCGCCGCCGCCTGGAAATCCACCTCCTGGGAACCCGCCGCCAAATCCACCGCCACCCGGGAACCCGCCGCCGCCGCCGCCAAAGAATTGCGCAAATATATCCTCCGCGTGCTGTTGGCTAAACCCACCTCCGTGTCCACCACTGCCATCATTTTTTAATCCATCTTCCCCGTATGTGTCGTAGATCTCCTTCTTTTTCGGGTCGCTCAACACCTCGTACGCCTCGGAGACTTCTTTAAACTTCTTCTCTGCGACGCCTGCGTCGTTGGGGTTTTTATCCTGTGCGTGTGGTGTGCGTGCATCAACGCGTGCGCCGCGGTCAGTGTAACGAAAGCATATCACCATACGACGTCACGAACGCCCCGTTCGTTCGTTCACCGTCGCGCATCCGTGCGAAAACCAACGCGACACAATCATAATCTCATCTTTGCATCGCGCTCAAAAATCTTCAATCTCATCATCCATTCGCCCATCGCTGTCGTTCGCATCGACCACGCACCGGGTGCCACTTCATCGCTAACTTTCTATACGCCTTACGTATCTCATTCTCATCTGCATCGCGCGAGATCCCGAGCGCGGCGTAGAAATCTTTTCCTCCGCCTCGTCGGGACATGATTTTTTTTGGTTCACCTCGTTGCGGCGCGCTGTGACGTTCGACGCGGCGTCACACGGCGACGATGACGCGCGCCCCGAACGCGTGTTTTCGCGGATGTTGCATCGGACGCGACGACGCACGTCTGGACGTGTGCGTGGTCGGCGCGTCGGTGGCGTCGACGTCGTCGGTGTCGGCATCGGGCGCCGCCAGTGGAGGCGCACTGGCGAGCGCACAACCGCTCGAAGCGGTGCGCGGAGAGGTGCTGTACGCCGGGCCGCTGAGTACGGTGTACTATGGACGGTTCATGAACGCAGCGGTGGCGATTAAGCGCCCGAAACTGCGCACGAGTCGAGAGATTGATCGATATCACACCGAGCTCGCGTTGATGCTTTCGTTTTCACACCCGAGCGTGTTGCGCGTCGTCGGTGCTCGCGCGACGCCACCGAATTATGAATTATTATTTCCATTCATGGAGAATGGAGCGATTGATGATGTGATGTATGCACAAGGATGGGTGCCGACGTGGCAGGCGGTGTTGAAGGTTGGGAGAGAGGTTGCGCTTGGGTTGGCGTATTTGCACGACGAATGTGGCGTCGTGCATCGGGACATAAAGCCTTCGAATGTATTGCTCGATGGGTCTTGGAGTGCAAAGATTGGGGATTTTGGGTTGGCGGAATACGAGAAGGATTTACGAGCGAGCTTGCAGGCGGCGATTTATTCTACTGAAGACGCCGAAGGTAAGCAGCGCGTCGAAGGCAAGTGGATTGAAGGCGCGCAAGGCGCGCCGAGTGGGGGATTTCAAAAGCAGCACATGGTTGGGTCGATTTTGTACATGTCTCCAGAAGTTCTTATGCGTCGAGTATCTGGGTTCGGAGCGGACGTTTATGCGTTTGCGGTGACTTTTTGTGAGATTGCAACGGGGACGGTGCCGTTTAGCGACAGAGCTCGAAACGTGGCGCTCGCGCACACTGTTTTGGACATGAGCTACAACGAACAGGATTTAGCCACGGCGATTGCGAGCGAGCATTTGCGTCCAGTGTTGCCTGGTGACACTGGTTCTGCGGGCGTCGTACCGTCGGGTGTGAATGCTCTGATTGAGCGTGCGTGGGCGGGCGCGGAGGAGACGCGGCCGACGTGCGGTGAAATTTGCGCGGCGCTCGACAACGTTATCGCGCAGTATTGCCACGCGCACGACTTGGACGATGTCGCTGCGGTATGGTTACCACCTGCGGCGGATCGCGCAGAGCGAGCTGAGAAAGCGAGTTCATCGCTTGGCGAAACGTTGAATTGGTTGTCGCAAGCGCCGGCGTTGGCGCCTCCGTCGGTGACATCGGCCGCCGCCGCGAACGCGTTCACTGCTGGATTTTTCAGCACCCCAGGCGCTCGGGGCGCGGACAAGATGGAAGATCGCCATTTGAGTCACCCCAAACTTGGCGGATACGATCACGCACATTTGTTTGCCGTCTTCGATGGTCATCGCGGGAGCGAAGCAGCCGAATTCGCCATGGTAAATATCGCCAACGCCGTCGAAAGCGAATGGGGTTCGCACGGCGACGACATGGGTGCGGTGCTTTCCGCAGCAATGGTCAAAGTAGACGAAGCGTTCGTCGCGCGGTTTGCAGCTATGAAACAAAGCGAGATTAGCGCATCGAAGAGCGCACAGCAAGGCGCTCGTAATCCGGGTTGCACGGCGAGCGTGTGCTTGATTTGGGGAGACCGCTTATGCGTCGCCAACGCCGGTGATTGCCGTGCAATTCTATCCCGCAATGGCGAACCGCTAGCATTAAGCGTAGACCACAGTGCACAGACGAACGCGGACGAACGCGCGCGAATTGAGCGATCACACGGCGCTGGAGCGTTGCGTCAGCACGATGGCGTCTGGCGAGTCGGCGACGCCGGCGTCGCGGTCACTCGCGCGATAGGTGACGCCGACGCCAAGCCATTCGGCGTCATCGCAGTCCCAGAAACAGTAGAAATCACTCTTGATCCCTCCATAGACGATGCCGTGGTTGTCGCGTGCGATGGATTGTGGGACGTCGTAAACAACGCCGAAGCGCTGGCAATGGTTAAAGACACCGTCAAGGAGCCTTCGATGTGCGCTAAGCGCTTAGGTTCCGAGGCACTCACGCGCTTGAGCGGAGACAATATCACCGTAATGGTTGGATTCTTAGGTGGCGCGCGCACGTGCGAAAACGTGTCTTGGGCTCGGGCGTTTTAGCGACGTCGCCATCGCAGAGCGTAGCGCGCGTCGACGAGCAGTCTTGCGCTTCATACAAGAGACTTACGAGCGATCGTGATGTAATAATATATTCTGGTTGTGCTCCATAACACTACATTATGCTATCGTCATGGATCGCCGCGAGCGACGCGCATCCGACATCCTTGTACATCGAAACGAATGCGCGTTTACTTGCCCGAGGAGAAGTCGACGCACGGCGCGCCGGTGATGGTCTTGCAACCAGCCGGACCGCGTTGCACGTTCGGCGCAATGCGCGCACCTTCAACAGTGATATCCGCGCACGCATCCTTCTCGACGAGCACAACCGGGCGCGGGTCATAGAACGGTTGTTCGTACTTGCCCGGCGCCAAACCAGTGCCGTTTTGGAGCGTCAAGCCCAAGCGATCGGCGTGCGCCGGACCCGCGAGGAGAATCGCCGCCGCCGCGCCCGCAACCGCCGCCTTGTTGGCAAACCTACACCACCACAAAATCACACACATCGTCAGTCACACGCCTCATCGCGCGTCATCACACCTCCGTCGGCTAACAACCCTCACCACCCCAGAGCCCTGTACCCCGAGCGACGATCCCGCGCGCGCCCAAAACGCCACCGTCGCGCAACGCCGTGCGCGCCGTGCGCGCCATCTCGCGCGCGACACCGACGGAAGATTTTCCATGCGATATATCCCCGCACTCGTCTCCCGCCCGTCGTCGTCGCGCGCGACACGCCGCGACGTCGCCCACGCGCGCCCGATCGAACCGTATCCACAATCGCGATATCCACCCGATCGATGAACGCGCGCGCGCGCGCGTTCGATCGATGTCATTCTCACGCGACGACGCGACGCGACGAGGATACGTACGGAGACGACTTCTTCGCCGCGGTGGTGTTCACCTTGGCGGTGACCTTGATCGAGGAGGCGGTGATGGAGAACATCGTCGAAAGCGACAGGCGTGCGTGAATGCCGCGCGTTCGCTCGACGCGCGCGCGGGCGGACTCGTTTTCAGGTTTTACAGGTTTCGGACATACGGATCGTACTGAAGATATAATTGTCATATATACAGGTTTTAGAGGACCTAGGGTTAGGAGAAACCAGTAGTGTGCGCACAGATGGTCCATGTGTGTGTGTGTGTGTGCGGCGTGTGTGTGCGGCGTGTGGGGTGCCTGGAATTGGGGTGCCTGGAATTGGGCACATCGAGGCACCTTTGGTCACGCCCCCGATCGGTACGCTGATGTCGATCGCGCGCGCGCGATACCTCTCGACGTCGTGTAGCGTGTAGCGTTGAACTATTGCATTGCATCTTTCGTTCCATGTCTGTTCGCACGCGCGCGTCGCGCGTCGCGTGTGGTGCGCGTCGCGCGGCGGTCATCGCGCGCGCGCTCGACGCGTTCGCTCTCGTTGGCATTTGCGCGACGCGCCGTGTCCGTGTGGCACAGCCGTGATGGCGATGTGTGCCTTGTACGCATTGTCCATCGTTTGCGTCGTTGGCGTCGTGGCACCCGACGACGTCGACGGTGCGAGGACGACGCGGTAATCGTACCGCCGACGCGCGCCGCCCAGCCATCGATCGTCGCACGCGTGAAACGTCACCCACGGTGATGCGTCACGACGATCGCGCGCGTCGCCATCGGTGGTGATGACCATGGCATCGACGCGGCGCCACGTCGGAGGTCGGTGCGCGTCGAACACGCGGGCAACGTGCGGCGAGAGACGCGCGTCGTAAGTCGCGACGTCGCGCGCGCGCTTCTCCAGCGCGAGCGTCAACGTCATCGTTGCATTCAATGTTTCATTCGTCACGACGCGCGCGAACGCGGTGAATGATCCATGCGTGTGTAAACTTTGTACCGCAATCACGCACGGGGTTGTCGAGCATTCGTATACGCGCGGAAATGCGCGAGCGATGGATGCAGGGAGCGTTGTCGTCGGCGTCGCGATTGCAATCGATGCGCGGAGCGCGACAGCGAGCGCCGCGATGATGACGCCGACGCCGACGCCGACGCCGACGCCGCGATGCGGGCGTGAATACATGTGTATAGTGTATATATATATGCGTGCGTGCGCGTGCGCGGCGTGTATGTTGCGTGCAAATAAATGCGGATAAATATTGATACGCGCTCAATCACGCACTACGTCTCGCGAGCGTTTGACGCCGATGACGCTTTATCCAACCACACCTCCAGGGCATCTCGCGTAAACACGACGCGGCCTGCGTTTTCAGTCTCTGTTAACACCAATCGCACGTCGCTCGCGAGTTTGAAAATCTGCTCGCGAATTTTACCAACCCCGCAGACGACGACGACGTCGCCCTCGACGTCTCCTCCTCGCGCGCGACATTCTCGTAAATGTTGCAACAACCCGAGCACGACCACGCGAGCTTCGGCGACGGAGTATTCGTGTACGTCGAGTTTAGCAAAATCCTCCCACCGTGTCGTCGCCGCGTCGAAGGATTGCGTCGTCGATGATAGTGTGCTGAAATCATTCAACGCGAAACGCGCGAAATTCTTCTTGCCACTGGCGTCGGGCGCAAAGGCGTCTTCAACCCAAGATTCGGTGAGGAGCTCGAAAATCTTGTTGTTGGGTTTGACTTTGAGTCGCCGCATGTCTAAATAAACCTCTGATGCGAGGTTCATGACGTCATCGTCGATGATGTCGCCGCCGCCATGTGTCTTCTTCATGGACGTCGCGCCTCTGACGACGTCCAAAATCGCGTGCAACGTCCCGGCGTTGGGCGCGCATTTGAATTCTTCCCGCATCGTCCAATACATCGCCACCGCGCCGCGCACGTCGTGAACCGCAGCGTAGGCTTGCATGAGGGCGGTGCATGAATACACATCGGGTTCACACCCGCTCGAACGCATGTCTTGAAACACGTCCCGCGCGGCGTCGACGTCCCTGGCAGAGGCGCACGCCAGGAGCACAGCCGACCAAATTTTAGGCGTCGGTGCAATGTCATCTTTGCGCATGTCATCGAGTAAGCGTCGAGCCATAACTACTGGATCATCAAGTTCGTCACCGATGACGTTGTCGCGTTCGTGTGAGACATCGCGCTGCATGAGCGCGGCGTTTGCGCACGCGCGAATGGCGCTCAAATACGACGCTCGAGTCAATCGCGCGCCGGCGTTTCGAGCGACGGTGAGCACCTTCATCGCCATCGTCGGCGTCTTTGATCTCACGCAAGCGTAGAGGACGACGTTGAAAGCGGTGATTGGTAACGCTTTGCGTCGTCGAGAGGCGTTTTCGCGAATGGCGTCTTCGAGGAGCGCCATCGCGAGCTCGACGTTGGCTGGTTCGTCGCAGTGCGTCTTGATGAGGTGAAACCAGAAATCATCGCTCACGACCACATCGGTGTCGCGCTGCACGCGCTGGTAGAGCTCCATCGCCCCGCCTTGATCCCGCGTGTGATAATTGGTAATCATCAAGCAATCGTATACGCGAGATTTGATGGTGACGTCGCGCATGTACCCGTGCCAACGCAAGCGGTCGTAAATGTCTTCGGCGACGTCTGCGATGCCGTCGTGCGCGGCGACATCTAAAGCCACCATGATGGCATCCACACCCTTCAAGTGCGTCTTCACGGTTTGCATGGTGCGGTATAACAACTGACGTGGTGCGCTGTGCCCGTCATCGCTCAGTTTTAGAGCGTTATAGAGATGTCTATACGTGTGCGCCGACGTCGGTCGAACACCCGAGGATTGCATGCGCGTAAACGCGCGCAACGCCAATTGCGGTTGTCCATTCTTATTCAACCCCGACATGACGTCGGCGTACGCGCGTTCAATCTTTTGACGCTGTTTTGCGTTGTTGGCTTCGACGATTTGAAGCTCTTTAGCGCGCTTTTGCATCTTGGCTGCTGCGGCTGGGTTCTTGCTCGAACCGTCGACTGAAAATGCGGCGGCAAAGGCGAGGGCGCCGAGCGACCCGGATTGCATGAATGGCAATCCTTCAAGCCGCTCAAGAAGCTTCATGGCGTCATCAAGCATACCTTCACGCGTATACATGATAACGACGTACGCCCAGGTTTGACCACCGAGCTTGACGCCACTTTCGAGGGCGATTTCAAACAACTCTCTCGCCACGACGACGCTTTCGCTCGATGAGCCCAACAACGCGCACACGATGAAATCCGTCGCCAACACAAAGTTCTCATCGCGATGATACTTTGTGTGATCGTACAACACATCGCGCATGATAATCTTGGCAAATTTCGAGTTGTGAGTGTTGTTAATCATGCGACACGCGGCGGTATATACGCGCTGAACGTGAAGCTTGGACACACCGTGCCGCCACTCGCCGGTGGCGGGTTCTCTAAATTCCTTACGAAACGCCCCATACGCGCGCACGAATGATTCAAACCGCATAGGCTGAAGACAACGGCCTTCGAATAATTCACAATACGCCTCACACCGCGCCTTGGTGGATAATATGGCGTGCAAAATGTCATCCCACATGGCATCCGCGCGCGCGGCGCCGCCTCGGTTGCCGTCGTACGCCTTGGCCATGCTCATGTTCAACGCCCGCATCTCATCGGTGCCATACCACCCACCTTTTATACATGCGTCGTACACGCGCTCACACGCTTCTATATCCCGCATCAACGCATACTTTTCGATTAAATACGGCGCGCCCGAGCCTTTGAGCTCCTCCGTCGCCGCCGCCACCTCCTCCGCGCTCCATCTCTCTCGCGCCACGACTGCCCAAAACGCCGGCGCCCAAATCACGCGATGCACTGGTAAGGCATATTCCTCTGCTAACTCGCGCACGTACGTCATCGTCGCGTCATACGTGCGACGTTCGCGGTCTCCGTCTCCGTCGCCTTCGCGACTCGGCTTGGCCGCCGCCAAGAACTTCTTACACGCCGCCATCGCCGCCTTACGCGACATCTGCGCCGCACCACTGCGCGCGTGAGATACCTCATAACTATGTTCGACATCCAGCGCGCCCTTGGCGTCGTCCGCGCTCGCGCTCACCGCACGAACGCCTAGCGAACGCCGCGCCAATGCGCCCTCCAGCCGCAGGCAGCTCACACGGCTACGCGTCGCCGTCGTCGCCACGGCGCGCGTTGCCCATCGCGCGCGCGTGTGCGCGCTCACGGGTGTCCTCGCCGACGTCGACGCGTCGACGCACGACCGCATCGCGTCGCGCGCGGCGGCAAGTGGGGCGCATGACGAATTTGGATAACCCTTTTGTGGGACAAAAAAGCGACAGTTGACGACGATTTCGTCACTTTGCGTCGCGCTCGAGGCTCGGATTCGATCGTGCACGCGACGCAGCGAGCATGTTTGCGCGCGAATTTGCGTCGTCGTGGGCGGCGTCCGCGGCACCGTTCGCGGCGCTCGGCGTGGCGACGTCGCGGGGATGTACTGGCGATGGCCAAGTTGCGCGCGCGCACGCGTATGGTGGCGCCGTGGCGCGTGCGTTGGGCGATCTCGGGGTGGTGACGCGCGCAGAGTGTTCGTTTCTTACCACGGCGTACCCTGATGATGCGTCAAAGGTGTACGTGATTGAGCGACATGCGGTGGCGGGGGCGTTTGCGTGGCGCGGCGCGGCGTTGCGCGCGGCCAAGTGTTTGATATTAGCCTACCAACCCGCGGTGGATGATTGGTGTAAGCGCATGGAGGCGTCGATGGATGTAGAAAAAGATACTGGAGAGCTCCAGCCTATGCCGCAGTTTGAAGGTGGGAAGAAAGAGTTGAACGTGGCGTGCGTGGCGTTTGCACGGGACACGGCGGTTGCGGTGTCACGTAGGGTATGCGAGCGCGTTATATTAACCGCGTCGAGCGATCGACTAGGGGCGAAGTTATGTAAGGATGTCAAGGCGAGTGCGAAGCGCAAGGCAAAGCGCGTTTCATGGGAACGAGGATTAGCGAAGATTGAACAGTCGGCGAATATGTTTCGGACGACGGCGCTGGCGAGCACGGTCAACTCCTTGGGTGAATGGTTCGTCGACGTCGCGTTGTCCATCTACGCCACCGCGCGTGCATATTTGTACAACAGTAAACGTGACGACGAAGCCGCGGCGAGGGCGCTGCGTTCGTTTGGACGCGCTGTGCTTCGCGCGGCGGTGAAACAAGCGTGCGTGCTGTTCGGCGGTTCGACGGCTACGGCGACATTCGCCCTATGCCGCCCGCGCGGATCGTCCCAGCGCGTCGTACATTGGGGCACCTTACTTGCCCTGACCGCGGGCGAATTCGTTGGGGCATTTTACTACGGCTACGTGGCGGATTACTTAGTCCCGCCGGCCAAATCCGGGGACGAGCCGACCGCCTCTGATGGAACCTCTGACGCGAACGCCGTCCCATCATTTACCGATGCCACGCCGGTCGCCGAGTCATCGACATAGAAAAAACACATTTTAATACGCATATGCGCGGTGCGAACGCGGCATTTCTCACGCGCTTGCGCCATCGAAATCATCAACCGCGCCGCGCGAATCGTCGAGGATCACAAAAAAAGATAAAAAACAAATCGGACCCACGTCTCATACTCGACCAAATATAATACTAGACCATACACCTCATCCAAAAAAGTCAACGCCCGCCGCCAGACAAGATTCGAGATCGAATCGCGCGCTCCAATCCTCACAACACGCCGCCCGGCCCGCTCACGCGCGCGCCGCAACGACCACGAAAAGTCACGGCACACTCTTCTCATGGTTCAAGGCACGGTGAGCAGCGTCGGCCTTCCCCCGGGGTGGCAAGAGGTGCACGCCGAAGGCAAGGTCTACTACTGGCACACCGAGACCAACGTGACGCAGTACGAGCGTCCAGCGGCGACGACCAAGGCTGAAAACAAGTTTGGCTATCTCGGACACAGCGGTGCGAGTTTTGAACACCTCGGTGCGGACGATACGTACGGGGCGGAGGAGTATAACGCGCCACCGCCGGACGCGTACGCGCGAGGGAAAGGGTTGGGAACGAAAGATTTGGGGTACGCCGCGAGCGAGGGCGGAAGCGCGTTTCGTAAGCGCCATGAGATTTCCGTTAAGGCACCACCGGTACGTATATTGTTCTGTTCGATTTTACGTGGTTTCGCGATGTGCGTGCGCGTGGTGTGAGATGCGACATAGATGATGATCTTGGACAATCAAGATGACCGATCGAGACTGACTGACGCGTCGCGCGCGCGCGCTTTTCGTACATCCAGGGCGTTGTGGTTCCAGATCCGATGACGGCGTTTGACCAAGGTCCGTGGCCGCGGGACTTACTTGGCGCGGTGCAACGCGCGGGATATACCGAACCGACGGCGATTCAAGCGCAGTCGTGGCCCATCGCGTTGCAAGGATACGACATGATCTCCGTGGCGAAAACCGGAAGCGGGAAGACGGTGGCGTTTTTATTTCCAGGTTTGATGCACATTGCTGAGCGTGGGAATGGGCGTGACGCTCGTGGTCCGATGATGTTGGCGCTCGCGCCCACGCGTGAACTCGCAACGCAAATTCAAGAGGAGTGCTACAAGTTTGGCCAAGCCGCCGGCGTGCATTCGGTGTGCTTGTACGGCGGTGCTCCGAAGGGACGACAGTTGTCGCAATTACGCGCGCGCCCGCAAATTTGCATCGCCACGCCTGGACGATTGAATGACTTATTGGAGTCGCGCATGGTGGACATGTCCAGCGCGACGTACGTCGTTTTGGATGAAGCGGATCGTATGTTGGATATGGGTTTCGAGCCGCAAATTCGTCGCATTCTTCAACACGTTCCAGTCGATCGCCAGACGTTGTTCTTCACCGCAACTTGGCCCAAGGCTGTGATTCGCGTGGCAACAGCGATCTTGACTAACCCAATTCAGGTGAACATTGGTGAAACCGACCAGCTCGTGGCCAACAAGGATATTACGCAAACGATTGAAATTTTAAGCGGTTTCGCCAAGGAGACGCGCATGATGGAAATCTTAAACAAACCGCCTGACGGATGCGAGCCGCTCAAGGCGCTCGTGTTTTGCTCTACCAAGCGTATGTGCGATCAAATTGGACGCTCTATCGGTAACTTGGCTGGCGTGATTCACGGCGACAAGGAGCAACGCGAACGCGACTGGATGTTGAACCAGTTCCGTCAAGGGCGCACGCCTGTGCTCGTCGCCACTGACGTCGCTGCGCGCGGTTTGGACGTCAAGGATTGCAACATGGTTATCAACTATGACTTCCCGAACCAAATTGAAGACTACGTCCACCGCATCGGTCGTACTGGTCGCGCCGGCAAAAAGGGTTGGGCGTTCTCCTTCCTCGACGCCGAAGAAACAAACATGGCGAAAAAGTTGGTGCCGATTCTTAAAGACGCAAACCAAATTATTTCTCCTGAACTTGAAGACATGGCGCACCGCGCTGGTTACGGTCGCGGTGGCGGTCGCGGCGGTCGCGGCGGACGTTCACGTGGTGGACGCGGTGGACGCGGCGGCGGCGGCTACGGTGGCGGTGGTGGCGACGGCGGTGGCGGC
>Ga0255763_1003868_pt1 | contig 13163 bp, 8 predicted proteins | sample 041ome_2_FD_179963 | JGI IMG/M metagenome (GOLD analysis project Ga0255763, IMG submission 179963) | Coastal salt marsh microbial communities from the Groves Creek Marsh, Skidaway Island, Georgia - 041406US metaG (version 2) | ecosystem: Environmental > Aquatic > Marine > Intertidal zone > Salt...
AAATAAAAGCAGAGAGAGTCATTATTAGAGAGAGATTGATTGAGAGAGATTAAGAAGAAGAAGAAGAAGAAGATCGACGATGAGAGAAGAGAAAGAAGACAAAAAAGAGAAAAAAGACGAAGAGAATTACGACGATTCAGACGACGACGATTCAGACGACGAGCGCACTTTATTCGAGTATAAAGATTTAGCCGGGAACGTGCAAGGTCCGTTTCCGTTGACGCATTTGGAAGCGTGGAATCGAGACGGCTATTTGAGTCGAGAACTGGAAGTTCGTCGTTTACGTACTATTACTAATAATAATATTAATAATAATAACAACAACAACAACAACAACAACAACAACAACGACGACGACATAAACGTGAACGACTCTTTGTTGGAGTTCACCACGCTCGGTCGAGTGTTGGATGCGCGCAACGAAAAATTGTTGAACAAACGAGAAGAAGAATTCAAAGAAGAATTCAAAGAAGAATTCAAAGAAGAAGAGAAATTGAAAGAAGACAAACAACAACAACAACAACCAAAGCACGAAACGTCGTCGTTATTAGATGAACGGTTGAAGAACGTGTTTGGCGGCATCATCATTGGTGGTGGTGGTGGTGGTGGTGGTGGCAGCGGCGGCGATGGTGAAAATGCAGTCGACGACGACGACGACGAAACAACAACAACAACGACAAAGAAGAAGAAGAAGAAAACGTATTCTTCGGGGGCGCCTTTCGCGTTCGGCGGCAGTTTCTTGAAAAACGACGATGGAAGCGCTTTAACCGAACGAGATGAGGAAGCGATCAAAAACGTTGAAATAGAAGATGATGACGATGACAAAAGATACGAGAAGAACGACGATGAAGAAGACGAGAACGACGAAGAAGAAGCGAAGCAACACGCGTTGCGACTGTTGGAAGAAGAAGAAGACGGTCAAGACGCGGAGGAGGAAACATCCAAGGCGAAAGCGAAACGGAACCAAGTTCTCGAACAGTTTGAGGACGAGCGCGAGAGCGCGAAATTCGACGTGGACGAACGAACGAGCTTTGGTGGAAAACATCCGAAAGAGATTCCAACGATTGGCGCGAATTTTGGCAAAGGAAATAATGCCAAAGATCCGCGACTTTCCAAAGAGGCATCGCAGTTGCGAAAGCTATGCAAACAAGGCACCAAAGCGCTGCTCTTACCGACGCACGAACTTTTGATGAGCGCGGCGACGAGAACGTTCGTGATGGATAGAAAAGACGACGACGACGTCGTCGATGGTGCGCTCGATGAAGACAAAAGTGGCGAGAAATTTCAACGCCCGAGGAAAGAGTACGAAAATGAAAACGAACGAGACGAAGCGCTCGAGGAGGAATTGAGAAACGTTCAGAAAGGTTTGCTCAGCAAACTCTACGATGGAGATAAAAAAGAAGAAGAGCGAATAGGTGCGACGAAGAAACGACGCAAAAGCGTAGACTTTGATCTGAAGGAAGAAGAAGAAAACGACGATGCGAGAAGTGATGGCGAGCGATCGGATATTTCCTGGGGCGCAAAAATGGGCACGTACGAAGATCCAGCAAAGAGAAGCAGAGCGGTATCCTCCTCTGCCGCGGCGCGAAAAGCAGACGACGATGGCGATGAATATGGAGATCGAAAAGGAGACGAAGGAGAAGATGAAGAAGAAGATCTTGAACGAGACAAAGTGCGCCGCGGAAGAAAGAGAACAAATAGAGATGGTGGTGGTGGTGATGATGATGATGATGATGATCGTAGGCGCGATTCAGAAGAAAAGATGAAAGAAGAAGCGCGAAAACGACAACGAGCGTTGGAAGAAGAGGAAGCGGAGCGACAACGACAACGGCAGATACTCTTAGAGAAGGAAGAAGAAGAAAATAAACGCGTGAAGCACATCGAGTTTATGAAGTATTTGCACAAAAATCCAACCGCCGGCGAATGGTGGCTTCCAAACGAAGAAGACGGGAAGCCGACTTTGGGTCCGTTTCAATGGGCGGAGTTGAGCGTGAATTTACCGGGCGTGCGAGTCGCGCACAGATACGAAGATAATCGATGGCAATTTGTTGGAAACGTCAACGAGAACGAAAATTTAGTCCCATTTGTTCCGTATAGTTCCAGTGCCGCCGCCGCCGCCGCTGCAGCGGATAATCCTCCAGAACTAGCCATCGCGAAGAAGATGGAGAGAGAAAATGTCTTTTTGCCGAGAAAGCAAAAACCGCTCGAGGACGATACAGACGAAGAAGAAGAAGAAGAAGAAGAAAAGGTATCGTCCGATGACGAGGTAGATGATGGAGACGATGGCGTGGAGAAAGAATCATCCGAAGAAGGACTCGTCGTCGAAGATGGCGAAGTCTACGACGACGATGGGGAGGAGGGAGAGGACGACGACAACGACGACGACGACGACGATAATGAAAATGAGAACACCAGCGACGATGATGAAGTGGATGCAGCTTTTTCGGAGAGCGACGAGAGTGACTTTCAGGATGAGGACGAGGGTGACGTTGATTTCAACGACGACGACGAGGATGATGATGCGAAGTTTACTCGATATCTCGACGTTGAAAACACGCACGAATGGTTTCGAAGAACCATAAACGCGTACGACGACGCCGACGACGAGGAGTTGAAAAGAAACGGTGATATGCCGACGACCCAAAACGATGGCGCCGACGAAGATGAAGGTAAAGAAGAAAAAGAAGAAAACGACGATGGAGAGGACGACGAGGAAACAGTCCAAAGATGGTTCAGAACGCACATCGTCGATGGAAGTTCTTACATCACCTCCGCGGGATCGTTGGAACTCGCCGCCGAGAATAGTAATAAACGAGGCGGCGCGAACACCATGATGCGTTTCAAACGATTTGAAAATCTGTCGCAAATTAGCGCGTCGCTGAGCGCCGAATTATACGAATCCATCATGATGAACAAAGCGAAGAAGAAAATAATCTCTCAGTTAGTCGAAGAAGTGTTGGATTCACTTTAATAATTAGTTTGCAACAAGAGTTATTATTCGAGTTGTTGTGTGTAATACTAGTAGTAGTAGTAGTAGTAGTAGTAGTAGTAGTAGTACTAAATTTTCTCTCTCTCTCTCTCTCTCACTCCAGTCGTCCGAATAATCATCCCTCTTTCCCGGATATCACGAGAAGACCGAGAATGAAAATCAACGCGTATTTAATCATCGGATGATCGTTCATCAAAATCGTCGCTTTCCCGACGTGCGGTAAATATCCAACCGTTCTTCCCATGACGTGTTTCTCGTTCAACCATTTCTGTCCGGGCGCGTATAAGCCGATATCGTCCATGTAATTGTTATCGCCTTTCGTGAGCATCTCGTGTTTGAATAACGACGATTCAGACGACGACGACGAAGAAGAAGAAGAAGTTTCCTCCTCACTGCTATTATTATTATTATTACTATTATTACTATTATTATTATTATCATCATCATCACCTTCACCACTACCACTACCATCGCTCCTAGTGCTACTCAAACCGTCCTCGCCGCTGGTATTACCGCCGCGTCCTTGGTCTTTTTCGTTTTCGCCGCTTTCCTTTTTCGTCGTCTTAATCGTCGTCGGCAAAGAAGAAGAAGAAGAGGAAGAAGAGGAAGAGGAAGAAGGAGGAGAGACGAAAGGATGGAAATGGCTCTTTATGACTCTGTGTACGATTGGAATCTCCCTTCCGTCGATTGAAAAGACGATAATTTCCCCGACTCTCGTTTTCCGTTCTTCGTCTTCGATGTCTTCTTCTTTGATCTTCTTCAACGAGAGAAACAAGATATCTCCTCGTTTAAACGCGGGTTCCATGCTCCCACTCAAAACCACCACGACTGGACTTTCCGAGTGCGTGTATAAGCACAAACTCTTCCAAATCATTAAAGCGCTGGTCACGATGAGCGTCAAAGATAAAAGTTGCAGAGTTAACTGTCGCACGTTCATGGATCTAATCGCCACGAAGACGTCCGAGATTGGCAGGATGATGTGTCGACGAAGAAAAGATGAAGACGATGATGATTCTTTCTTCTTCTTCTTTCTCGTCGTTGGTGTTGTTGGTGTTGTTGTTGTTGTTGTTGTTGTTTTCGTCTGCTTCTTCTTCGTCGTCATCTTCCTTCTTTTGATGCGACGCAGTTTGTTTAGGTGTGTTCTTTTAGTAGTATTCGTTATACTCTTTCTTCTGTATGATAAAAACTTTTTCTTCTTCTCTTTCTTCTTCTTTCTTCTTTCTCGAATTTTTTTTATTCTTCTTTTGTTTCGGGTTTGGGATCATTTTGGATAACACTTTTGCAAAAAAAGAAAACACGCAGAAACACACACTTCACTCAAAACGGCAAAAAGAGAGAAGAGTTAAGTAAAGAGAGAGAGAGGTAGTAAAGAGATATGCGTTTTTTCTCCTCCCTCTCCCTCTCCTCCTGCGCGTCGTGTTCTTGTTCTTCTCGTCGGGGTTTGACTTCGTCGTCGTCGTCGTTTACGTCGTCGTCCACGTTTAGTCGTCGTCGTCAAAATCGAAGAAGAAGAAGAAGAAGAACGAATGAGAAGAACGCGAAAACCACGACGACGCTCATCTCCAACGACGCGAAGGAGAACGACAACGACGACAACGACAACAACAACAACAACAGAAGAAAAGAACCCGACGCCATCGTCAGCGTCAAACTGGACCAAGATGGTCAACGAGACTATCCCATCTACATCGGCTCCGAGCTCGTGAAAGAGCGAGGCGACTTGCTGCGAAAACACATCAAAGGCGAGACGGTTTTAATCGTCACGAACGAAACCGTCGCGCCGTTGTACCTGGAAAAAGTGAAAGAGAGTCTCCTTCTTTCGTCGTCGTCAAAATCGTTGAGAATCGAATCGGTCGTCTTGCCGGACGGCGAAGAGCATAAAAACTTGGACGTTCTCGATTTGATTTTCGAAAAAGCGTTGGATGCTCGCTTGGATCGGAAGACGACGTTCATCGCTTTAGGCGGTGGGGTCATAGGGGATATGACTGGATTTGCCGCGTCCGCGTATCAAAGAGGCGTGAATTTTATCCAAATACCGACGACGGTGATGGCGATGGTGGACTCCTCGGTGGGCGGGAAAACCGGCGTGAATCATAAAAAAGGCAAAAACATGATTGGCGCGTTTTACCAACCGCAGTGCGTGTTCGTGGATATCGACAGTCTAGATTCCTTACCGGAGAGAGAATACAACTCGGGAATAGCCGAGGTGATTAAATACGGTTTAATTCGCGACGCGAAGTTTTTCGATTGGATCGAACAAAACGCGGACAAGTTGCAAAAGAAAGCAATCGATCGAAAATCTTTAGTCTACGCCATCCAAAGATCGTGCGAAAACAAAGCGGAGGTGGTTGAATTAGACGAGAAAGAGAGCGGATTGAACGTTCGAGCGACTTTAAATTTAGGACACACGTTTGGTCACGCGATTGAAACCGGCGTCGGGTACGGGGAATATTTACACGGCGAAGCGGTGTCCATCGGAACCGCGATGGCGGCGGATTTGAGCTTCCGCTTGGGATGGATCGACGAAAACTTACAGACGCGAACGGTGGATTTGTTGAAACGATTTGATTTACCCATCGAGGTCCCGCGTGGTAGCATGACAAAAGAGAAATTCATGGACTTGATGGCGGTGGATAAAAAAGCGTCGCAAGGTAAAATGAACTTTATACTGTTAAAAGGCGATTTGGGCGGTTGCGTCTTCACCGGCGACTTTGATCAAACAAAGTTGCGAGAAACGTTGGAGAGTTTTGTCGACGGTCGTATAAGTCGTTAGAAAGAGAGATAATTGTTATTATTATTATTATTATTATTATTATTATTACGAGTTATTATTATTATCATCATCATCATCATCATCAAGTTTATATCATCGTCATCATCAAAACTCCATCATCATTTTCTTTCAATTGTTTGATGAGAAACTTTTCTTCTTCATTTATTATTTATCACATAACACGCAGGCAAATTTTGTTTCCTCTCGTCTCTCTCTTCTTCCTTCCTTTTTGTTTGTCTTACGTGGTAGAAGAACTCAAAGAAGAACTCAAAGACGACGACGACGACGACAAAGAAGAAGAAGAAGAGAAGGAAGATAAACGCCTCTAAAAAAGATGAGCATCGTTGAGGAAAAAGAAAGTTCATCTCCTTTTTCTCGAAAGACGAATTCATCGATTTTCGTTTTAGTCGTCGCGATTGTCAGCGCGTCCACGGCTGGAGTGATATTCAAAATACTCGAAGGGGAACCTTTATATAATAATAATAATAAAGGAGTTTTAGAAAAAGGAGAAAAAGAAGAAAAAGTGGCGGCGTTGTTAGCTTCTTCTCGCGTAACCGCGACGGCGTTGGTGCAGTTGCCGATATTTTTGTGTTCGCTTCTCTTTCGCTCTTCTTCTTCGTCTTCTTCGTCTTCTTTGAGAGGAGAAGAGAGGAAACGAACGAGGACGACGATACGTGATGAAAACAACGAGGAAGACGCTCGATATCTCCGCGAGAACTTGCACGTGTTCGTTCTGAGCGGTTTCTTCTTGAGCTTACACTTTTACTTTTGGATGAACGGCTTGGTGAGAACGAGTTTGTCGCACTCGCTTTTATTCGTCACGAGCTCACCAATCGCGTACGTATGTTTAACGGCGATGACGTTTCGAAGCGAGAAAGTGCAAAAAGTTATCGTTTGGGTGGTCTCGAAGAAGAATAGGCAGCAACAGCAACAGAAAAAGAATACTGTTGGCAACGAAGACAATAACGAGACGCGCGAGACCGGCGCGAATGGAGGCGAGATTGAGTTGCACGAATACAACGTAGAAGAAGGTAAAAAAGAAGAAGAAGAAGAAGAGAATGAAAACGTTAACGACGACGACGACGACGACGATGAGTTTACAGAATTGTATACTGTTCCTCCTTCCTCTTCTGTTTCTTCTTCTTCGATTCTTCGATTCAAAGACGTTTCAAGTTTTGAAGTCATCGGCGCAATTATAGGTTTCGTAGGTTCGTGCATCATCGCTTTTGACGCAACAAATAAGAATGGTAGTAGTAATAGTAGTAGTAGTAGTAGTAGTAGTAGTAGTCAGCGTAACGACAGGCCTTCTTTGAAAGGAGACGTTCTCAGTCTGTTGTCTGCGATTTTGGTGTGCGGATACATCGCCATCGGGGCAAAAATAAGAGGCGATAGACCGTCGATGCCGATATTTGTGTATTCGTTTCCTATCGTCGCCTCGGCGGCGATATTTTTACAAATTGTGGTGGTTCTCACGTGCGCGTTTGATGATGACGGCGGCTTTAAGCCGACGGTCTTTTTAGAAAGTTATCGATGGATGAGATTTTGGGATCCCGCGGTTGGCCAAAAGACGTGCTTCCTCGTCTTTTTCCTGGCCGTCGTCCCTGGCACGTTAGGTCACTCGGGCTTTTTCGTCGCCATGAAGCACTTATCCTCTCTGACGGTCACATTCGCGTTATCTTTCGAACCAATCATCGGGTCTGCGATTGGATATCTGTTGTCCGTTTCTTCAATTCCTGGACCGGCCACATTTGTCGGAGGATTCGTTTTGTTAGTCGGCGTGTACTGTTGCAACTTGTAGTAGTTAATCTCTATCTAAAAGTAGTACCCTGTACGTACACGTATATACATTTCTCTACTACTCGCTACTCCGGATTCGACTCAATCCGACTTTCTTCAACGATTGGTCCGAGGAACTCATAATCATATCGAACGGGTCCACCGAATCAGCCTCGATCGCTTTCTGTCGGATTTCATTCGCGAGCGCGATCCGCACCCGTTCGTGCACTAAATCTTTATGCCTTTGACTGTTTCTTTTTAGTAGTTGTTTCGACCTAGTAGCGTTATTCGTTTTGTTATTATTATTAGTAGTAGTAGTATTGTTTAAATTATTCTCGACAGCCTCTTCCTCCTCCTCACCATCATCATCCTCGTCATCATCATCATCATCATCATCACTGCCGTAAATCAAATCCAACTCCGCGTACAATCTCAACTGCACCTCGTCCTCTTGCGCCATGCACTGTTTCGTCTTTCTCCACAACTCTTTCGCCTCTTCTTCGGTTAAATCCGAGGCTTCTTTTCGAAACTTTTCGTACGCGTTGGACCAATTCTTATTTTCTCCTCCTCCCCCTTTATTCGTATTCGTAGTATTCATGTCGTCGTTGTTGTTGTTCATTTTCCCTTCTCTGGTTGTGCTTCCGCACATGGTCGTTTTTGGCACCGCGCACAATATTCGCTTCATTTCTTTACGTTTTAGAGAAGAAGAAGTCAAGAAGAAGTCAAGAAGAAGTCACAAGAAGATGATGATTTGTGATTTTTGATGTGTTGTGTGATTGAGGTTGTGTCCTCTAGGCCCCCAAAACTCCCCCATTCATGAAAAAAAGCAAAAAAAAAAGAACCACCCAAAAAAACTTTTTTCTTCTCTTTTGTCTCTTTTGGTTTTTACGACGTAAAACACACGTCAGCCGCACGCTTTCTTCTTGACTTGTGTGGCTACAAAAACAACGCATCACCAAAAAAACAACCACACAAAACACACACGCTTCACTACTACTCTATATACTAAAAATGGCTCTCACTATCATGGCATCTCTGGCTAAGGTGCGACGACTCTTTCTTCTTCTTCTTCTTCTTACTCTTCTTCTTACTCTTCTTCTTCTTTCACGTCGCGTTTTAAAGCGCACTCATCACGGAAGAAGAAGAAGAAGAAATGGAAGAAGAAAAAAGATTACTCGCGTCGTCGTCGTCTGAATCGTCGTCGTCTCGTTTAATCTTTTTTCTTTTCCATCTCTTCTTCTTCTTCTTTCTTTCCAAACTTTGCGCGCGTCTTTCTCCTCTCTCTCTCTCTTTCGTTCTCTTTTACTCTCTTTTGTCTTCTGATGCAATCGAGAAGAAGAAGAAGACAAAGAAGAAGAAGAAGAAGAAGAAGGCTTCTCTCTCTCTCTCTCTCTTCTCTTCTTTTGAGTCCCTCGTGGTTGAAAGAATATCACACAAGAAGAAGAAGAGAGAATAAATACGTCACGTCATCAAAAAAGAGAAAAAGTACCACTTTTGACGAAAAAAGTTTTCACTCTCTGGCTGACGTGTGGCTCAAAAAAAAAGAAAAATTTTTAACTGACACCTTTGACATTTTTCTTTCTTCAAACCACCACCACCACAAACATACTAACTAATACTAATAAAACATTACAGCCGACGGTTCGCGCGTCTGGATCTGGCGTTTTCGACAAATCCAAACAATACGCGGACATCAAGGAAGCGACTGCGGCTGGCTTGGACGGCGCGTGCGCGCCGTTCCCGGAAGGCTTGGACATCCTCGGCTTCTGCAAAGGCATCAACGGCGGCGACTTGCAACGCTTCCGCGAAGCCGAGATCACGCACGGTCGCGTCTCTATGATTGCCACCGTCGGTTTCTTGGTCGGCGAACAAGTCGAAGGCTCTTCGTTCTTGTTTGACGCGCAAGTCACCGGTCCGGCCATCGACCACTTCCAACAAACCCCGGGGTTGGTTTGGGGCTTGGTTGGCGCCACCATCTTCTTGTTGGAATCCACTCGCGTCCAAAAAGGCTGGTCTGATCCGTTCACCAGCGAGTTGTTCTCCTTGAACGACGACTACGTCCCGGGCCAATGGGGCTTTGACCCGCTCGGCTTGTCCAACAACAAGACCGCTGAAGACATGGCCGAAGCGAGATTGAAGGAAATCAACAACGGCCGCTTGGCGATGATCTCCATCTCCGGCATGGTCGCCCAAGAGTTGGTTAACGGCTTGAACCTCATCCCGGCCGATGAAGTCCTCGAAGAAGGCAGAGGCGCCGCGTTGGTTCAAATGGGTAAGCAATGCGCTGGTGCCGTCGACGAAGCCGCGTGCGCCAAGGCGTTCGAAGCCGCGGAAAGAGTCGCGGTTGCCGCCGGTAAGTAAATGTTTTTGTCGTCAAAACTTTTTCTTTTCTTCGCAGAGAAGAGGGAACGAGGATGTGAACACAAAAATATTTGGTTTTAGAATTTATATAATGTATCAGAGAGAGGGAGAGAGAAGAGTAAGAGTTTAACGGAAAGAGAGAGAAAGAGGAAGAGAACGCGCGCATATACACTCGAGCAGAGAGGTTATGGTTTTATTACGACGTGAAAGAAAAGGAGTTTGATTAACACAACGCTAAGTTTTTATTATGTCGAAAACGTATTTTACTCATACGAGTATTTATTTCCTCTTCTTCACCTTCTTCACCTTGCGTAGTAATAGAACTTCTTATTCAGAAGTTAATCTTCACTTCGACGGCTGCTGCAACCAGAATACAAGGCGCTGCATACCGCTCCCCTTGTTCTTTTCCTTGGTAATTTCTCGCTCAAGCCTTTCTCGAATCTCGACTTCTTTCTTCTTCTTCAACAACGTTGCCACGCGTTGCTTACACTGTTTCACCGATCTTCCCGGGAGAACCTCGGTCGATTCAAAGACGGACCAGTCTTTCCGCCTCTCCTTCTTATCGATAAAATTCGCGTGCAAAACTAACAACATCGCGTCTTCTTTCGGAGTGAATTTTCTCTTCATCCCAGTCGCGGTTCCGAACTGTTCGTTCAAAAGAGAAGGTTGTAAAATGTTCGTCCATCGTTCTCGACATTGCTTGTCTCTTCTGTTCGTGCTCATTTTCTTCGCGACGAGAGACCACGGAATCGCATTACTCTCAGCATTATTATTGTTTTTCTCTTTCTCTCTCTCCTCCTCCTGATCCTCCTCATCTTCTTCTTCTCCGTCTTTTTGTTCCCCCAAAACAATCGCCTTCAACTCTTCGTCTTCCTCTTTCGTCCACTTACCTTTTTTGTACTCCTTCTCTGAATTGTTTTGCATCAACTTTAAAAAGCGATGCTTGCACTGCGTGGCAGTGTGACCATATTCTGGTAAGAATCTCGCGCACTCGTTCCATCTGGCTTGGCCGCACTCTTGGACAAAAGTCTGGAGAGCGCAATCGTCTTCGCTCGTCCATTTGGAGCGGGTTATATTTTTGTTCAAGATAGTCTGGTATCGATGGAGACACTGAAACGGCGATCGTAGCAACAATTCTCGCCGTAAATTCTCCTCTTTCTTCTCCTCCCCCGCGTCGTCGTCAACATCGTCGCCCTGTTTTGTTGTTCCACTCCTCGAGCGTTGTTTCATGTGCACGTTCAAATTGTTCGCTACTCGAAACCACTTGCGTTTTTCTATTAAACCACCAGTTTCTTCTTCTAATGCATCTTCCTCGACGAGAGAAGCGAGAAACGTGTCTTCCTCTTCGCTCCACAGCGCCGCGTTCGAGGAGGAAGTCGCCGTCTTTTTTTCCGAAGAAGAATCTATCGTCGATGCTATCCTCGGATCAACCGCGTGTATCCATCGTAAACGCAAATCGTCAGGCGTTCTCGACAGCGCCAGCTTATTGTGATCCACATCGTCGTCATCGTCTTCTTCTCTTTCTTTATTATTACCATCATCGGCGCCAGTTTTCTTCTTAAAAACGCACAGGTTTCGAACCGCGGACCAGTCATCGATCGATGTTGGCGTCGTTGTCGATGAAGAACGGCGAGAAGAACAGTTCTCCCAAACGCTTTGCCATCCTCTCGAAACGTCTGTTAAAATGTCTTCAACTGGGATTATTTTCTCCCCAGCCAACTCTTCCAAGTCGACTTGTTTCCTCAGACGTCTCTTCTCGAGCAGATACAAGCGAACGCCTTCTGTTAAAGCCAAATCGTCTTTCTCCGACCAAGGTTTGAAACCGTTACTAGAGGCATCGTTGAAGTGCAAGGGAATCTTACGCTCGACGTTTCTCGCGAAAGCCGAATCGTTGTTACCGTTGTTTATATCGTTTGGAAGAAGAGCTTTTGGAGATAATTTATCGTCGTCATCGTTTTCAAGCTCGCTCGCGATTCCAACCACCTGAAAATACGCCGACGCCGACGGGGACGACCAATGATTATTGATTTCGTCGTTGTCGGTGGCGCTAATGTTATCTTTATTACTCTTCTTCGACGGAGGACGGCCCATTTTTCTTCGAAGAATTTTCCCGACGTTATTCGCGATTGCTTCCAACTCTTCGTCGCAGTCGTCATTTCTCCTTCTTGGTCTTTGTCTCGAAAAAGCGTTCTTTCCATCACTATCACCACCACCTCCATCACCATCTGCGAGAGAAGAAGAGGCGTCGGCAGCGGCAAAATTATTTTTCTGCTCCTCTTTCGCTTTTTCTTCTTCTTCTTCTTCTTCTTCTTCATCTTCTGATTGCGTCTGTTGGTGTTTGCGACTTTGCCAAAGTTCCTTGATTTCTTCAATTTTCAAAGCGTCTCGTTCAATCAACGCATCTATGCTTTCCAACATTTCCTTCGCGCGCGCTTGCGTCGCTCTGTTTGCTCTCAACGCCTGTTCAAATGATGATGCTTTCGATGCTCCTCCTCCTCCTGTTGCTGCTGATGGTGGTACTGGGGACGCTTCTTCGCGTTGGTCTTTCTCGTCATCACTCGTACTAATAATAGTTTCTCTTTTAAACGCTTTGGAAACCGCGCTCTGCGCGAGCGCTGATTTTTGCGCCCAAAGCGGTACTCGCAGCAAAAACCGCTTGTTCTTGTGAGTACCGTCGTTAATAGCATTTTCACCGCCGCCACCACTTTTGTCAGTATTATCAGCAATAGCTAGCTCAGCTCTGGTGGTGTCACTTCGAGCACTAGTACCACCCAAAGCGCCGTCGTCGTCGTCGTCGTTTTTCCTTCTCCGCGTCGTCGTTTGTCTGCTGCTTCTTTTGTGCTTGGCGATTTCTTCTTTCCACGCCGTAATGTCGTACGTTTTCGTCAATACTGGTTTCTCCTCCTCATTTCCCTCCTTTTCCTTTTCCTCTTCCTCTTCTTCTTCTTCTTCTTCTTCTTCTTCTTCTAATTCTACTTCTACTTCTAACGCCTCCTCAACATCAGCAACGTCAATTCTCTTCCTCTTCGCCCCGCCGACCACGACGGGCAAAGACGACCCTTTTCGGTGGCGGTGGTGGTGGTGGTGGTCGTAGCGTCTCCGTTTCTGTTGTCGGTGGTGTTTCTCTCCTTCGTCCTCGTCCTCTGATTCTTCTTCTTCTTCTTCTTCTTCTTCTTCTTCTTCCTCAGCGGTGGTCTTCTTCTTCTGAATCGTCGTCGTTTTCTTTTCTCTTTTCTTCATCTCTTTCTTCTTCCTCTTCTCTTT
>Ga0255763_1003883_pt1 | contig 13108 bp, 17 predicted proteins | sample 041ome_2_FD_179963 | JGI IMG/M metagenome (GOLD analysis project Ga0255763, IMG submission 179963) | Coastal salt marsh microbial communities from the Groves Creek Marsh, Skidaway Island, Georgia - 041406US metaG (version 2) | ecosystem: Environmental > Aquatic > Marine > Intertidal zone > Salt...
GATAAATTAAATAAGCAAAACTGACGAGGTTTTAGTAACCGAAACGCCTTCTATGGACTAGACGGCGTATTTTGCATGTTAATAACGCATAAATTCTTCTTGTACATACTATGTGCAAGAGGATAGATTATTTAAAATTGTTATAGCATAACGCAAAAAGAAAGGAGGAATATGACTAATATAAAATATCATTTAAATTCAACAACTAAATGCACATCAATGAGTTTAGGCAATCAAAAAAGTTGGATTTGTAACTTTAGTAATGCACCACCAAATAACTTTAAATAGGAGTAAATATGTATATAAATTTTATTCTTTTTAAGGTGTATGTTGAAAAATATACTTACTGGAGTAATCTAAAAGTGAGTAAAGATAGGTACGAAACTATAATTGATTTTGGAAAATATAGGTTATACCTGTCTTAAACTTTAACAAAGTGTGGTTGACTTCACTTTGTAAAAACAAGAGACAACAAAAGAAAGAAGGAAAGAAAGATGAGCGGATTAAATCTATTAAAAATCATAGAGGAAATGCGTAAGTTTGATACACAGATTGAAGCACAAGCAATTGCAGTGTTTTTTTATGTGGCAATACATGGAGGACGAGACGGTGTTTCCATGCAAACTATAAGTGAAGAGTTAGACATAGCTCAATCTTCAGTGTCTAGGAATGTCTACAAGTTAGGAGACATTAATAGGCATAAAAAGATTGGTATAGGTCTATTAGAGGCTTTTGAAGACCCAATGGAAAGACGTAGAAAACTTGTGCGTCTTACATCAAAAGGCAAGAGGGTTCATAGTACCCTTTTGAGTTGGGTTAAATAACAATGAAAAGCGGAGGTATAAATGCAACAACGGAATATAAAGTTGTTATCGGAGATACACCGCAAATTAACACTTAAAGGTTGGGAAAAGTTGCAATCAAAACGAGCCGAAAAAGTAATTGAAATGCTTGGTAAGGGAATGCTTGTAACTGAAGTTAACGATAGCCACATTGAGAACCTTGTGGACACGTTAGAAGACAGGGGTTTTGCTCCTGCTACTATCAATCGTTATCTGTCATCAATCAGTAAGATGTTAAGGTTTGCTAATCAGAGACAGTCTATCTATCATCTTGATAGAATGCCTCATATTGATTGGCAAAAAGAAGACAATGGTAGAGAACGATACCTTGAACCAATGGAAGAGAAAGAAATTATCAGATTGTTAACCGAATGGAATATGGTTGACTATTTGGAATTTTATTTGTTCTTAATTGATACAGGTATGAGACTAGGCGAAGCGTTATCTATTAAGAAGTTAATGGTACATAACAACAATGGAAACTATGTTGTTAACTTACCTGCTAGTGTCACAAAGAATGGTGAACCTAGAGGTATACCACTGACAGAACGTGCAAAGTCTATTGTTCTTAAATTGTTAATAAAAGCGGAAAGAAACGACCTTGTGTTTTCACATCTAAAGTATTGGACTTGTGAGAATACTTGGAGACGTTTGCGTAAAGCAATGAACCTTGAAGACGACAAAGAGTTTGTCATTCATTGCTTGAGGCACACTTGTGCAACACGTTTGGCTCAATCAGGTAAGGTTGAGTTACACATGATAGGTCAAATGTTAGGTCACAAGTCGTGGAAGATGATAAAAAGATACTCTCATTTAATACCGAATAACTTAATGGGAGCAGTAAATGTTCTTAACGGAATAAATAAATCCGCTTAAGAATAAGTTGTGATATGAGGATAGTTGAAAAGTTAGTAATGACAATGTTAGTAATAATGGCGTATTCAGGTGTGCATAGGTGCAATAGGATTTGCAATCCTCTGCGTAACCATTCCGCCACGTTGCCAACAGTTTGTTTTTACAAGTAAACTCAACGACTATTCTCTATCACAACATAATTAAAATAGCAAAGGAGTGAACCTAATTTGTAGGTCATTCCGCAGTTGCATCAATCAACAAACTGGAGAATACATGAAGATATTAGAAATAATGCCGACTTACCAAGACCAAGTACAAACCGAGAAGATGTCCGCCGAGCTTGGTATGAATAGAACAAATAAGAGGAGGCTCTCTCACATTGAACGTGAAGAGGAAAGCGTTACATCTTACGGAAAAGTTATTGTTGCAAATACAATACGTCCATTAGCAATAGCCATTGCAGAATGGGTTGAACAATCAATAGCCAATGTTCATTCTAAAACACCCATTGCTCTCAAATACATATCCCAAGTAGACCCTAAAATTGTAGCTTTGATAACTGCTAAACATGTAATCAATACGATTACTAATACTAAAAATTTAACAGCTACAGCTATAACTTTAGGTGGTAGAATTGAAACTGAGATTAGTCTTAAAAATTTTAAAGGACTAAACCCAGAGCTATACGAAACTGTCAAAAAAGATTTAGATAAAAGGTCTTGGAACTATAATTACAAAAGACGTAAGTTAAGAGAAAGTGCCAAAAGAGATGAAGTTATGAGGTGGGAAGAATGGACTACCACTGAAAGATTACATGTTGGTATGGAGCTTGTGTCTTTATTGATTGAAAGTACAGGTCTTATTGAAACAACTACAGAACAGCATAAGCACAAAACTGTTAAAGTTATTAAACAAACAGCTAAAACTAAAGAATGGATAGACAATCGTAACAAGTTTAACGAACTGCTAAACCCAGAGTATTTAATGATGGTTATGCCTCCTAAGAGCGTTGTAGATGGCAAAGTAACAGGTCATGGGTACTGGACATCAGAAATGCCAGAATTAGACCTAGTTAAGCAAAAAGGTAAAAAGTTTAATAAAGAGATGGAAAACTGTGCTATGCCAGAAGTTACATCTGCTGTTAATCTTATGCAAAGTACAGCCTATAAGATTAATCCATTTATTCTGTCAGTTATGCAAAATGCTTGGGACAAAGGACTATCTATTGGAGGTATGCCACCAATAAAGAACCTTGATTTACCCAACAAGCCACATGACATAGAAACCAACCCAGAGGCACTCAAAAAGTTTAAGAAAGATAGTGTCATTGTCCACACAGAAAATAACCGAATGGTATCTAAAAGACTTCTGTATGCTAAAATTATATGGTTAGCAGAGAAGTTTAAAGACTATGCTACATTGTATTTTCCACTACAATTAGACTTTAGAGGTAGAGCTTATTGTGTACCTGCTTTTCTAAACTATCAATCTATCAATGGTGCAAAAGCATTGCTTAATTTTAGTCAAGGTAAAGCTATCACAAAAGAGAACAGAGGTGTCTTTTGGTTAGCCGTACATGGTTCTAATATGTGGGGTAATGACAAGGTATCATTTGAGGACAGAGAGAAATGGTCTTACGATAACTTACAATGGATAATTGATTGTGCTGAAGACCCTATTGCTAATAGACAATGGGAAGACGCAGATAATCCTTTTCAATTTCTAGCATTTTGTGATGAATGGAAAAGATACCATGAAACAGGTGATGGGTTTATTTCTCATATACCTGTCAATGTAGATGGTAGTTGTAATGGTTTACAAATCTATTCATTGTTATTGAAAGATAAAGTTGCAGGTAAGCTAGTTAATTGTTTGCCTAGCGAGATACCACAAGACATCTACCAATTAGTAGCTAACGAAGTAATTAAAACTTTGAAAGTGAAAGCTAGTGAGGGAGACCCATTGGCACAGAAATGGTTAGACTATGGTGTCAAGCGTTCAACTTGTAAACGACCTATTATGACAATTTGTTATGGGTCAACTAGATATTCTTGTACTGACTTTGTAGTAGAAGATTTAACTAAAAGAAAAGACAAAGGAGAAATGCACCCATTTGATGACATGTTTAAACCTGCAACATATTTGTCTAAAATTATTTGGGCAAGTATAGGTGAGAACTTAAAATCTGCTAGGGTTGGTATGGACTACTTACAAAACAATGCAAAGGTAATTTCAAAAGAGGGTATTCCTATTCACTGGGTTACACCTGTTGGCTTTCCAGTGTTTCAATATTACCCAGAAATGAAAAGTAAAAGAGTACGTTCTCATTTAATGGGAGAGGTGTTTGCACCGCAGATAAAAGAAGAGACAAAAGAAACGGATAAGTTGCGTTCAAGAAATGCTGTTGCGGCAAACTACGTTCATAGCTTAGATAGTGCTTGTATGATTAAGACTGTCAATATTGCAAAAGCAAAAGGTATTGATAATTTTTGTAATGTGCATGATAGTTTTGCAACACATGCGTGTGATGTAGATAAGTTAAATCTATCTATCAGAGAAGCCTTTGTAGAAACTTTTAGCAAAGACCTATTAAGTAAGTTTAAGGTAGATGTGGGCAGACTGTTAGATGATGAGACTAGAGGCAAACTACCTGCAATACCTGAAAGTGGAGACTTGGAGTTAGATTTACTATATCAATCCAAGTTTTTCTTTGCCTAAACCTATGCACTATCGGATAGTAAAGTTACACTATTAGTAAATCAACAATCAAAAGAGAAAACACAGAGAACAACAACAATAAGGAAAACTATGAGTAAACAAACATATAACAAAATTGTAACACCTTTAGGTGTATCACAATATTGTTGGTTAAATACGCCTGACACTAAATTTGATAAAGAAAATGGTGGTCACTTTAAGACTAACCTAATTGTCAAAGGGTCAGACGCACAATCAATCATTAAATCTATTAATGATGAGATGAAAGTATCTTTAGAAATGGCAAAAGAGAAGTCTAAAGGTAAACCTCCTAAAACAGCAAACATGCCTTTTGAAGAAGAGTATATTGAGGGTAAACCAACTGGCAATATCATCTTCAAATTCAAAGCTAAAGCAAAAATTATGATGAAGTCTGGTGACGTAATAGACATCAAGATACCAATTTTTGATAGCAAAGGCACACCTATGAAAGAGCAAGTATGGTCAGGTTCAGAAATGAAAGTTTCTGCTGACATGATACCTTACTACACCGCAATGGCGGGTGCAGGTGTGTCATTGAGATTAAAGGCAGTGCAGATAACTAAGTTAGTTGAAGGCGGAGCAGGTGCAGGAGCAAAAGGGCATGGCTTTGACGAAATTAAAGATGGTTATGTTGCACCAGAAATAGAAACATTTGAGAATGAAGTACAGCAGAGCGAAACTGACTTCTAATCAAGTAGGACTTAAATATGGTTTTAGGTCTGGGCTAGAAATAGCAATCTCACAAGAGTTAGACGCTAATAGTGTAAAGTATGATTATGAGAAGGTTAAACTAACGTATGTTAAACCACAAAAAGCTCATTCTTATACCCCAGACTTTTACCTTAAAGAACAAGATATATTTATAGAAACAAAAGGATTGTTTACATCAGCAGACAGACAAAAAATGCGTCTTGTCAAAGAACAACACCCAGAGAAAGACATTAGATTTGTCTTTAGTAATTCACGAAGCAGAATATCAAAAAAGTCTTCTACGACTTACGCTATGTGGTGTGACAAGTATGGTTTTAAACATGCTGACAAACATATTCCATTGGAGTGGTTAAATGAACAATAATTACAGAGCTAGAACCGATTTTATTGTTGTGCATTCAACTAAAACAAAATCTAATCAAGACTTAAATGCAAAGGATATAACTTTGCTACACAGGAAAGAAGGTTTCTTTCATAACGCTTTTCATTTTATAATTAAAAGAGATGGTACAATAGAAGAAGGAAGACCAGAAGATATGTCTGGTGCTATATTGCCTATAAACCAACCTTTAATTACTAATCAAAATTCCATAGCGATAGCTTTAGTCGGCGGATTAGCTGATGATGGAAAAAATCTCGACACTAACTTCACATACCTACAATACGCATCTTTGCGTGAACTTGTAAAAAGGTTGAAAGTGAAGTACAAAGTTGAGGTAGTGGGTTGCAGAAATGCAATTAACTCTAAATCGTGTATGTCTTTTGATGTACACTCGATTGTTGATTGAGACGCTCCTAGTTAGAAATAGCTAGGGGCGTTTCGTATTTATGGGGTAATGGAGGGAGACTGAAGTTACCTCCACCTTTTCAATGAAACATTACCAATTAGATTTAATTAGCAGACAGCTAAATGAAAAAGCTGTGCTGTGGAACGATACTAAAGACCCACAACACAAAACTGATTGGAATATTTTACTAAAAAAATTTAACCAAGTTTACACACAACTAAACCCACCAAAAATATTTACAGATTTACAATGACCCAAACCGAAAGTGAATTTTTATATCACACATCTTGCGATAATTGCAGTTCATCAGACGCAAATTCCGTTTATTCAGACGGACATGCCTACTGCTTTTCTTGCAATACAACAACACAAGGACAATCAACAATGGAGTTAACACCAATTACAAAACAAGAAAGTAATTTTATTAAAGGAGAACACTTGCCTCTTAATAAAAGAAAAATTAATTTAGACACAGTACAAAAATATAACTATCAAGTAGGTGCATGGTTTGCACGTCCTTGTCATATTGCTAATTATTATAATGATAGCAAAGAATTAGTTGCACAAAAATTAAGATACCCTTCAAAAGATTTTCAATGGTTAGGCAATCCAAAAGAAGCAGGATTGTTTGGACAAGAAACTTGTAGAGGTAAAGGCAAATACATAACTGTTACTGAAGGTGAGATAGATTGTTTATCAATCAGTCAAGCCTTTGGTAATGATTTTGATTTTGTCTCTATTAAAACAGGTGCGGCAGGTGCAAAAAAAGATATTCAAAAATCTCTCGATTTCTTGGAGGGTTATGAGAATGTAATCTTTATGTTCGACCAAGACGAGCATGGGCAAAAGGCGGCGTTAGAATGTGCTAAACTTCTTACCCCAAATAAAGCCAAGATTGCTTCTCTACCACTTAAAGACGCTAACGAAATGTTGTTAGCAAATAAAACAGAAGAACTTAAAAAAGCTATGTGGAATGCAAAATCATATAGACCTGATGGTATTGTTTTAGGTTCAGAAATCTTTGATGACATAATGAAAGAAGATAAATATGTCACTGCACAATACCCTTTTAAATCTCTTAATGACAAAACACATGGATTAAGAAAAGGTGAACTAACAACTATCACAGCAGGTACAGGTGTAGGTAAATCATCTTTCTGTCGTCATGTAGCATTAGAACTATTAAAACAAGATTTTGGTGTTGGCTACATTGCATTAGAAGAGAGTATTAAACGAAGTGCATTAGGTATTATGGGTGTACACCTAAAGAAACCTTTGCATTTAACAAGAGAAGGAATAAGTGAAACACAATTACAAGAAACTTTTAAATCTACTATTGGTAATGGGAACTTTTATTTATATAACCATTTTGGCAACACAGTCGCCGATAGCCTTTTAAATAAAATAAGATATTTAGCAAAGTCATGTGAAGTAGACTTTGTAGTATTAGACCATTTACACATGGCATTGTCTGCACTTGGAGACGAACACACAAGTGATGAAAGAAAACTAATTGATTACTTTGTAAGTAAATTAAGAACACTTGTAGAAGAAACAGGTATAGGAGTTATTCTTATATCTCACCTTCGTAGGTCAGAAGGCGATAAAGGTTTTGAAGATGGCAAAGAAGTTACCATGAATAGTCTTCGTGGTTCAGCTTCTATAGGTCAGTTATCAGATTTAATTATAGGTATTAATAGAGACATTAAGTCAGATAAAAAATTAGCCAATCTAACAATTCTCAAGAATAGGTTTAGCGGTGAAACAGGTAAAGCCTGTACATTGCTATACGATTTAGACACTGGTTGTCTGTCAGAAACAACACCTGACGTATTAGATGACTACTAAAAGAGCTACTTCAAAGCAAAAGAAAGATGCTTTGTTTTGGTCTGGGTTAGTAGCAGATGCACTGGCAAAAGTAAAATCAACACACAAACCACAAGTAATAAAAATAGGAAGTATTAAAACTGCTTTCATGTTGCAAGACACACTAACTTCTATGGCGTTAAGCGGAGAAGAAGCGGCTTGGCAAATAGAAGTAGAATTACAAACATTACATTAATTATGAAACTACCAAATATAAATAAGAAAATATTAGACGCACCATTTGTGCATTGTTATTGGAAAGATATTAATAGCTCTGCAATCTGGACTTCATTAAAAGAAGCTAAAGCAAGTAAAGTTACTATCTGTATTACAGCAGGTTGGCTTTTAAGAGCAGACAAAGATGTGCATGTAATTGCAGGTGATGTTAACTTTAATGATGATGGCACACTAGGTGACGTAGGTAACGTAACTACCATGCCTTCAGTAAATGTATTAAAAATTAAAAAGGTATCAGTTTGAGATACGTCTTTGATATTGAGACAAATGGATTTCTACATTTATGCGATAAGGTACATTGTATTGTACTTAAAAACATAGACACAGGAGAGATACTTACTCCTAATAATGAAGATGCTATTAAACTTTTAGAAGACGCAGAGTTAATCATTGGTCATAACATTATAAAGTTTGATATTCCAGTATTGGAGCGATTACATTCCGCTACATTTAGGGGCAAAATTTTCGACACATTAGTGGGTACAAGATTAGTATTTGCAGACATTAAAGAAAGTGATTTTTCAAAAAAAGATTTTCCAAAAGATTGTATAGGTAAACACTCATTAAAAGCATGGGGTAATAGAATAGGTGAGTACAAAGAACAGATAGAGACTGACTGGCAAACATTCACGCCTGAAATGCTTGAGTATTGTAAGCAAGATACAGAAGTTACTTACAAACTATACAAAGTTTTAGAAGAAAAAGGTTACTCCCAAGAGGCTATGGATTTAGAACATGAAGTAGCCTCACTAATATTTAAACAAGAACAACATGGCTTTACGTTTGACAGAGAAAAAGCAGAAGCACTATCTGTTAAATTAAAAGCAAGACAAGCAGAGTTAGCTGAAGAGTTACAAGGTGTGTTTGAGCCTATCGTATCTGAAAGATGGTCTACAAAAACAGGTAAGAAATTAAAAGACCAAGTTACTGTATTTAATCCATCAAGCAGACACCATGTAGCACAAAGATTAAAAGATAAGTATGGTTGGGAAGCCAAAGAATTTACCAGTGATGGTAAAGCTAAATTAGATGACAGTATATTATCTAAACTACCATACCCAGAAGCTAAAATATTATGTGAAACTTTTTTATTAACTAAAAGAATTGCACAGATAGCTACAGGTTCACAAGCATGGTTAAAACATGAACGTAATGGTAAAATTCATGGCACTTGTAATACTAATTCTTGTGTAACAGCAAGAGCTTCACACTCGTTTCCAAATTTAGGACAAGTCGTTAGTACATCTGCACCTTATGGTAAAGAATGTAGAGAATTATTTACAGTACCAAAAGGTAAAAGATTAGTAGGAATTGACGTAAGCTCTTTAGAAGTTATGGCACTGTGTCATTTCATGTCAAAGTTTGACAATGGGGCATACACTAAAGTTGCACTTGAAGGTGACATACATACAGAAACACAAAAATTAGCAGGGTTAGATAGCAGAGATTTAGCAAAGCGTTTTTATTATTGTTTTTTATATGGAGGTTCAGTCAAAAAGATTGCTGAAGTAATAAACAAACCATTTAAAGAAGCAGGAAAGATTAAGAAAAGGTTTTTAAATAACTTACCTGCATTACATAAACTTATAGAAGCTGTACAGTCTGCGGCTGAACGTGGTTATCTAACTGGTTTAGATAAAAGACAGATTAAAGTTCGTAACAGTTACTCAGCACTCAATACACTTTTACAAAGTTGCGGAGCAATTTTATGTAAGAGATGGCTAGTAGAATTTAACAAAGAGATTAAGAAATTTAAGAACGCACAACAAGTTGTATGGGTACATGATGAGATACAAGTTGAGTGTGAAGAACAAGACGCTGAAGACATTGGTAAGATAGCAGTCGAATGTATTAAACGTGCAGGTGAACACTTCCAATTAAGAGTGCCGCTAACAGGCGAATATAAAATATCAACTAATTGGAGTGGAACACACTAATGAAGAATAACAAATTCGATATTGACCTAAAGTATGGTCAAGAAAGAGAACAAAGACTAGCATCTATATTAGACAAAGATAAAAACAAAATAGAAGTTAAGACTGAAAGAGACTGGTGGTTTAAAACAGGTAACATTGCAATAGAAGTAGAATGCAATGGTAAACCTTCAGGTATCATGGCAACCAAAGCTGACTATTGGGTACACATATTAGCAGAAGGTGACAAAGATTATTGCAGATTAATATTTGATACTAGAACAGTAAAAAGATTAGCAAAAAAATATATAGGTACACTTAAAAATGGTGGTGATGGTTGGCGTAGTAGGTTTGTCTTAATACCTTTAGCCGAAATATTTTTACCAAAAAATTTAAGCAAATCTATGCAGGAGAGGATAGTTAAATAATGTATAAAAAGAAAAAAGTATTAGTAATTGATGGTGACATACTTGCTTACCAGATAGCAACTAACAATGAACAACCTATAAACTGGGGTGATGGCTTATGGACATTACACGCAGAGTTACCTACTTGTAATGCACAATTAGATGCAGTGATAGACGATTTAGGTTCTGGGTTATCAGCAGATGATTATGTTGTAGCACTTACAGATAAGAATAATTTTAGAAAAGATGTTCTTCCTACATACAAATCAAACAGAAAAGAAAAACGTAAACCAATAGTTTTAAATGCAATGCGTGAACACATTATGGAAAAACATAATGGTGTGATGTGGGCTAACCTAGAAGCAGATGATGTCATGGGTATTATGGCAACTGAACCTACTGATGAAGAAAGAATATTAGTTAGTATTGATAAAGACATGCGAACAATACCATGCAATCTTTCACAAGATGGTATGACAGTAGAACAAATACCAGAGAAGATAGCTAATTATAACTTTATGATACAGACAATCATGGGTGACAAGACAGATGGCTATGATGGTATTGATGGTGTAGGAATTAAGACAGCAGAGAAGTTACTTCTTAAATATACAAACTGCACACTGCCTGACCTATGGAAGATAGTCAAAGGTATCTACAAAGAAAAAGGTTACACACAAAAAGAAGCTCTACAACAAGCTAGGGTCGCACACATTTTAAGACATGGAGAATACAATAAGAAAACAGGGAAGGTAAAACTATGGACAATATAAAAAACCCACCTCACTACGCTAACAATAAAATAGAACCTATTGATTACATCATAGCCAATGGTCTCACATACTGCGAAGGCAATGTTGTGAAATATATTTCAAGATGGAGACGTAAGGGCGGTATGGAAGACTTGAAGAAAGCAAAACAATACATTGATTTTATTATAGAAAAAGAAGGAACACCTAAAGTTACGGACACAAAAGATGATTGATTACGAAAGAGACGAGTTACTTACTGACTTTGGTAAGACAACTTTAAAAGATAGGTATTTATTACCAGAAGAAACATCACCGCAAGATGGATTTATGAGAGCGGCAAAAGCATTTTCAGATAATGATGAGATGGCAGAAAGAATTTATAACTACGCTAGTAAACTTTGGTTTATGTACTCCACACCTATTTTATCTAATGGTGGTACTAACAGAGGTATGCCTATCTCTTGTTTCTTAAACTATGTAGGTGATAGTAGAGAAGGATTAACAGGACACTACACAGAGAATGCTTGGTTGGCATCTATTGGTGGTGGTATCGGTGGTTACTGGGGACATGTTAGAAGTGATGGTGTTAATACATCAGGTGGTTCACAATCATCTGGTTCAATCCCTTTTCTTCACGTTGTAGATAGTGAGATACTTGCATTCTCACAAGGTAAAACAAGGCGTGGAAGTTATGCGGCATACATGGATATGTCACACCCAGAGATAATAGAATTTTTAGAAATGCGTAAGCCTAGTGGTGGAGACATACATAGAAAATGTCTTAACCTGCATCATGCAATAAATATATCTGATGAGTTTATGCAGTTGATAGAAAAATGTATAGCTGAACCTACCTATGATGACAGTTGGAATTTAATTGACCCTCATACAAAGAACGTAGTACGGACTGTATCAGCTAGAGAGTTGTGGCAAAAATTATTAGAGACAAGAGTTGCTACTGGTGAGCCTTATGTTTCATTTATAGATACTATCAATGACGCATTGCCTGAAACACAAAAGAAACTAGGATTAAGAGTTCATCATTCTAATTTATGTACAGAGATTACATTACCTACGAATGAAAACAGAACAGCAGTGTGTTGTTTGTCTTCAGTTAATTTAGAAAAGTATGAAGAGTGGAGAAATGACCCATTATTTGTACCAGATTTAGTTAGGTTTTTGGATAACGCTTTGTCTTACTTTATAGAGAATGCACCAGAGAGTGTCTTTAGAGCAAAGTTTAGTGCGGCTAGTGAAAGAAGTATTGGGTTAGGAGCTATGGGTTTCCACGCATATTTACAATCTAAAGGTATACCTTTTGAAAGTGCATTAGCAAAAGCAATGAACTTAAAAATATTTAGAAAAATAAAAGAACAAGCTGTGGAAGAAAGTGAAAGACTGGCAATTAAAAGAGGTGAAGCACCAGACATGGAAGGTACAGGCAGACGTAATGCACACTTACTAGCTATAGCACCTAATGCTACCTCTTCTATTATTTGTGGTACTACATCACCATCAATAGAACCATACAGAGCTAACGCTTATGTACAGAAAACTATGTCAGGTTCTTTTCTAGTTAAAAATAAATATTTAGAAAAGTTGCTAGAGAAAAAAGGCATGAACACTGATGCAGTGTGGCAATCTATTGTAGCACAAAGAGGTTCAGTATTACATTTAGATGAATTATCTGATTATGAAAAAGATACATTTAAAACATCTATAGAAATTAATCAGCAATGGATAATAGAACATGCGTCAGACAGACAACAGTATGTGTGTCAAGGTCAGTCAGTAAATGTATTTGTACCTGCTGATGTAAACATTAAAGAGTTACATGACATACACATGTTAGCTTGGAAAAGAAAAATAAAAACTTTGTACTATTGCAGAAGTGAAGCAATCAAACGTGCAGAGTTAGTATCAAAAAAAGTAGAAAGGACAATCATACCAGAAGCAGATTGCTTAGCGTGTGAATAATGAAAAAATTAATTAAAGAAT
>Ga0255763_1003893_pt1 | contig 13072 bp, 9 predicted proteins | sample 041ome_2_FD_179963 | JGI IMG/M metagenome (GOLD analysis project Ga0255763, IMG submission 179963) | Coastal salt marsh microbial communities from the Groves Creek Marsh, Skidaway Island, Georgia - 041406US metaG (version 2) | ecosystem: Environmental > Aquatic > Marine > Intertidal zone > Salt...
CTCCAGCTCGTCCATCATTCGTTCATTTTCCGTAATTTCTTCTCTACTCTGCTCAAGTTGTGCGTTGACTGTGCGCAGATTACGCTTCAGACTCTCATGATCATTCGACTTCTTTTCCAAGTCTCTCCTAAAATTGCCAATGCGTCGCTGGAGCTCCGTATTATCAGCCTCCCATCGAGCCATGTTCTTCTGCGCAGCGATGCGTTTTTCCCGTTCGTCGCTGAGTTCAGCGTCCATTTCACTGATTCGATTCGTAAGCTGACGCAACTTCTCGTCATGCAGCGCGTTAAGATTGGTCTCAAGGCTCTTGTGCTCCGTTTGTAAACGAGCCATCATTTCATTCTTCAAATTCAAAGCTTCTTCACTCGCAGTCAAACTTCGTTTTGCCTCTGAGAGCTCGAAACGAAGAGTTTCACAGTCTTTCACAGCCGCTCCGGATCGATCCTTGAACTCATCGCACAGAGATTGTAGTTCTCCTATGTTGCCGCTCAGTCGACGGTTTTCTTGAGTCGCGCTGGCGAGCTCAGATTTACACTGCTTCAACCTCACAGTCACCTTGTCCAGAGAGCTCAAGAATTTCTCGTCATCTTCCAGTCTTCCAGAGACTAGTCCAGCAGAAACATCGTAATTCCCTCTGCATTGCTCCAAAACTTTTTCGGCGCGTTCTTGATTTCTCTTCACCTCGTCGAGGGAATCACCGAGGTTGTGTATGCGTTGTACGAGTTGCTTACGTTCTTCCTTGCTTGTTTCCAGAGTCGCCTTAAGCGCCGCACATTGCGTGATAGATGCAGCACATTCATTATGTAATCGTGATATCTCATCTCTCTGCTCTTCGACAGTCCGTCTCAAATCCTCTTCAGAACGTTTCGAGACGAGAAATTGCGCAGCCATATCCGACGCCGACGCGCGCAAGTTTGACAACGACCCTCCACCTGCCGATGGCGAGCTGACGACCGTAGTGCGTGAAAAAGATCGCATTTCAAACTTGTTTGCTTCCGTACCCGGCGTAGCACCGTCTCTGTTCCGCGCCATCGGTGTCGTGAGCGGTAGTTGTACTCCCCTAGACTGCAAATGAGGAGAGCGAATGAGTGGCACATTACGAGGACCCGTCGGCCCATCGTCCCGCGGCATGGTTGGTTGCATACTTTTCTCGAGAACGTCCAATCCTTCACGTAGATCGCTCGCACGTTCAATTCCAGTACCTTGTCGGCGCAACACTGAGCGGCGTAGAGTGCTGTGGAGTTACTGGGTGCGTTCATCGTTGACAATATTATCGTCATTCATCATTGATGAACTCCACTGGGATTAAATCTTCTACTACAATTTTTTTTCGCCGGAGAATTGACCGTACGCTTCGCTGACGACACCAAATCATCACCTTCACTCGCTCACTTCTTTCCGTCTTCTTTTTTGGAACCGCCAGTCCAACCGCCGCGACTCACCGGCGGCGCGCCTTGCCCACCGCTCCGATTCCCTCCACCGCTGGCCCATCCAGCAGCTTGACCTCCGCCTCTGTAGCCAGCATAAGAGCCACTGCCCCCGTGTTTGGCATTCAAGTTAGAGTAACTCCCTCCTCTGCTTCCGAGGCTATTCAAACCTCCACCGACACTACCGTATCCACGACCCTGTTGACTATACGATGGCTTTTTGTGCCCTCCAGACCATCCCGCAGTGGCGGTCGAAGGTCCACCGTATCTGCCCGCCATCGACGGCGGACCGGGCGGCTGACGATTTCTGTCCCACCCTGGTTCGCGTTTGGTCTCTGGAGGAGGTCGCGGACGCTCTGGATTTTCAGCAGTCCTCTGGCGCTTGCTTTGTTGCTCAGCCGCTAGCTTCTTCGCTTCCTGGCGTCTCTTCTTCGTCTGGAACTCATGCGATGGCTCATATCGCGGTAAATCACTTGGATCACACGCTAATGGATTCTCCCAGAACCAATCCGAGTCGAGTGCTTCAACCGCAGTGATGCGCTTGGCCGGATCAAGAGTTAGGAAGCGTTCCACCAACTCTTTGGCACTTGGCGAGAAACGGCTAAACACTTCACGCACGCGACGCGGATACTTTTCCTTTTGCTTGAAAGCCTTAGCCATGGGAAGTTTTTCAGCTTCCGGCCAATTCTCCGGCGTGGGCGTACCGCAGAGTCTGAAGATGAGTTCAAGTTGCTCAAACTCATTCTTACCCGGTAAGATTGGTTTACCGTACAAAAGCTCCGCAAAGATGCAACCAGCGCTCCACATGTCAATACTCGGACCGTAAGCAGTCGTTCCGAGCAACAGTTCCGGCGGACGGTACCAGAGCGTGATGACTCTGTTCGTCAGCGGGTGCGCGTTCTCGTTTGTGTAAGACCTCGCGAGACCAAAATCTGCAAGTTTCAAGATGCCGTTATTGTTGATCAGAAGATTGCTACCCTTCACATCACGGTGTAAAATATTGTTTCTGTGGCAATAGTGCAGTCCTCTCAACAGCTGCTGCATGTAGCACTTAATCTGCGGCAACGTGAACTTCATCCCCGGTCTCTCAGCCAAACCCGTCAAGTCGTGGTCCATGTACTCGAAGACGAGGTAAATGCTACCCTTGTGCCCGTTCGACGCGCTCGCCTTGGATGTAACGATTTCCTTGAGATCGATCACGTTTCGATGTCGCAGCTTTTTCAGAATTTTTATCTCGCGAATGGCGGTGATTGGGAACCCTTCCTTTTCGTTGTCCATTCGAATCTTCTTCAGCGCCACGATATCGTTCGTCTCCTTGCACCGTGCCATGTACACCTGACCATAAGTACCTTCACCAACTTGTTCTAGCTTCTCGTAGCACTCCACGCTTCGCGCACCCCAGTTTTCGTGCCGCCGCTTCGGCGCACCGTCCGCGTCCGTTCCAGTCGCGGTAGATCCCGCACCCTTTGCCTTCGTCGGCGACTTTCCTGCGCGCGCGTCCGCACCCGCGGTTTGCGGCGGCGGTGGAACGCCTCTGGACGCGTTTTTACCGTCTGTCATACCGCTGCCGTGACGTCTCGGCGTGAGTCCGCGACGCTCGTCGAGCGTCTCGTTCTGAAGACTTAGCAATCAGTCTTCACACTCTCTCACTTCTTCACAACGAGAGCGTGACACACAAAGACTGGAATTCGACGGGCATTTCGAATGGAAAAGTCGCGATCGAGCGACCACATGCCTAGGCAAGTGTCTAAATTATGTTGTTACATGCTAATTCGTAGTCTATGCGCGCGCGCGCGTTCCCGAAGTTCATTCCGTTACCAACTGGGCCGCGTAGTTGTCCAACGCCGAGTCGAAAGCCGACGAAGTAAACGGTTTCCGAGGTTCCATCGCCGGGTTCTTCACGATGCAATCGATGTAAATCTTGGAATAAATGTGCTTCATCACCGGTCGCATGTCACCCGCGCGTTCATCCGTCGTCAAAAGCAGTCGTAATCCAGTGGCTGTTTCAAAAAAGTGAAGCTTGTAGTTATTCGTGGCAAAGGCGTAGAAGTTGCAATCGCCCTCGACTCCACCGGTTGGGTCGAGCTGGCGCGCAAAGTCCTTCATGGTGAAGAACATACCGAATAACGTTTTGTGTTCCGTGGTCTCATCCTTGATTTCTTTCTCGCGGGCCCAGTCGCGGTAGAAGATGCACTGACCAACCGCGTTGAAGATGTGAAAGGTGTAGAGCTTCATCTGTCTCGCACCGTTCAGTTACGGAAACGCGCGCTCGGGGGCTAGGGGCGACGGCGGCGGTGACGACGATGACGACCGGTTCCGCGCGGTGCCCACCTGCAACCGCGAGACTTCTGGTGGTGTTCGTCGACCGTGAGTCGAGTCGCGCTCTGACACGGTTCTTTTCTCAAGGTAGTTGGAAGGAAGCTTGTGTGGTGTAGTGCGCTTCGCTGTTACATTACAAGAACAAAATCCTTTGCGTGGCGTCGTTCGACCGCATATAAACAACATGTACGTACAACTTTTTCAGCTGCCAAATCCATGAAATGGAACTGCGTGAGAAGGGTATTATACAATTTCGTACATTACGGAACAACCGTAATGCTGGGTTGATTGGACGCCAGCGGCGCGGGCTTGCGCTCCTTTTGTGCGCGCTGAAATTGTGGAAATCCAGTCCATTTGACATTGTTTCTCGCCTTGTGCGTTTGGTACGACTTGGGAGAATCAGGTCGGGCGGGGACGTCGCCGCTCTCGGATGAGACGCTCTCGGCTGCGCTGTGTCTTCGATGCCTAAACTGGGGCGAAGATATGCGCGCGTTGCGCTCACCCTTGGCCAAAGCGGATTGTTGACCCTCATCGGATAACCTGTACCAGTTTGAACGCATCACAGCGTCGAGTTCAAGTTTTCCAAGCTTCGTAGCGGCGCCGACTGCATCCAAAGACGGAGAAACAAGCGGCGCTAAAGCTGGAGCAACGTTACCTGGTCTGACAATCGTCGCTGCATTGAACTTTTTTGCGATGTCTGGAACTGCATCCGTAATAATGCCGAATACACCGAGTTCCACTTGGGTAGAGGAAGACGAAGCGTCATCGTTCCCTTCCCCATAGGTTGCTAACAACAATCCACTATCGCGGACATCTGCCGCGTCGGAAGGACGCTCAATAATAGCCTTGACGTCTGACACGACGCCACATAAACCACCTTGCAAGGCAACCTCCATCGCGGCCGCGACAGATCTGCGACGTGGATCGACGTGATCGGGTTCACCATCGGTTAGAATCATAACCGGGTATTGGCCTTGGATGGCGCGCATGAGAAGCGCGGCGTCCGGATCGAAAGAAGAGAAGACAATCCTGCGCGCTGGTTGAGACGAGCATACGGCAAGGATGGCTCGAAGCTCCGCAACCAGTCGGCGCGTGTCGCACACGTTGTCTTCGTCATACTTAAGTTCAATGTTGAACCCAAGGTCCTTTGGCGTGTTGGACAAAATCTGAGACAGTGTGGGGATCTCGTCCTCAATCTCCATGATCCACGGCTGTGGTTCAGGATCATTACCAAAAATTCTGTAAAAGGTAACCTTGGCGTCGTCATCCTCAGGGTACACGTCATCGTCGTCGTCTTCATCTGTTGTCATGTTAATGCGTGGTATGGCGTCTTGGACATCGATGGCATCTTGAACGTGATTTGTCGCCGTTGCTTTCGCTGCGCGCGAAAGTTCGCGCAAGTCGGACCATTCGACTTCTCTGATGCTGAAAGACTCCAACGGACCGTCTCCTCGTCGTATGATGACGACGTCGTCGTGCCACGCGACGGGCACTCCGTCAGACGTTACTTGGACATCGAATTCACACCACTCTGCACCTCCCGCGACAGCTGCGTCGAACGAAGCGAGTGTATTCTCGCGAATGCCCGCACCAGACGCGCGGTTCGCCTTTAAACCACGGTGTCCAATGACTGCACAACCAGCAGGCTCAAAGAGACCCGGAAGATGCGACGAAAAAGGAGTCGACGCGAGAGAGGGCAAACTCACCCGTCGCTGCTCAAAACCTCGTTTCGTATTCTTCACACGCGATGATGCGGTCGGGTTCTTGGCGTGCGCCTCTCTCCGTCTGAGCGCGAGCATATCCTCGCCATCCATAGCCCATTCACGCCGAGGGGCGACACCAAAGTGCTCAAGAATTGTGGGTGCAATGTCGGTGTCGCACGGAGCCGGCAAAATTTCTCCAGACATGTCCACCTTCTTGCGGCTCTCGATGAGAACCCATCCGGCGCTATGTTGAGGGAGTTCTAGCATCCCGCTGACGCCGTTTGAGCGTAATTGTCGGCCACCGCCATCGGTCCAGTCGTGCGCGTCGAATTCACCTTGCATACCGGCGGGCATGTCGTGTCTGCACGTGCCTCCGGATGGAGAAGTCAGAACGATGAGCCAGTCCTCATTGGGGATCTCAGCCTGTCGTTTTCGAAGCGCGCCGATGACATCAGCGAGTTTCTTTTCCGTGGACTCAATCGCATCCATGTATCGCTCGACGTGCGGACCAAATCCGTGGTTGAAACCGACATTTTGAATCTCACCCATGTGCAAAAAGAGCATATCACGGGCGTTTTCAGATTTGAGCTCCTTGACAATCGCCGCCGCCGCCTCGGCATCGGTGCTCAGTGACTCCTTCAGTAACGGTTTGATCTCCTTGCGGATGATGCGATCCAAATCTTCCGCTTCGCCAATGGCGCAAGCACCCTTGATCCAAGAGCGAGTCTCCTTCAGTCGATCAAACATGGAAGTCAACGATGCGTCTTCGTCTTCATCGATAGCTTTGAGCACACTCACCGATTGACCAGTTAGCACTGGTAACATCGGAGAGTTGGCGCTCGTTGAACATCGCATTGCGCTCGCATTCATGTCGAGAGAGAAACACGCATCCTTGTTGCCACGAATGAATGACTTCAACGTCGGCGTGTTTGCGCTCAACATGGCATCGACGCGACAACCTGCCACTGCGACAAGAAGCACTTTACGAATGAGCGGTGTGCTCACTTGCTGATCCAGTTGCGGTGCCGGCTGAGAACCGAGAAGGGCAGTAGTGTCGCTAGACTCTTCATCCAAATCTTCATCCTTGAAATTCGTACGTATCAGTTCGTCCAGGTGCGAATCCGGTCTGAACATACCAGTGGTGCGCGTGTGCGCATCCTTCGTCTTACACACCGGGCATCGACTCGGAAACAACGCGACTCGACTCGCCGGCGTTTTCATGATCGGAGACCCAACCTCGGCAAGTTGCGCAATGTCATTGATATTATTGATTGACGAAGAGGTAATGAGTGGCGCGCCCGCAGTCGGAGCGGCGGCGATGATGCACTTGAAGCAAAACTTGTGCTTGCAAAACGGAAGCACTACGGGATTGCTCAGCACTTCATCACACACCGGACAGATGGAATCCTCCAGCATTTTGCCCGACTTCGTCGGCGCCGCATGCACGGCGAGCATCTCCGTCCTCGTCACGAGCTTGGCCAATCCCAACGAGTAAAACATTGGCGCCTCGCTCAGAATGGTGACGGCGTTTTCGCTGCGGTTGCAGTTCTTGTTAAACTTCTTCACCGCCTTCACCACCGCCGTGTAATTAAGCACGACAAACTCCCGCAACTCGCTCAACTCGGGGTAAAAGTCTCGCACGAGCGCCTTCTTCGCACGTTTCAACGCGGCGATATCCTCAACCTCACTTCGAATCTCCGCTTCGAGGGCGTCGAGTCGCTCCTTGAGACTCTTCTCCTTGGAACAATAAAAAGAATTAGCCTACACACCGCGAGACAGCACGCACCACCGTCAGTCAACACGTTCCTTTTATCCATCAACCACCGCGTCATCGCATCCAACTTTCTAATAAACGCACGCTTACCTTTTCTATTTCGCTCCCGAGCGAGCTCAAAAAGTGCTCGGCCTTGGCTTCATCCTCCTTGGCCGCGTACACCAACCCCTTGAGCGCGCGATAATCAATGTAATGCTCCGCCCACGACGGAAACGCTTCGGAATCAAGTCTCCGGCCGAATTTCACCATCTTCGCGTCGCCTCGGCGCGAGCGCCCGCTCTTTGTTCACCAGAACGCCTCGACGCGTTTTGTTTTCAACCGAGCCCTCGTCCTTCGTACGCGCCCGTCCGTTCCGTTCCGTCACGTTCCGTTTCGTTCCGTGCCGTTTACGAAGCGCGAGTCGCCCAAGGACGATCGACGCGTCGCGTCGAACGCGTCGCACCCGGAGACGCGCGCGCTCGACACTGCCGCCGGTCGTCGGGCGAGTACACGACGCGACGAATATTCGTTGAATAACAGTCGTTTTTTTTTGGGGGGGGGTCGGGTTGACGGTTCGTAAATCTTAAAGGGATCAACCTAAAAGTGCGCACGCCGCGTGTGAGGTTTCGGAGACGTTTCAGTCGCGCGAGTGTGCATAAAAATCTTTCTTGCTGGAGCTCTTGACTCTTGTCGCGATGGTGGCTAGACATGAGAAAGAATGAGATAACTCGCTACTCACTAGGTAATTGCTAGGTGGAAAAACCGAGGTCGGCGATTTCGTGTAAGACGGTGTCAAACGGATCGTCGTCGAGGACTCGACGCGCGGCGGACGCGGACGTCGAAGCGAAGATGTCGGATCCCGAACCGAGCGTCGGGCGAACGGATTTAGAATGTCCGGATTCGGGATGGGCGGCGAGGAATGTCGGCGCGTGCGACGCATCTGGGTTGGAGAAGACTCTGCGCTCGAGCTCGCGGGCAGTTTCAGCGGCGGCGGCGGCGGCACCGCCGCCGCCTTGCGCGAGCTCTTCGTTGGTGGCCAACGCGGCTCGAATCGCCTTGGCGGCGGCTAGGGCGTCGTCCGAGGCGCGGTCGTCTGTGGATGACGCCCCGGTGTCGTCGCCCGGATTCGCCGGTGCGGCGACTCGTCGTCCAACGAGATCGAGGTTCCACGTCGTGCGTGCTTTGCGCTTGGCTTCTTCTTCAGCCTCTGCCATTTCCTTGGCTTGTCGCTTGAGTTCGGCGCGCTCGGCTTCGTCGAGCCATGCGTTGGAATCAATCGCGTACCATTCGGATTGGTCATCGATCACCGTCGTGCGCTTCGCGCTCGTTTGATCAAAGTGCACCAATCGATCCTTAGCCGCGATCGCGCGCGCTTCGGCTTCGTCAACCGTGGCGTCCGCGAACGAAACATTTGCCATTGCCTCGCAAACGCTCTTCTTCCCGTTAGCAATTGTTGATGCGTACTCTAAAGAATCCCCGCGGAATCTAGTGACCCCATCCGAAAGGAGAACTTCCACAAAGTTTGAACAGTGCGTACACTTGGCGCTCGCCTCTAAAAACGCCAACGCAGTTTGTGAAATCACCCCATCTTTTGCCCTCAAATCAAAAATTTTCCCACATTGAAGACAGTTTACACACGACTTGGCCAAGTCTCCCGGGCTGAGTTCGTCCCCAGGCTTGAGCGTTCGCTCCGACCCACTCCTTCCCAGCGTTGATTTTGCACTGGGCTTTTTCTCTACGAATCTCAGCGCGCGCGTCTCCCTCGCCGGCGGTCTATCGCCTCTCTGTTGTTGTTGTTGTTGTTGTTGTTGTTGTTGTTGTTGTCGACTCGAAGGACCCGCCCCGTCACCGCGCGCGCCCGCACCCGTCATCCATTCACCGCCGTTCCCGTTCCCACTCGTGCGCGTCTCGCGTGCCGATGTCGACGTCTCCACGGCCCCGCTCCCCGGTTCGGCCGCCGCTGACGTCGACGATGAAGACGTCGGCGCGTCGGCGGCCCACAACGACGCGAGCTCTTCGAGCGTTTCGCTTTCGCCGAGAAACGACTCGAGCGTCTCCTCCACCGCGGCGCGATCGCCACGAAGCGCGGAGAGGGACGCACATACGCCCTCAAGCATCCATTCTTCGGCAGTCGGGTACGCCGCGCGAAGAGCGTCGAGCTCGGCGAGCGACATGACGACGTAAAGGCAGAGACGTCGAGGTTGACACTGACGAGTCTGCAGAGTGCGACTGCGCGCGTCGACCGACATGTCGCCGATCGCCAAAGTCGCCGACGCGTCCAAAGGGAATGCGGACGCGAAACCGGATTTAACGTCGAGCGAACGCAAGCTGCGAAACGCGCTGAATGCGGCGCGAGCGGACGCGGCGGCGATGGCTATGGATTGTCTCAACAAGATGAAATCTCAAAACGCGCTCGAAGGCGTCGCCCGCGAGCTTCAAACGCGCAACACAGAGCTCGAAGAGCGCAACGCCAAGTTGGTGCAGGTTGTTTCCGAAGAGCTCGATTCGATTAGAGCGCGCACGGAGGAACAGGAGAGCGTTCGGCTGCGGATGGAGAAGGAGATTGAGCTTTTGAATCAACAGCGGTCGATACTTGAACATCAGTGCGCTATGCACGAGGAACGGGCCGAGCGGACGGAAAAGGCGATGGATGCCTGTGAAAAGCTTTGTGAAGCTAAACTAGACGCGGCAGGGGAGCGTGCGCGGTTGTTAGAGGCGGAGTTGGCGAGCGCACGAGAAGAGCTTTCAACTGTTTTGAAACGAGAGTTAGCGTTGGTATACAACATGAAGCAATACGGAGAGAAATTGGAAGAGTTCAAGGTGATATCGCAGAAGAATGATACTATATTAGAGGAATACCATGAGGAGATTACGCTCGCCAAGAATGAGGCGCTGATGTATGAAAAGGAGAAACTCAAGGCACAGTTGCATCAACGCGAGGCAAACGCAAAACTCATCGAGGTGTATTCGGAGCGTGAAGCTCTCGCGCAGCGCTGCGCGCAACTAGAAAACCGTAACACAATGCTCGAGAACTTGTCTCGAAGCCTATCTGAAAAGCTCAAAACGGGAGCAGACACTGCGGCGGCGTGAATGTGACGTCTACCTCTCAAGATTGTAAATTACAAAACAAATTATCCAACCGTTTCCGTTTCTTCGCGATGGTCCACAACGGCTCTTCTTAACTTACCGGGACGTCTAACTTTCTTTCGCTTTGCGAGCTTACTCGCCTTTGCACGCGTTTACATCGCAAACGCTTCGTCGACGTCTTCGTCGTCGAATTCGCCTTCTTCTTCGGCGCTCGCGTCTTGGTATTGTTGATACTCGGACACCAAATCGTTCATGTTGGATTCAGCTTCGGTGAACTCCATCTCATCCATGCCTTCACCCGTGTACCAGTGAAGGAATGCCTTGCGTCGGAACATCGCCGTGAACGCTTCGCTGACGCGCTTGAACATTTCCTGAATCGCTGTGGAGTTACCAATGAACGTGGAAGACATCTTAAGACCCTTCGGCGGGATGTCGCACACAGAGCTCTTGACGTTGTTCGGAATCCATTCGACGAAGTAAGAAGAGTTCTTGTTCTGACAGTTGAGAAGCTGCTCGTCAACTTCTTTCGTCGACATACGACCGCGGAAGAGAGCAGATGCAGTGAGGTATCTTCCATGACGCGGGTCAGCGGCGCACATCATGTTCTTCGCATCCCACATTTGCTGAGTGAGTTCCGGAACGGTGAGAGCGCGGTACTGCTGAGATCCACGAGAAGTGAGCGGAGTGAAGCCGACCATGAAGAAGTGCAAGCGCGGGAACGGCACGAGGTTCACGGCGAGCTTTCTCAAATCCGCGTTCAATTGGCCAGGGAAGCGCAAGCAGCAAGTGACGCCACTCATCACGGCGGAGATCAAATGGTTCAAATCGCCGAACGTCGGCGTCGTGAGCTTGAGAGTGCGGAAGCAAATGTCATACAAGGCTTCGTTATCTAAAACCATACACTCATCCGCATTTTCAACGAGCTGGTGAACAGACAAAGTGGCATTGTACGGTTCGACGACGGTATCGGACACCTTCGGCGACGGCACGACAGAGAAGGTGAGCATCATGCGATCCGGGTATTCCTCACGAATCTTCGAAATAAGTAGAGTACCCATACCAGAACCGGTACCGCCACCAAGAGAATGGCAGACTTGGAAACCTTGAAGGCAGTCGCAGGATTCAGCCTCCTTTCGAACTACATCGAGCACGCCGTCGATGAGCTCGGCACCTTCGGTGTAGTGACCCTTCGCCCAGTTATTACCAGCACCCGTTTGACCGAAAACAAAGTTATCCGGTCGGAAAATTTGACCGTACGGACCAGACCTCACGGAATCCATCGTTCCCGGCTCGAGATCCATGAGAACAGCGCGCGGCACGTATCGTCCTACGATGCGCGAGCGCGCTCGAGTTAAAAATACATTCCTCCTGCATCAAAGCGCTAAACTTACCTCCGGATGCTTCGTTAAAGTATACGTTCACCCGCTCGAGCTGCAAATCCGCATCTCCGGCGTAGGTTCCAGTCGGGTCGATGCCGTGTTCATCGCAAATAACCTATCCCAATCGATACCACGCCATGATAGTCCGCAGTCAGTCATCCTCAGTCAAGTCTCCGCGCGCGTCGTCCTCGCCGCGTTGACTCGCGCCCGCTACTTTCACGCACCTCCCAAAACTTGGCACCGATTTGGTTACCACACTGCCCCGCTTGAATGTGCACAATTTCTCTGCGTTCGCGTGCGCGCGCGTCGTCACTTTCCGTCAATCACCGGCATCGCAATCAATCGATCGAACGAGCGAGGCTTTGACTTTTCCGCAACCAAAAAGCGCGCAATCGCGCGTCTCTTTGACTTCCGGACGCCCCGCCCCGCATCGCCCTTCATCATCGCGCCGCGCCGTCTGGTTTCACGCACCTCATCGTTTACTCTTCGTTTCTCGTGCCGCGCGTCGAGTCCGTTCGTTCGTTCGTTCGTTCGTGTGTCGTCGATATACCCGTCCGTCGCACAGTGTCGATTTGTCTCCCAAAACTCGCGCACGTCACGCTTCCAAAAAAAGCTCGTGACGTCGCGCCCCATTGTTACGCGTCCACCGGACGGACGGAACGGTCGACGGACGAGGCGTCACCAGGATCGAACGGTCTTCGAAGCGGACATGTCCGCGCGAACCGTTTCTTTACCCGCGCGCGTCGGCGGTCTCGGTGTTCGCGCGAGTCATCGGTGTCGTCGTCGTGGAGTGACGACGCGAGCGGATGCGAGTGATGCGGGAGGGCGAGCAGCGATGCCGACGCTCGCTGACGCGGAATCGGTGTATATCGCGAACGATGGACACCGTGACGAACGGATTCCGGCGACGCCCGGGGTGTACGCGATTTACGATGAGAAGAACGCGTTGCAGTACATTGGGTTGTCGAGGAAAGTGAGCTCGAGCGTCAAGGTGCACGCGTTTGAGCTGCCGCAGTATTGTCACAGCGTGCGGTGCGCGTCGTTGCCGGACGCGTCCAAGGCGGATTTGCAGACGGCGTGGAAGACGTGGGTTTTGGAACACGTGGGTGCGATGGGGAGTCTTCCTCCCGGGAATACGCCGGAGAATAAGCTGTTTAGCGAACGGCGATCTAGGCCTAGTAAGGCGTGTTTGAGACTGAGCGACGGGAAAAATCCGGAAATGCCGGCGGATGAGCTCAAAGAGGCGATTCAAAAGTGCGTCGATGGGCACAAGATTGTGGCCTTCATCAAGGGGACTCGGGAAGAGCCGGATTGTGGGTTTTCGCATCGTATGATCAACGTGCTGAATGAGCTGTGCGTCGATTACGAAACCGTCAACGTGTTGGACGACTACTACAATCCCAA
>Ga0255763_1003923_pt1 | contig 13022 bp, 19 predicted proteins | sample 041ome_2_FD_179963 | JGI IMG/M metagenome (GOLD analysis project Ga0255763, IMG submission 179963) | Coastal salt marsh microbial communities from the Groves Creek Marsh, Skidaway Island, Georgia - 041406US metaG (version 2) | ecosystem: Environmental > Aquatic > Marine > Intertidal zone > Salt...
AATAGTATCTTGACTCATAATATCTATATAAGTCATTTTTTGTGTTTGACCAATACGATCAATACGTGCTTCTGATTGTTGTCTCTTCTCAAGATCATAACCATTAGAGAAATAAATCATATTACTACCTGCAGTTAATGTAATACCATAACCACCTGTATGAGTAGTACCTACAAAAAATCTACACTTATCATCTGTTTGAAATTTTTTAATATTAGCTGATCTAGTATCTGTATCTGTTGCACCATAATAATCTACAACAGAATCTTCACCATATACTTTTTTAATCTCTTCAATAATTCTTCTTACATCATGAGTATAGTGAGACCATATAATAGTTTTACCCTCTACATTCTCAAGTATATTCATTAATTCACCAAGTCTACTACAAGGTAAATTTTTTATAGTTCCATCGTCTGCAGTAAAATGACCACAAGTAATTTGATGTAGTCTCATTAACTGAGTCATAACAGTTGCTGAAGATTGCATTTTACCATCAAGAAATGCAATAGCTTCTTGTTTCATTTGTTTATAAACTTTCTTTTGTTCTGGTGTAAGTTCAACATAATGTTTTACAAAAGTTTTTTCTGGTAAATCTAAACAGTCTTGTTTTAATATTCTTTTAGAAAAAGGTTTTATTTTATCAGATAATTCACCAAGATTTCTGTAACCAACAACTATTTCAACACGTCTACCTTGTACTTCAATTTTTTTAGTAACAGCATATCTTGATTTAAATATCCAATAAGAATCATGACCTAATAACCATGGATCAAGAAAAGCACACTGAGAAAATAAATCTAATGGTGATTTAGTTACAGGTGAACCTGTTAATATTCTTCTATATTGAGCAAACTCTCTTAATTCTAAGATATTTTTTGTTCTATTAGATGTTGGAGTTTTAATTGTAGTAGATTCATCAATTGCAATCATTGCTTTATGACAAGATAAAAATTTCTTAGCAAACTCTGTACCATTACCAGATGAAAAAGCTTCAACATTCATAATTAAAATATGAAGATCAGTTCCTGTTTCAAATAAAGTATTTAATAATTGTTTTTGTTTTGTAGATTTATCTGATGTTTTCCATAGCACCATCTTTTTTTCGATATGATCAGGTAAATGCACAGGCACTTCCTGATCATACCAGTTCTTATAAACACCTTTAGGTGCAATAAGAAGGAGGCCATTTATTTGGCCTTTATCATATAACATTGCGGCATTATCTAGTAATACCTTTGATTTACCTGTACCCATTTCCATAAAGTACGCAAAATTTTCTTTGTCCCAAGATGCTTCTAATGCATCTAATTGGTGCTGATAAGGCTTAGTTTTAAATTTATAATTCATAATATATACTCTGTTTACTTTTCTTTCTAATTACTATAGTAGTTATGAAAAAGAAAAAGTCAATGAGCAAAGTTTATTTAACACAAGAAATACCAGGTAGTTCAATTGGACAGCCAAAATATAATGTTTTGGGTGCACAAAAGTTTGGACAAATTGTCACACTTCTGCCAGAAAAAAGCCAGATTATTTTATCACCTGGTCCACTAATACAAAAATTAAGAACGTTATTAAAAGATTATACAACTGATGATTACTTATTATTATCAGGAGATCCTGCAATTATTGGTGTAGTTTGTTCTGTTGTATCTGATATAACAAATGGTAAATACAATTTATTAAAATGGGACAGACAAGAAAAAACTTATTACCCTATCGAAGTAAATATATTTCACAAATAGTCTTGACAAAAGATCTAATTGATCTTATTTATAACAGCATGAAAGTTAAACAGAAAATAATTAAAGGAGTTATATAATGATAATAGATATGCGTAAAGACGCACCTGATCAAGCAAAGATTGTTGATCCAGATGCACTTTCTACAGAAGTAGAAAAATTACAGGGAATACAAAAACAAATAAAAGATCTAGAAGATAGAGTTAAAGATTTAAAAGAAGATGAAAAATACTTTAGCTGTGTTGTTATCCCAAAATTAATGGAAGACATGAACCTAGCTAGTTTAAAACTAAAAGATGGTTCAGAATTAACTGTTAAAAAAATATTTAGTGCCACATTAAAAGCTGATAAAAAAGCTGAAGGCATACACTGGCTTCGAGACAATGGCTTAGGTGATATTGTAAAAAATAATATTACAGTAACATTTGGCCAAGGCGAAGATAACAAGGCTGTCGATTACGCTAGCCTTGCGAGGTCGAATGGGTATGAACCTATCCAAGAGGAGAAAGTTCACCCATCGACACTCAAAGTAGTTATGAAGGAATGGAAAGACAAAGGTCATGAAGTTCCTGCAGAACTATTCAATACGTTCGATGGAAATCAAACGTATTTAAAAAATAAAAAATAAACCAATAACTAAATATAAGGAGTTATATTATGGCTAATACAGCTATCGAGAAGAAGAACAGTGCAGGCGCACTGGCAACTATCAGTCTTAGAAGTGATTCTGGGAAAGGTAGTGAAGAAATCAAATCGGATGATATGTCAACACCGATCTTGAAAATCCTACACCAACTATCGCCCGAGTGTAACAAAAGCAATGCAAAGTACGTAGAAGGTTCACAACCTGGTATGATCTATGCTAAAGGTCTTGGTACATTAATAGATGGTGACAAAGGCGTGGATATATTAGTTGCACACGTGCAAACAAGGTATCCAGAATGGCAAGAGATGGGAGATACAGCAGCTCCTCCAGTCACAACTCACCTTTCAATTCCTTCAGATGCAAAGGAAGAAAGAAATGGTAAGTGGAGACTATCAAATGGTAACTACTTAGAAAAGACTGCATACTTTTATGTGGTGGTATTAGGTGATGAACCTAGACCTGCGGTAATTACTATGAGATCATCTAACTTAACACCTGCAAGAGAATTGAATCAGTTGATTAAGAATCTAAGATTCAAAGATGAAAAAGGTGTTTACAATCCGGCAGCATATGCAGCAGTTTATAATTTAAAAACTGTTGGTAAAGTTGCAGGTAGTAAGAGTTGGCATGTATATAAACCTTCAATGAGCAGAGCATTAGATGTTTCTGTTGATGCTGATGCGCAGTTATACTTAATGGCACAAGAACTTCAAAAGTCTGTGTCTAAAGGTGCAGCAAAACCTCAGTATGAAGAGAAGAGTGCTAAACCAACTGAAGAGATTATCTAATTCACTAAGTGAATACTCTAGAGGAGAGGCGATTGCGCGAGAGTGAAGTCGCCTCTTTATTAATCATAACATAGGAAATTATGAAAGACTTTATAAAATATTTTACAGGCTTAAAAAGAAATTTTGGTTTTTGTAATATTAACAATGGTTACAAAGATCCAGATACAGGTAAATTAAAATTTAATCCTGGCGACTATGGTTGGTCAGGAAAATTAATTACTGAAGAAGATTATACTCAACATTTAAATGGAACTAAATCTATAGGTATACAACCTTGTGATGATGACGGTTTAGCTAGATTTGGTGCGATAGATATTGATCCTAAAGTATATAAAAATTTAGATATAAAATTTTATCTAGATACAATTCAACAAAAACAATTACCACTAATACCTATTAAATCTAAAAGTGGTGGACTTCATTTATATATATTTACTAGGGAATTAGTAAAAGCAAAAGTAATAAAAGATTTTTTAGAACAAGTATTATTTTTATTTAAACTACCAATTACAACAGAGATATTTCCTAAACAAACTAGACTAGGAACTAATACAGATGATCAAAAAGTAAATGGTAACTTTATTAATCTTCCATACTTTAATAAAAATGAAAGAGTTGCATTAGATCCATCAGGTCAAGAAATGACATTAGATTTATTTTTAGAAGTTGTTGCAATGAATTTAATGACATCAACTAAACTAAAAGAAATATCTGATAATATAATTAAAACAGAACTTACAGGTGGTGCAGAAGAATTTAAAGATGGTCCACCATGTTTAGAAATATTATCTAAAGAAAAAATGGATGATGGTAGAGATAGATTTTTATATAACTACATGGTGTTTGCTAAAAAGAAATACGCTGATGATTGGGCTAAGAAAGTATTGCAAGCAGGTAGAAATTATTTTGAGTTCAATGAAACTTGGACTGATGATTATATTAAAAAGAAAATAAAAAACTGGGAGAAAGATACTAAAGGTCATACTTGTAATGATCAATTACTTGCACCGGTTTGTGTTAAATCTGAATGTGTCAAAAGAAGATTTGGTGTTATCTCTGATAAAAAAATTGATTGGCCAATGATGACTAATTTAATCAAAGTAGATTTTAAACCAGACCCTGAATATTATTTTACAGTAGAAAATAAAACAGGTGAGTCTGTTGTAGTACATGCAAAAAATGTAACACAACTTCGAGATCAAAAAGAATTAGGTAGTTTAATAATGGCGCAGGTAAACGTATTACCACCTCCTATAAAACCTTTGGACTTTCATGCATTGATAAATGCTTTGTTAGATACTGTTGATACAGTGCAACCGGCTCCAGGGACCAGACCAATGGAGATATTAAAGAAACATTTAAAAGAATATATAAATGGTACACAAGCAAAAACATATGCATCATTTGAAAGTGGTAATGTTTTAAAAGATGAAGTTTATGCTTACTTTGTTTATGATGAATTTTATAATGAACTAAAAGAAAATGGTTGGAGAAAAGATTCATCAAGAACTTCTCACATGATTCAAAAAATGTTTGATACAAAAGATGATTCATTACCTCAACCAGAGTTTGGTAAGAAAAAAAGATTTCCTGGTAAACATAAGAAGACCGGTAAACCATATCCAGGTGTTAATGGATGTGTAGCTGTGCCTTTATATCTATTCGATAAGGAAGAAGAAGATATAGAAGAGACTGCAGACTTTACAGAAGAGGAAATTGTATAATGATATATAAGTTTTATGGACCACCAGGTACAGGTAAAACATATAGACTAATTAGTAGAGCTAAAGCTTATGTTAGAATAGGTACACCTTTAGATAACATTGCATACTTTGCATTTACTAAAAAAGCTGCAGGTGAAGCAAGAGATAGAATGCCTGCAGATAATGATAAACTATCATACTTTAGAACAATACATTCATTTGCATATGATCAATTAGAATTAAATGATGGTAAAGTTATGCAGCCATCAGACTATGAAGCGATAGGTAAAGAGATAGGTGTCAAAGTAAAATACTATGACAAATATAATAAGGAAGATATCAACTATTTAAATTGTGATAGTCCATATTTTCAAATGATTGGTAGAGCAATCAACAGAGATATTAGTATTAGAGATGAATATGATAGAGGAGAACATAATAAAAAAGAAATTAAATGGAAGATATTAAAAACAATTGATGACAATTTAAAAGAATACAAGAAAGTAAAAGAAAAATTAGATTTTAATGACATGATAAAACAATTAATTGAAAAAGAATCTTTACCTAGATTTAAGGTTATATTTATTGATGAAGCTCAAGATTTATCACCACTACAATGGAAATTATTTGATAAACTAAAAGAACATACTGATGATATTTATTTAGCAGGTGATGATGATCAAGCTATCTTTGCCTGGGCTGGTGCAGATGTAGATAGATTCATAAGTCAAAAAGCTGATCAAGAAAAAGTTTTAAAGTATTCAAAAAGAATATCTAGAGCAGTTCAAGAACAATCAGAAATACCTATTGAAAAAATAGAAGGGTTAAGAAAAGAAAAAGATTATTATCCAAGAGACTATGAAGGTGAATGTGAATACATAAATAATTTAGATCATGTAGATTTAACAACAGGAAGATGGGTTATATTAACTAGAACTATTAGTAGATTAGTTAGTATGAAAAAAGAATTAAGAGAAAGAAATTTATATTATCAAACAAAGAAAGAAAAATCTTTTAAGGTTAGAGTATATAATGCACATATTAATTATAACTCTTGGTGTAGAGGAAAGATATTAGATGAAAAAGAATGGAAAGATATTGAAGAATACATCGGAAAGAAAATGGAAGACTGGGATCCAGATCTAGATTGGTTTGATGCATTTAAAGAAGTTGAATATGAAGACAAAGAATACATTAAAGAAATGATGGAGAATGGAGAAGATTTAGATTTACCTGCTAGAATATTTATATCAACCATACATGCATTCAAAGGTGGAGAGCAAGACAATGTAATACTTTGTTTAGATCAACCAAATAAAATTAAAAAAGCAGTACGTAAAAGTAAAAATAAAAGTGATGAAGAACATAGAGTTTGGTATGTAGGAATCACACGTGCTAGAAATAATTTATACAAACTAAAAGCTAAAAAGAAAGTTAATGCATACAAATTATAGAATTACACAACTGTGTAAACAGAACGGGATAGCGACATTTCCTATGGGGTGGGTGGCAGCATCTTCCTCTAACGAGGGAAGTTGGTTCGGATCGCGATTCCCTTTGTTTTTTAATCCGTTAAACCAACAACTGCCACAAATAACTTAAAGGAGAAAATATGCACCAATCACAAATAGATGAACTAGCAATACTCTGGAATAAAACTAGAGATGAAAAATATAGAAAGGCCTGGTATGAAGCGGTCAGAAAGGTATATGGATAATGAGTAATAAAGATATGTTTGATAAATCTTTTCCACAAGATAAGCAGATAGGCGGGAGTCACTACAAAGACTTTCACATTCAACCATATGAATTTATTTCTAAGAATGACCTTTCTTTTTTTCAAGGAAACGTTATAAAGTATGTGTGTCGTTACATGAATAAAAATGGCATACAAGATTTAGAGAAAGTAATTCATTATTGTGAATTAGAAATTAAAAAGATGAAAGACATGAAGAGGAAAAAATAATGCCTAAATGTTTTAGTTGTAATGAAGAGCTTGTATGGCAAAATGATTATGATGGAGAGGATTGTGGTACAGAAGAATTTTTAATTATGTCTATGTATGAATGTCCTAATGAAGATTGTAATGCATGGTATGAAGTTTATCATGGCAAACCAGAAAAGGAGAAACACTAATGTTGATGCCAACTACAGAATGGGTAGCACCTACAGAGTTTCCTGATTTAAGAAAAGCAGATGAGATTGCAATTGACTTGGAGACAAGAGATCCGGAATTAAAGAAACTGGGTTCAGGGGCCATTAAAGGTAGTGGTGAAGTTGTAGGTATAGCTGTAGCTGTAGATGGTTATAAAGCATATTTTCCTATTGCTCATGGTGAAGGTCCAAACATGGATCGTAAAAAAGTTTTAGATTGGTTCACAGATGTATGCCAATCACCTGCTACAAAAATATTTCACAATGCAATGTATGACGTATGTTGGATTAAAAATTTAGGTATTAAAATTAATGGTTTAATTATAGATACAATGATTGCAGCATCTATTATAGATGAAAATAGATTTCAATACTCACTAAACTCTTTATCTTGGGTTTATTTAAAACAAGGTAAGAATGAAGCTTTACTAACTAAAGCAGCTAAAGAAAGAGGTTTAGATCCTAAAGCAGAAATGTGGAAACTACCTGCAAGTGAAGTAGGTGGATATGCAGAAAAAGATGCCGAATTAACTTTATTACTATGGCACTACTTAAAAAGAATTATTATTGAAGATGATCTTCAAGATATATTTAATCTTGAGACTGATCTCTTTCCTTGTTTAGTTGATATGCGCCACCTAGGTGTTCGGGTAGATATAGAGAAAGCTGATCAATTAAAAAAAGCAATGGCAATAAAAGAACAAAACTTATTGCAACAAATAAAAATAGAAACAGGAATAGACACTCAGATATGGGCAGCCAGATCGATTGCACAAGTTTTTGAAAAACTGAAGCTACCTTATAGCCGAACTGAAAAGACTGACTCTCCTTCATTTACTAAAAATTTTATTTCTACTCATGATCATCCTGTAGTTCGTATGATAGCAGAAGCTAGAAAAATAAACAAGGTCAGTACAACTTTTATAGACACTATTTTAAATCATTCACATTTAGGTAGAATACATGCAGATATAAATCAAATTAGATCTGATGATGGAGGTACAGTTACAGGAAGATTCTCATATGCAAATCCTAATTTACAACAGATTCCAGCACGTGATCCAGATACAGGACCATTAATAAGAAGTTTATTCATACCTGAAGAAGGTTGTAAGTGGGGAACATTTGATTACTCGCAACAGGAACCAAGACTGGTTGCACATTATGCATTGAGATTTGGTTTAGATTCAGCGGCTCCAATATCAGAAGCATATCAAGAAGATCCTAAAACAGACTTTCATCAAATCGTGGCTGACATGGCAGAGATAGATAGAAAAGAAGCTAAGACTATTAACTTAGGTTTATTCTATGGAATGGGTAAAGCTAAATTACAAAATGAATTAAATGTTTCAAAAGATAAAGCAGATGAATTATTTAATACTTATCATGGTAGAGTTCCATTCGTAAAACAACTAATGAATAAGGTTATGACTGCAGCTCAATCAAAAGGACAAATAAAAACTTTATTGGGTAGACGTTGTAGATTTCCTAAGTATGAACCAATACTTAGAGGTTCTGATTGGGGTACATTTGTTCCGGCAGAAGATCACGACACTATGTTAGAACTAAAAGAAATGGGTCCACATTTAAAAGATAGAGATGGAAACATTTTAAAAGATACTAAAGGTAATCCTAAAAAAAACTATTGGTATAATAATTCAACACGTAGAGCCTTTACATACAAAGCATTAAATAAATTAATTCAAGGTAGTGCAGCAGATATGACAAAGAAAGCTATGGTTGATTTATATAAAGAAGGTTTGATAGGTCATATACAAATACACGATGAGTTAGATTTTTCTATTGAATCAGAGAGTCAAGCTAAAAAAATAAAAGATATTATGGAAAATGCAGTTGACTTGAAAGTACCTAATAAAGTAGATTATGAATCTGGACCAAACTGGGGTGAAATAAAATAATGGAAAAATACGACAATTTTTTTAAACCTAAAATACAAGCACAGTTATTTAATACAATTATGAATTCTAGATTTAAAATAGGATGGGAAGACAGTAATGAAGTTCAACACAGAACATATCCATGTTTACATAGTTTTTATACTTTTGAAGATCTTAAAAATATAAAAATATTAGATATTGTTTTAGACAAACTAAAAGATAAAAATATAACAATTAATAATTATAGTAAATGTGTAATTAATTTAACTAAAAATATGGACGTTAATTTTATACATAATCATCCTAATCAAGTTGTATTTTTACATTATTCTAATTTAACATGGAATCCTGAATGGGGTGGAGAAACTGTTTTTTACAAAGATAATGGTAAAGATATTTTAGAGTCTAGTCCATATACACCTAATAGAGCTATTATTTTTGATGGAAATATAAAACATACTATAAAATCACAGAATATATTAGGACCATCTTATAGGTTTACTACATCATTATTTTTTAATATATAATAATGTACTATGGCCTATTTAAATGCTAATATACCCCCGATTTATTGTAAAATAAGGAAGGAATATCTCTATGATCTTAAAAAAAATAAAGGACAGTCTAGTGACTGTGTTGTCTTTGGTCTTAGCTCTATTTCAGGTCGCGCAATCTTATTTCATTGCATGCTACCAAATGGTGCTGTCTTTTATAGACTACCTATCTCAGCATTCTTTCAAAAAGAATTTGAAAGACAAGACGTGCCTGATATGCGAGTGGATCAACTCCAACTGTGGAACTGCTTTAGTTATTATCCTAGTATCCATTGTTTTGATTGGTTGGCTGGTATAGACGGAAAGTTTATTGGTAAAGACAAAAAATTTTACGAAGGCCAATACTTATTTACAGTTGACTGGGCGCATCCAGAGACTAATATACTAAATACGGAACATTCTGAAATTCCGCAAGAGCACAAGTGTGCACACATAATGGCATTGAAAAATGGTAATTATGCAGCGCAGCCAAACAACAGAATCATTTGGCATGTGAACAGTTATACAACAGATAATGATTGGCCAGACTATAGCGTACAAACTACGTACTGGGACTGTGAAGGATCTGATTGGATAACAGAAGATTCTGATAAAATGTTTTATGATATCGAGGAGAAAAAATAATGGCTAAAAAAATTTGTAATGATTGTGGACATAGATGTCACTGTGTAGGTCAAGGATACTTTGTATCTAGCACTCAGTGCGCTACATGTGATTGTAAAGATTGTGGTTGTGGACCAATTGTATTGACAGAAGAAGTAACTAAAAAATGGTGGCAATTTTGGAAGTAATTATGGAGTGTGCTAGGATGAATTATTACGCAACAGGTTTACTTATTATAATGTTAGTTACTTTGGCTCTCTGTGGAGGTCCAAGTGTCCAATAAACCTTTAGATATCGGAGAAGAGGCAAGAGTACAGATGCCAATGAAGACAGTTGCATCATTGATCATACTTGTTGCAATGGGCGTGTTCGCATATACAGAGCTGACAGCGAGATTAGTATCGTTAGAGACATCACGTGAGTTATTTGAAAATGATTTACTTAAAAAAAGTGAACAAGTGCCCACGGACCAGGAGCAACATTTTTTATTAGAAGATCTTTATAAAACTGTAGAGAAATTGCAGTCTACTCAAGAGATGAATATGACTAACAAAGTCAATATAGAATTTTTAAAATCACAATTAGAAAAAGCTTTAGGTGATATTGAAGAATTAAAAGATAAGGTAAGACAAAATGGAAACGGTCATTAGCACAGTAGTTGCACTTTGTATGTTTGTAGCTGGTGAATTACAAGAACATAGAATACAGCCTGCAATGTCAGATTGTTTAAAAGGAAAGAGGGTTGCAGAACGTACAGCAAATGATAATATTCAATACAAATGCGGAAAAGTAAAAGTTGAACTCGAAGAAAATATAGACGGATCTAAAGCAATTAAAAAAATTATAGAAGAATAAAATAAATTTTTAGAAAGAATAAATGATTATTGATGATAGAGTACATTTTATACATATACCTAGAACAGGAGGTAGATTTTTACGTGATTCATTATTATTGAATAATTATCCTATTACCCATATTGATTTTAAAAAATATTTTAAAGAAAAAGAAGTACCTCATTTAACTTACCCTGAATACGAACAACATACTTATTACAAATATACTGAAAAATTTTGCATTGTTAGAGATCCTTTAGATAGATTTATTTCTATGATTTCAGATACGTGGATATTGAATGAAAAAAAAATAGATAAAATGTTTAAAGATCAAAATTATTTTAATGAAATTATTGATCAAATTTGTTTACAAAATGAAAGTAATTGGTTTGTTCCTCAAATTAATTTTATAAATTATAAAACAAAAATATGGAAATTTGAAGATAAACTAGATGAAAAATTTATTAACTGGTTAGCAGATAATTTTAATATAAAAATTACTATTAAAGCAAATAAACTGCAATGGGTTAATTCTAACACAAATAAAATTACTTTAAATAATAAACAAATAGGTTATATTAAAGATTATTATTATAAGGATTATAAAATTTTAAATTATTAATGAACCTTTCCCGAAATTTCACTCTTCAAGAGCTAATTAAATCGGATACAGCAATTCGATTAAACATTGATAACAATCCTAATGGTGATCAGATTGATAAATTAAAAATGCTTTGTGAAAATGTATTGCAGCCGGTACGTGATCAATTCGGTAGAGTGAAGGTTACATCAGGCTTCAGGGCTCCGGAATTATGTAGAGCAATCGGTAGTAGTGAAAATTCACAACATGCAAAAGCAGAAGCCGCAGACTTCGAATGTATTGGAGTCGACAATGCTGAACTAGCAGATTGGATACATAAGAACCTTGAGACAGATCAATTGATACTCGAGTTTTATACTCCAGGGGAACCCAACTCGGGATGGATACATGCAAGTTACATACCGTATCAGCCAAGAAGACAATTCTTACATGCATACAGAGAAGATAAGAAAGTAAAATATAAACCAATAATAGGAAAGGCAGTAGATCTAGTATGACGAAAAAATTTAAAATGTTTAATAAAATAGATACCGTACATGGTATCTGTGAAGAGTGTGAAGAAGATTCAATTTTAGTTGCAATCGTTTCAGATTTTTATAGATGCACAAACTGTGGACACGATACGAAACAACATATCAATGGACGCATTAGATATTTAAAGTTAGATGAATCTGATAAAAAATGGATCAAAGAAAATTATATTAAATAATGTTGCCAACAATACAGATAAAAGATAATTTTTTTACAAAAAAAGAATTTAATATTTTATCTAATAATTTAAATAAATTAAAATTTGAATGTTTTGTTCAAGATAACGGGATTACATCTGGGTTTTATCATCCATTTGAAGAAAATAAAGATAATAAGTGGTTATATAATAAAGTAAAAAAAAATTTTTTTCCTAATAAAAATTTAAAAATTAAAGATAGTTCTTTTAGATATAGACATAATTCTAATAAAATTTTAGCACACACTGATTATGAACGTGATTACAATTTTATTTGTTATTTAAAAGGAGAAGAAATAGTTTATAATGGCACTGGATTTTATTACAAAAATAATTTAAATACTTATATAGGATTTGTAGAAAATAGAGCAATATTTTTTGATGGAAAAAACAATTGGCACACTGATTTACAGGGATTAGGAGAAAGCTCACCTAGATATTCAATAAATATATTTTATAATTATGGCTAAGAAATTTAAAGATCATGTTGTAAGAGACAAGCCTCGTAAACGTGGACCTCGTCAACATAAAAAATCATTAAACAAGAACGAAAAGAGACAGAAGCGTACAAGACGTTACAAAGGTCAAGGTAAAGGCTAAACAAAAAGAAAGATAATAAGTGATTAGTTTATTTGATAAAAACAATCAATTAGGTGAACATAAAAATAGTTTAAATGTTACTTATCCTAGATCTGTAAATATTATATTTGGTACTTATCCTTATCCAGAAATAATACATAAATTTATTATGGATATAAAACATAATTTAA
>Ga0255763_1003935_pt1 | contig 12995 bp, 13 predicted proteins | sample 041ome_2_FD_179963 | JGI IMG/M metagenome (GOLD analysis project Ga0255763, IMG submission 179963) | Coastal salt marsh microbial communities from the Groves Creek Marsh, Skidaway Island, Georgia - 041406US metaG (version 2) | ecosystem: Environmental > Aquatic > Marine > Intertidal zone > Salt...
TGACGAAGATTGATTCGGTGCGTTATATGATATGCGTATATGAAGAAGGGTGTCGGGTGTCGTCGTCGATGGAGGCGTTCGCATCGTTCGCACAGACGAGGGTCGCGATGACGATGATGATGATGATGATGCGTGCGACGACGACGACGACGACGACGGGTGCGACGATGATGGGGCGATGCGCGAGGGAGGGTGCGCGTGTGATTCGCGCGCGCGTCGCGTTCGCCGCGATGGGTTGGAGGTGCACGCGTGGCGTGACGGCGCGCGCGCGCGTGGGGGCGATCGCGCTGGAGGCGTTGGGTTAGGGCTTTGACACGGGCGTCGCGGGGTCGACGACGACGACGTCTCTTTCGTTTGGCGTACTAACCTAGAGGGTGTTGTGTCTCCGTCCGTTCTATCACGCAGAGTACTTTCTTGTTCTTGAACGGCAAGTGCAAGAAGTTGTTCAACCAAAAGAAGAAGCCGGCGAAGTTGGCGTGGACGACGACGTACCGCAAGGCGCACAAAAAGGTGCGCTTTTGAATCGCGCGCGATCGACGACGCTTTCAAAGCTGTGTGTGCGACGACGACATGACGACGACGACGACGAAAGCGTATCTCGTATCGTGACTAACGTCGTTTGCATTCTTTATTTTCGCTTTATTTCCATAGGACATCGAAGCTAGCACCACCCGCAAGAAGAGACGCGTGAACAAGAGCGCGTTTACGCGTTCTTTGGTTGGGGCGTCTCTCGAAGTGCTCGCCAAGAAGCGCAACGAGAAGCCGGAAGTTCGTGCGGCTGCGCGTGAAGCCGCCCTTCGTGAAATTAAGGAGCGTGCCAAGAAGGCCAAGGGTAAGAAGTAAAGACGTTTCGAGCGTCGAAACGTTGCCTGATTAGGATTTCCTCTAGCCAAATCTCCAAACGGCGTAGTCGCCGTCGCGCGTGATTCTTTTAATGACACTGCGATTGTGATTCCGTTATTCGCACTCTCGTTCTATCAAGCGTCGTGCAATCCATACACGCAAGACGATACATATATATAATGCGCCACCGCCGATGGCGCGCGCCCTAGTCGCTGGTACTCGTTCGCCGAGCCTCAAACCTCGCTTCGCGTCGCGCGCGAGGCGCGCGTCGCGAAACGTGTAATCGCGCGCATCGCGTCACCGCGCTCGACGAACGCGCAGGACAACACTTGAGATGCCATACGCACTCGCACTAGTACCGCTCGTGGCATCCGCTACGAGCGAGCATCGACGTGGGCTCTCGCGCGACGTCGCGCGTCGCGCCCGCGGGAGCGTCGGCGTCGCGCGCGGCGCCTCCTCGGACACCACCTCCGCCGAGACCTCAGGGCGTGCGTTCATCGTGTACACCAAGCCTGGATGCTGCTTGTGCGATGGATTGTTTGAGAAGCTCGATGCCGTGACGTCGTCGCGCGAGGCGACGAGCGCCGCCGACGCCTCCGACGCTTTACGCGGCTTTGTCGTCGTGAAGCGAGACGTGAGCACGAACGCCGAATGGGCCGATGCCTATGCCGATGTCGTGCCTATGTTATTCGTACGCGATGACGACGGCGTGGAGCGCGAAGTCCGACGCCCGACGCCGAAAACGAGTGCGGCGAGGCTCGGCGCGGACCTCGACGCCTTTGTACGCCGACATCGAAGGGCGACGTCGGGACAGCCCGCATCGCCGTCGTGGGTCGTCGTCAGCGCGCCGCCCGATTTAGGCGGTATACCACGACAATAGATTTCGTTTAGCGCGATGCCTTGCGCGGTCGCGATGCGTGCATAGGTGTTGGTAGATTAGTATGTAGCTTTCGTTGTAGCGCGACGTTTTGGGACGTAAACGCGTAACCACCGCTGAGACTCTTCATTTCAAGACGCTTCGTACGCATCGACAGTCGCGCTTGCGCGCCCGAGTCACAACACACGCGGCGGACGATGGTGCACGCACCGGGATTTAGAGGTCGCTCAGCCTATCGTCCTCGACGTCAACAGTCACGCGCGGGTTTCGTCGACCCGTGGGTCTTCTATTTCGCGCACCAGGCGTATAAAACAGTCAACGCCGCGTGGGCGCAATGCGTGCACGCGTACGGCTTCGAACCATACGGTACGGCGTTTGCGTTAACGATTATTTTTGCCGAGCGCGTGATGGATTGGGTGCCCGTGCGCGAGTTGATAGCGCTCGTTGAGCGCGCGAATGAAGTTGGCACGCTGTGCCCGAGCGTCTTGGCGCGCCACGTCACGCGCTACGGCATCAGCGCTTCGGCATCTATGATTGCAAAAACGTGTTTCGCAGCGACGTGTGTGCATGCTACAGACATGCATGCGATTTACAATCTCGGGAGTCTGTTTTTGAAGACGTCTGAGCTCGAAAAACGCATTCGCGCGAGCGCGTCGCGAGCGACAGCTGTGCCAGCCACCGTGGGCTTTGTGCTCGCTCTAGGGGCGTTGACGAACGCTGTGGCGATCTTGAGCGCGTGTACGATCATGACGAACGCATATAACTCCTGCGTGTCCGGGTCAACTGGATTGCTTTTTGCGCTGAAGACGTACAGAGCACGCGTGGATTATCGGGACGGAGTTCGCAGCCGCGTGTCGTTCCTTGGATTCATCGACGTATCGGCGCACTACGCCGCCTTGGTGGAGATTGCCATCTTGTACATGTTAGACCACTCACCGGCATCGATGAATTTGTACCTGTCTGGCTGTTTCGTTGGGCTCGTATTGGCGCATTTTGAGCGACCGGCGATGAATTTTGCGGCGGCGTTAGCCTCTGGCGTCGCGCGCCTCGCGTCTGGCATTGCGCCGTCGTCTATTCGCGTCGGTTCGCGCGTGGTTTTGCGCGACATGCGACAAGGATCATTAAATGGCCAATGGGGCGTCGTCGTAAGCGTGCGAGGCGATGAAATAGGGGTAAACTTGGACGTGGACGCGCGAACCGTCACTGCGTTGCGCGCAAACGTCATCGTCGTCTAACAACTTCAACTTCAACTTTGTGTATACCGTTAGCATTACATCCGCGCACGCGCACACGTGGTTTTATTCATTCATTCATTCATTCATTCATCATCATCATCATCATTACCACTATCCGTTTTCTTCTCCGCATTCGTCTGCGCCTGCTCAATCAGCGAGTACAACTTGTCGTGATTGTCGTTCATCGTCCTCAGATAATACGTTTTATGTTCCATGGCTTGGTCCATCAGCGTCACCGTCGCCACGCGCGAGGCACCACGGCCACGAATCTCAAATTTCATCATTTCCCCACCAAACGCACACTTGTCGAAATCGCACGGACACCCCCCAAAATCATCTTGCCAACCGACGTTCACTTTCTTCAGCGCGCACGACCACACATCCTCCGTCGCGTTGGCCTTCCAATAAAAAAACCGCTTGTTCGACACCGCGTAGCGCTCGCGACGGAACTCGCGCTTGCGTTTATAATACACCGAACACGTCCATGGAAACACCGCCACCGCACCAATCGCTAGCCAGGGCACGAACAAGAACATCATGCACCAATCCTGCGCGTTCGACGCCTTCCAATCGTCGTTCTTCCACACCACGTGTAACACCTCATCGCCGTCGCCGTCGCGGGCGATGCGTTCGGTGATCACCGCCACGTCGCGCGCGGTCACCGTGGTCGTCTTCTCGCGATGCGTCGGCGCCATCGTCCGTCGACCGTCGTCCGTCGCACAGTGACGGTCGGGTGTCAACACCAACTCGCGCGTCACTGCGAGGCGCGCACCCGGAACGCACTCCGCATGGCGACCGCACGCGGCGAACGCGCGAGTTTACTCGCACGCGATGGCGCCGATGCGCTCGAGCGCGGTGACGGCGCGCGAGCGACGACGACGGCGTCGTCGTCGTCGTCGTCGTCGTCGTCGTCGGGGTGGTGTCAACGAGGGACGATCATGGTGTTGAGCGCGTGCGCGCTGGCGACGTTGGTGTTGAGCGCTGTGGTGCTCGAGCGAGCGCGGGATTCGGGCGCGAGTGGCGCGAATGCGATTCTCGGCGATGCGTTCGCCGCACCGACGGCGACGGCGACGGCGACGGCGGGTTTAGCTGCAAGTGGGTGCGAGATTACCTTTAAGCCCGAGTACGCGTCGTTCGCGGTGTGTCACTCGCCGTGGCCGAACGCTGGGGATTTACTCGCACCAGCGGTGACGCGCGCGGTGCTGGAGGAGCACTTTGGCGGTGGGTGTTCGGGGGAAAATATCCCGCATTCGGGTCCGACGCGGAGCTCGTCGGGGTCGGGGTTGAAGTGTTTGTGGTCGATTGGTTCGCTCATGGAGTACGTGCGAAATGGCGATCACGTGTGGGGGTTGGGACTGTGGCACGAGCGCGCGTTAGCTGGCAAACACGCCGAACATCTAGATTTTACCATTCATGGTGGCGTTCGCGGACCCGAGACGGCGCGCGTGTTGAACGGCGTGTACGGCGACGCTCGCGTGCAAGCTTTGGGCGATCCCGGATTTTTAGTTGGATCGTTATTCGCGTCAAAGTTTAAGCCCACGCACGAACACAAGTGTTTCATTCCACACGTGAATTCAGACTTGACGCGCGCGCCCGAAGGCGTGGTGACGTTTAGTCCGGGCAAGTACGGCATGAAGTGGGAGCCTTGGGTGGTGGACATTGTCAAATGCTCGCACGTTTATTCCAGTTCGCTGCACGGGTTAATTCTGGCCGACGCGTTTGGCATTCCAGCGCGTTGGTTTTTCCCGAGCAATCAACGCGTGGTGGAGCACGAGTCTCAGTTCAAATATTTAGACTGGCTTGAAATTTCTGGGCGCGGCGCGCAGTGGCGCTCGCCGGCGACAAACATTCAGGATATGCTCGACGAAAGTACGTACGCCCCGGCGTTGACGCCGCAAGCACGCAGCGCGCTTGCGTCAAAAATCAAAGCAGCATTTCCTTTTGAAATGTTTCAAGTGACAAAAAGTGGAGGTTGACGGCGGTGACGAGTCACATAGAACGTAGAAGTACTTTGTTGTATTAAAATTCAAAATACCAGATGGCAACGCGTTTTAATGTAAGTTTAACCGAGATATTCCGCGAGTTTTTCTCGGCTCTTAGTTTCTTCTTCGTCCATCTCGATGATTTTCTTCAACAGCGGCACAGTCATGGAAGACTCAGTGATGAGCTCGATCCATTCATCGAGACCGATGTTTTGCTTGGAGAGTTCGGCGTACGTCATCTTGGGTAAACCTTGCGAGTATCGCTTCATCGCTTCGCTATCTCCGCTAGACATGACCGCGCTCGCCAACCATTTGCACTCGCTTTCGCTGAGGCGGTTGAGGTCTTTGCGAATCGAACCCTTTTCGACGTTCGTCAAGCCCACGTCGTTCGAGCGGTTGAACGCCTTCATGATGAGTTCTTTAAGTTCATCAATGTCCAAGCCTCCATGACCAGAGCTATCCGCTTGGTGGTAGGAGTCAATAGCCATCATACCTTGCACGGCGTATCGAGCCGCTTCGCGCTCAAAGTTTGTTTCTTCAACCATGTGTCTGGAATAAATACTCGAGCGCGTACCCAAGCCATACTTTGCAATCAAATCGCAAATCGTCCCGGCGACTCGAAGGAGTACGAGACCACTGATGACAACGTTGATAAAGTATACGTAGTTGAAAGATCCGACGATACCACTCGTTGAAATGTCAATATGCACGCCATATCGGTACATATTCATCACGTAGCCTTCAGGTTGGCCATCAGCCGTGCGAAGCGGATCATCGATATTGTCTTGTTCAGAACGATAGGTGATGGATTGACCGAGCGACGTCCAAGTTATGGAAGGCTCGATTTCCAAGATGCAGTACGGATCAGAATCGCCCGTGGATTGCGAAGCGCCATCCAAATTGTAGTTGTAATACATGAGCTTGGCGTTCAAGCGTAATCCAGCGAGTCGCATCATTGGACCGCGATTGGCGTCAACCGAGCCAGCGTAACCGTTTGCAGAAACAGCGAAATCACCCGGCTGATCTTCGTATCGCTTATCCAAATCGACTTGTGCAACGTCAAGAATTTGCTTGAGCGTTAGTGAGATGCTGCTGCCGGATTCAAAAGTGATAAGATTCTCATTCGAGCCCGGGCGTCGCACGTACGTTTTCGGATTTTGTGCGGCAAAAATATCCGACGCCGTCTCAAATTCGTGCGCGATTCCGATCGATGTGTGCTCAGCGCCGATGAAGAGCCAGTCAGTAGACTTTTTGTAGTAGCATACGTTGTTAACTGTCGAATCCAGAGCGACAGCCTCAGTACTGCCAGCCTCGTTTGCGAAGTTCACGCTCGCCGCGCATGTGCCCGACGACGGCACTCGATAAGTAATCGTCTGCGTCGCATGCGTGGAAATAAACATACCCCCGCGTGTTTCCTTTGTGATCAATTCATCCGCCGTTAAATACGCACACGCCGCGTTTGCATACTCCCACGTATCGTCGAACACAAAGTTGTAATCATCCAAAGCGGTAGGTGCCGCCGAGCTCGAGCAGGGTAGAATCGTAAACTCTTCTCCATCGAACGTTTGCGTCGTCAGCGTCGTCGCCGTACGCGCCGCGGTTTGCACCGCGGCAAAGTTAGCGGTGCCTGAACCCCAATTCGTGACTCGGCCAATCGGTACTTCCGTTTGCAAGTACGTCTTTCCGCGAATGAGCGCGTATAAAACGTAGAATGTGATCAACACCTGAAGCGCCAAGTTGGTCAACGCTAAGCGGTAGTCGATGATTTTGGCGTACTTTGGCGTGGTGTACGCCATAGAGCGCCCAATCGCGGTGAGCGTGGTGGTGAACCCCATCGCGCGTGTGCGTGCGCGTGCGCGTGCGCGTGCGCTGTGGTGTGCCGCGCGCCTTCGTGATCGTGGGTCTCATTTGCGCTAGAGCAACGGTAGATTTTTTAAGAGACTCCATTTTCACTCCATGTTTTGTACCAACGTTGGTAGTAAAAATGAGACCCTTCACATGAACGCACGCCGTGTCGGCTCTGCGTGTTGCATTGAGCTAAAACCGAGCGCGTATGAGTTACATGACGTTACTCATCATCTGACGATGTTTCGCATCAATTTGTGCACTGACGACGACGGGACAGTTGTTTTCTGCTCTGCCTCAAAATGACGGCAGCGTTTGGCGATGCGATGACTCAAGGCGCATTTGGCGATGACTCAAGGCATATTTCGGGGAAATAGGGGTGATTGGGGGTGTTTGTGGTGAGGAAACAGGCTGGGTACAGAGTCTACGGCCCGCGCGACCATATTTCCCTTTGTTGCAAGATTTGTCGCACGGTTGGTTGGCGCGCGTTGCGACAATGGCTAAGCTAGATGACTATATGCGAATCATCGCACATCTATACACTGGTCTCCATTTACTTTCGCACACGATGTCGCGTTCGGTGTACGCGGCGTATGGATTGGCGTTGAGCCAGCGGCGCGGGACGTCTTTGTCTTCGCCTTCGTCGTCGTCGTCTCTTACGTGTGTATTTTTGATCCATTTGTACTGGTGCGCGGCGTCGAATTCGGGCACAGGCTCCAAATCTGGCTTTTCTGGCATTTCCCCGACGCGCTCGTACGTGCGTTCGTCCAAGACGAAATGTTCGTTTTGAGAAACGACGTCGTACATTTCCTCAGCCAACGCACGAACGTCTGAACAACAATATATTTCGCCACCGCTAGGTAATATCGCGGCGAGATCATCGACAAATTTCGGCGTCACTACTCGACGGTTTGGTTTATTAGACCACGGATCGGGAAATTGGATGCATATCGCTCGAACGTTTGGCATATTCAACGCCGTTAACGACACGTTCGCGTTGCATCCAACGAAATGCGCTCTGCGCTTCAGCGTTGACGCGTTCTCCTTTACCCACGCATTTGCGGCGTCGACGAGGATGTCAAAAATTTCTACACCTAGTAAATTGTACACCACTCCACTTTTAGCCGTCGTGCAGTCCTCGGCACAGTCAGACGCCAGCGCTTTGATAAAACCACCCTTGGCGGTGCCGACGTCAACTAACAAAGGCGCGCTCAAATGTTCGCCTTGGTACGCGCGCGACCAATAGGCGTCATTTAAAACCTTTGGTGTTTGAAATTGCACCGCCAGTGGGTTTGTCATCTTCTTCATTCGACGATTGACATTCGTTTTCCGTCTTCGTGCAGCCGAATTTGAAGACGAGGCGCTGGCGGCGCCATTCGAGCCGTCATCCGCAGGCGTCACCACGACCCGTCTCCAAGCCTCGCGTTCAAGCACCGCCTCGACTACAGACGGTGTCACGGCATCAACACCTTCAAATGGTTTGTGCAACGTGCACATCGTGCCACCATCACGCGCTCTCGATATACAAAACCGTCGTTTTCTCGACACGTAAAACGCGCAGCACCCGTGGCGAGGCGAGCCCGCGGCTTCACGTTCGAGTCTCTTCAACTCCTCGTATTCGGCGCGCCATTCCGGATCGGAATCGATCGCCGCCTTACACGACCGTCCACCGGGCGCCATCTCAGCCTCGTAGCGATCGTCTCGCGCGCGCAATGCGATGCGCAACGCATCGATGCGCGCTGTGAGCCTCTCCACCGCCGCCGCCGCATCAGCCTCCAACGTCGCTGCCATCGACGCCGTCGCCGTCACCGTCGCGCGGTGTTCGCTGTCGTCGTCGCCGTCGTCGTTACCTCCTCGCTCTGCGCGTGCGACGCCGCTCGCCATGCCTCGTCGTCGCCGTCGTCGTCGTCGTCGTCGTCGAGTGACGCCACTGCGAGTCGCTCTCTCGCGCGCACTCGCGACCGCAACCGTCATCGTCATGCGCCCGTTCGCGCCGCTCGCGCTCGGCGTGGGCGTGGCGTACGCCATCGCGCGCAATCTCGCGAGTCGCGCGCCCAAGCGCGGGCAAAAGCTCGCGCGAGGCGCGTCGGCGTCGTCGGCGTCGTCTTCATCGGCAACGACGCACGCGCGGTGTCCCGCCGACGATGCGCGCGCACCGAAGCCTCCGACGTGCGAACGCAAACCGCACGTGGTAAAGTTTGGCGTGGTCGAAGGCGAGTTTCGCGGCGACAACGCCATGAATCCCGCGCGCGAACGCGTCGATGACTTGTTTTGGTTGAGAGACGACGAGCGCAAGGATGCGCGCGTGTTGGAGTATTTAACCGCCGAGAATGCATACACCGAAGCACACACGGCGCATTTGAAGGCGCTGGAAACAAAGGTGTATGATGAAATCATCGCTGGGATCGAAGAAACGGATGAGGATGTGAGATTCGCGTGGGGTGACTTTGAATACTTTGTGCGCACGAAGAAGGGCGCGGCGTATCCCATCGTGTGTCGCGTCGCGCGCGGGAGTAAGACGGTTGAAACCGTGCTCGACGTCAATGCCGTCGCGAAGGACATGCAATATTGTTCGCTTGGTGGGTTCAAGCCGTCTCCGACGCACGATGTATTGGCGTACGCCATTGATGACACCGGGTATGAAACGTACACAGTGCGCTTCAAGGATTTGACGAGCGGTGACATGCTAGAAGACGTGCTGTCAGGCGTCGCTGGCGGCGTTAGTTGGGGTGGCGGGGTGAATCGAGAGGTGTATTACGCCACGTTTGATGACGCCCATAGGCCTGACAAGGTTTGGCGACACATCATGGGCACGCCGCAAGCCGACGACGTGTGCGTTCTGGAAGAAAAAGACGAATGCTTCAACGTTGGATTTGGTCGATCTTCAAGCGGCCGATTCATGACGCTCGAATCCGAGTCCACGGAAACAAATGAAGTTTACTTGATTGATTTAGAGTCTGAGACCTCGCAACAGCCGAAGTTGGTGCAAGCGCGTCAAACGGGTCATCGTTATTATCTCGAACATCGCGGCGAGAGGTTCTTTGTGCTCACAAACAAGGATGGTCGAATTAATTTTGACTTGCTCATGACGCCGACGATCGATGACGTGTCGCAAGAGCACTGGGTACCGCTCGTCGACAGCACCAATGCACCGACGTTTACTTTTGATGACAAAAGAACGTTGGAAAGTTTCTTCGCGTGCAAAGACCACTTAATTATTGACGGTCGCGAGAACGGATTTTCCGCGATTTGGGTTTTGCGATTCAATCCACTCAACGAACACGTTGAGGAGTGGCACAAGACTGTGTGGCCAAGTGAAAACGCATTGGTCTATCCCTCCGTTGCAGGCGAGACGCTGCGTTGCGTTGGTGCGAATCAGGTGTGGGATACATCGAAGATTTACGTCTCGTATTCATCCTTGGTGAGCCCGCGGACGGTGTATTTGTACGACATGAACACCAAGGACGCCAAGCCTGTGAAGACGACTCCCGTGAAGGGTTTCGATTCGAGCAAGTACACTACGATGCGCCTCGAAATCACAGCGCGCGATGGTGTTAAGGTTCCAGTATCCATCGCGTATAGAACGGACAAGCGCACGCACAAAGGGCCGCTGTTACTCGAAGGCTATGGTTCGTACGGCATCTCTAACGACCCAGCGTTTATGAGAACCGCAGTACCTTTGATGGATCGCGGGATTGCCATCGCCGTCGCCCACATCAGAGGAGGCGGTGAGCTTGGTCGGGATTGGTATGAAAAAATGGGCAAGTACACGACAAAAATGAACACCTTTCACGACTTTATTGACGTCGCCGAGTCATTGGTGGCTACTGGTTGGACGCAACCGACCTCTCTCGCCATCACCGGTAGAAGCGCCGGCGGTTTACTCATGGGCGCCGTATTGAACATGCGTCCAGATTTGTTCCGCTGTGTCGTTGCAGGCGTGCCATTCGTGGACGTTTTGACGTCAATGTGCGACCCTTCAATCCCTCTGACCACTGGTGAATGGCTCGAATGGGGCAATCCAAACGAAGAGGTGTATTACGAGTACATGTCGCGATATTCTCCCATGGAAAACATTACCAGTAGCGCAAAGCCCGATGTTTTGATTACCGCCGGCTTGCACGATCCAAGAGTCGCTTATTGGGAAGCAGCGAAGTACGCCGCACGCCTTAGAGAGTCAGTCACGAATGGCTCGCGCGTGTTGCTGAAAACCGACCTGAGCGCTGGTCACTTTTCGGCTTCAGACAGATACCAGCACTATAAACAAACGGCGTTTGAGCACGCGTTCACGCTGGATGCTTTAGGATTATGTGGCGACGTTCGACCGACGTGGGATAAGTAATGAGTTGTTGACTGCGCGTTTTAATCATGTTTCCATACTGTTTTACAAAGCGTTTCTAAATATTTGTCACACGAGTCAGCCGCCGCCGCTAAACCACCCGCGATGTTTCTTCTCCCGTTCACGCGCGCGCTGAGCTTCGAGCCATTTTGGTGTATGATACAAAAACGGATCCCGCGGCTCTTCACCCTCAGCGCTACGTAGACACTGCGTGAAGAGCTTCCACGCCGGCGGCACCGTAAGCAACGGATTGCCTTCAAACAAACCTTGTACGACGTCTTCTAATCTGTCGTTACACCTATGCGCTTTAGCCACATTCGTGGTATCGTATAAATGCACGCCACGACGAAACCCCGGTTGCGGTGGCGCGTCGTTCGTTCGCGTGTCGGACGTAGAGGTTGTAAACGAGGAGGATTGCGATCGGCGCTCATCGCCGCCTTCTTCGCCTGGCGACGACGAGCTATGCGACGTAGATGCATCGGGCGGAGACGAGCGCGGTGAGAATACCATCTCGCAACCGTCTGTGACTTCTCTCTCTTTGCGCTCCCGTCGACAACGTAGGTTGGGTGCGAGGACGATGCGTGGACGAGGAGTGAAGCGCGACGTCGCTCGGCGCGACGAACTGAAGAGCGCCGACGCGACATTGCCGATGCGTGCATCATGCGCGTTCAGAAATCAAATGAGTGTGATCGATAGTTAAAACAGGTATACGTGTATCTCGATCGATGCGTGCTGCGCTAGCACGACCGAGATGAAGCTATACACTGGCGCGTTGCGCCGTTTAATGTGAAATGTTTTCCCGCAAATTGCAAATTTATTGGCAGCTCGCTTCGTACGCCTTGGCATCCATGAGGCTGTCGGCCTCGCCCGGCGAAGACAACTTAACCTTCATGAGCCAGCCATCCGTGAAAGCAGATTCGTTCACCGCACCCGGGGTATCAGCCAACGATTCGTTGACAGCGATGACTTCACCAGAAAGCGGCGAGTAGACATCCGACGCGGCTTTCACAGACTCCACGACGCCAAAAGTGGCCGACTTCTCAACCGTGGAACCCACTTCCGGGAGTTCAACGTACACAATATCACCCAATTCAGCCTAAAGTTTTCGTTTCCAACGCAGCGTGTAAACGTCACAAGGTCAGTGCATGTCCGAGACGCGACGGCGAACGACGCGGTCGACTGCTGGGGGCCCCCAAGCCATTGGCGCCGCGCGCGTACCTGCGCGTGGTCGGTGATCCCAATCGTCGCCACATCACCTTCGATCTTCGCCCATTCGTGCGACGCGGCGTACTTCAACCCTTCAATAACTGCGTCGTCGTCATCACACATCGCGCGAGCGCGCACGTATACATCGTCAGTCAACATTCGAGACGCGCTCGTGGGGGCCTCTCCGTCGCCCGCGCGTCGCGCGCGCGCGACGTCGCCGCCCGGTCGCCTCCCTCGCCCTCGCCCGCATCCGCGCGCGCACATGCGCGCACACATCCCATCACTCGCGTCCATCACCCGCGCCAGCGCCCCCACGCGTCATCGTCATCGATCGTTCGAACGTCTCGATGGTTGGATGTCGTCATCACCGCCACGCCCAGTCTATCCACATCGTCATCGTCATCGTCATCATCACGCGCGCGCCACGGCGTCGGTCGCGGTCGACGACGGACGACGACGTACCGGTGGAATACGCTTTGAACCCTAAAGTTTGCGCCGTCATCGGCGCGAACGCGGTCGAGCGCTTGGACAAGGCGAGCAAAGCCGATCGCGCGCTCATCGTGGGGCGTAGTGTGCGGTCGCGCCTCTCCAACGTCCACGCTCGAGAACGTCCAAAGGACGGGAAGGTCGCCCGTCGGCGGTGGGTGCGGTCAGGCGGTCGCAAAAAG
>Ga0255763_1003942_pt1 | contig 12981 bp, 7 predicted proteins | sample 041ome_2_FD_179963 | JGI IMG/M metagenome (GOLD analysis project Ga0255763, IMG submission 179963) | Coastal salt marsh microbial communities from the Groves Creek Marsh, Skidaway Island, Georgia - 041406US metaG (version 2) | ecosystem: Environmental > Aquatic > Marine > Intertidal zone > Salt...
GTAAGTAAGTACTCCGTGTGCGTACTTGAGGCTCTCGAGATGCCACGCCGCATCGATAGGACACTCATTTGCAACGCGGTACTTTACCATTTCAACGTTACCGTGTTTTGCGGCCTCAGTACTCGTCCATTCATTCCACTCGCATTTCTTCTCCTCTCGCATCCATTTGGCAGCAACTCGAGTTTATTCGTCGTCCAGCAACTTTCTTGCAGAACCATTTTTCCGACGCGAACAACATCCACGACGATGGATTCTCCCGCGCGATTTCCAAAGCAGACACCGAGACGACATCTTTTCGATTCTGAGCACCTTCTTCAACTCATCTCTTGCGAGACGATCTCTCTGAATCAAAGCTCTCGTTTCCGTATATTCACTTCGTACACGAATTTGATATATCATCAGTTTGATTCAATCTCGCGGCAAAATGTGCTCGAAACTTACATCGTCGTTAATCTCTCGTCCTCCTCCCGCGACGACGACTGCAAACAACGCAACGAGACCGATGATCGCTGCTCGGAAGAAGAAGAAGAGGTAAAAAAGGGAGAACATAATATTTTTAGTATATCTCGCATGCGAGATTCGAGATCTCTCTCTTTCTCTCTCTCTCTCTCTCTGCGAGCGTTTTATTTCAAAAAACTCTCTCGTTGCGTTTTTCAAAAAAATTTTCTCTCCTTTATCCCTCACACAACAACATCTGGATTTGTTTTGGTCTCTACCTCTCGTCGCGCACGCACACATTATCACACGCACAAGAAACGAACGGAGAGAGAAGATGATGGACGGTGCGCGCGTTTTACCTTTTTTTCTTTCTCTGCTGCGCGTCTCTTTTTGTTTCGTGTCTCTCACTCTCACTCTCTCTCGTCGTTTTTTTGAATATCTCATCGTCCTCTTTTTTCCCTAACAACAACAACAACAACCGATTCTCTCTTTCACGCGTGCGCGTCTCTCAAAACGACAGAAGGCGCGGTGTACCACGTCAACCCGCACGAAGGTTTAGACGACGACGAGTTGGATCGTTTGAACGACGAGAATTCGGGAGGGGACGGCATCACGCCGTCTCGCGCGAGAAGGAAATTCGAAGATTTCTTGAGAAATTTCAGAGGCCATCCGAACGAAACCTCCGTGGACGGTCAGTTGATATACAGAGACATTTTGTCCGAAGGCGGGTTGCCGCCAACCATCGACGTGATTTTGGACGATATCATCGCGCACGACGCGGCTTTGGCGAAGGCGTTGAGAGATCAGCCGAACTTGTATTTTCCAATCTTGGAAGAAGCGGTGAAATTGGTCGCGAAGAGTTTACGCGCCGGAAGAGGAGGAGGGCGAGGCGGCAACAACGACGAGGATAACGACGAGGATGATGATGACGACGACGACGACGACGAAGATGGGTACGATTCCGACGACGCCGCGTTTCGGGATTCTATCGAGAACATTCACGTCACGATATCGTCACACGAAACGCCTCGATCGGTGAGAGGATTAAACTCGAAAGACGTTTCGAGGTTAGTGTGCATTCCCGGCATTGTCATCGCGGCATCGAGAGCGAAAGCGAAAGCCTCCATCGTTGGCATTCAGTGTCAATCGTGTAAACACATCCGATACTTGCAAATCCCGCCGGGGTACGCCTCGGCGCAAATGCCGAGGACGTGCGAAGCTGGACAAATGAATAATCAACAAAGAGGAGACAACGAGAACGACGAGAATAACAACAACAACAACAACAGAAGAGGATGCGGATTAGATCCGTACCAAATGCTTCCGGGTAAATCTAAGTTTATCGATCAGCAATCGCTGAAGTTGCAAGAAAACCCGGAGGAAGTCCCGGCTGGGGAAATGCCGCGAACGATGATGTTATGCGTGGACCGAAAGTTGGTGCAAAAGATTGCGCCCGGTACGCGAGTTTCCGTCGTCGGCGTGTACACCATCGGTTCCGGGAGATCAGAAAATAAGAAAAGGGACGCGTCTGGTGGCGGCGTTCAGTTGCCGTACATTCGCGTTCTCGGATTGACTGAAGTGAACGAAGGCGCGCGAGGGAACGCGAAATTTACCGAAGCCGAACACCAGGAGTTTAAAGCCTTTTCGCAAAGACCGTTCAAGGAGGTCATCTTAGACATTCGCTCGAGAATCGCGCCGGCTATTTTCGGGTCCGAGGACGTTAAAATGGCCGTCGCGTGTTTGATGTTTTCGGGAAGTCGCAAACACTTAGCCGACGGCGCTCGTTTGAGAGGCGACGTGAACGTCCTATTGCTCGGCGATCCGTCCACGGCGAAATCGCAATTTTTGAAATTCGTAGAACGGACCGCACCGGTGTGCGTGTACACCTCCGGTAAAGGCTCCTCCGCGGCCGGTTTAACTGCCTCGGTCATACGAGACTCAAACGGTGAGTTTTATTTGGAAGGCGGTGCGATGGTTTTAGCCGATGGTGGGTGCGTCTGCATCGACGAGTTTGATAAAATGCGAGACGAAGATCGCGTCGCCATTCACGAAGCCATGGAACAACAAACCATTTCCATCGCCAAAGCTGGGATCACCACCATGTTAAACTCTAGATCTGCGGTATTAGCCGCCGCGAACCCTCCCAGTGGACGATACGACGACTTGAAAACCGCGCAAGAAAATATCGATTTACAAACCACCATTTTGAGTCGTTTCGATTTGATTTTCATCGTTCGAGACGAACGCGTGTACGAACGAGACATGGCCATCGCCGGTCACGTTTTGAAAATCCACTCGAACGGTGCGAACGCGATAAATAAAAATGGCGGCAGAAATAGAGGCGGAGGAGGAGGTGCGGACGAATCCGCTCAGGCGGAAGGCAAAGAAGACCCGGCGGCGGAGCGCGAGCGAAAATTTATGAAACGGTACATCGAGTATTGCCGAGCGAATTGCAAACCGAGAATCAGCGAACGATCGATGAAAATGTTGCAAGATGCGTACGTGAAATACCGGGAAGAAATGCGAGAGCGCAACAAATCAGGCAAAGGCACCCCGGCGGTTCCCATCACGGTCCGCCAACTCGAAGCCATAACGCGTGTCTCCGAAGCGTTGGCAAAGATGTGTCTTCAATCCGTCGTCACGGAAGAACACGTCGCCGAAGCGCTCCGCCTCTTTGAAGTCTCCACCATCGACGCCGCTCGATCCGGAGTCGCCGGCACCGTCGTCCTCTCCCCGGAACAGCGCGAAGAACTCCAGCTCGTCGAAACGCAAATCCGTCAAAAACTCGCCATCGGTGCGACGACGAGTAAACGACACTTGGTCGAAGACTTATCCCGCGTCGGCGTCAACGAGTGGGCCGTCATGAGAGCGCTGATGGTCATGACCCAAAGAGGGGAAATCGTGGAGAGAGCCGAAGGGAGAAGAGTCACCCGGAACCACTAGAAGAGAGAGAGAGAGAGAAAAAATAGTACGGACTATCGTGAAGAAGAGTTTGGTTTACATTCGGTTTAGGGTATCAAACAAAAATATCTCAACACCCCTTTTGATCGGCACATTTTCCTCATATATTCCTCAGAAACGAATCAGAACAACTCTCTCTCTCTCTCTCCCGAACGCGCAAACCGGCCAGCGCCGCGAAACTACCGATAGCGTTTAACACCATCGCTTCCATAACTGTTCGTACTCGCGAGTAGAGTTGAATTGAGAAGAAGAAGAACTTTTCCTCTCTCCTTCGCGAAGGGCAATAATCACTCTTTGTCGAAGAGAGAAAAGCACGAACAACTGTGAATATATTAATCAAACAAAATGTCCTCCTCCTCGAACGCCAACAATAAAAACGCGTCGTCTAAGAAACAGAGCCGATTCGCTTCCTCCCGCGAACCGGTTTTAGGCGCGTACGATTGCCTGTACAAGGACGAAAAGAGTTCGATTCCGCAGATTGGTAAATTTGTGATCCATCGCTCTTTCGTGGTGTTCACGTCCACGTTCAACGCGAACGCGACGAGAAGGTTAAAACAGAGAGATTTTTCGCGCGTCGACGCGACGTCGAAGATACGATTGATTTTGTACGAGAAGGAGAAGCAGAAGAAGAAGGTGAAGACGGCAGAGAATTCTACGGCGGCGGCGGCGGCCCCGCCGTCGTTTCAGTTGCAATTCGTGGACAACACGGAGTGCTTCGAACGGTTGGTGAAGAAGTGGAAATTGGAGTACGGAAAGATGCCGAAAGAAGAGAAGAGAAGCGATGGGAACGCAGAGGAAGGAGAGGAGGAAGATGTGAACGTGGAGGAGGAGGAAGACGAGGAAACGGATTTGAATGATGTGGATTTGAGACGCGTGGCGTATAAACCGCTGAAAGTGAAAAATCATCGCAGAAACGATTCGATGGGTGGCGACGAGGACGATTCGAACGAAAGCGCGAACGATTCGTACGCGGACGCGTTTATTCGAACGTTGGAAAACGTGGCGGGTAAACTCCCGTTCGGTGCGGGTAAGAAGGTGAAGTACGCGACGTACTTTCTCAGACAACAACTCAGGGCGACGAGACGCATGACGAAGAAATCGGTCAAGTTTACCATGCGATATGTCAATCGTCGCTCGCGAGAGTTGGCGCTGGCGAGGAAACGGCAAGCGGCAAAAAGCTCGATTTTACGAAAAGTCGAAGCCGTGGAAGTGGAAAAAGAAGTTTCGAGGCATTTGTTTGTTCGTTTGATCCGAGCGAAGAACGTGCTCGCCATGGACGACGGCGGCACGTCCGATCCGTTCACGGAAATCCGTTTCCGCGGGTTACAAAACGTCTCCAAGACGATGGAGAAAACCTGCGATCCAGAGTGGGACCAAACGTTTACGTTTAGCATTCCAAACGGAAAGCGCGTCTTGGACGCCTCCGACGCGGTCGAGTTGTACGTGTACGACCGGGACGTGGCTTTGAACGATTTCATCGGCTACGCCAAACTCGATTTAGAAGGCGAAGAGGTGCAAGACGAAGAGTCGATGAAATTGAACCGCAAGAAGATGTCCAATCCGTGGAAACGAGTGGACTCAGCTTCGGAGGGAGGCTTCAGTCCAACCAAACAACAAATGAACGAATCGTTCGAGAGCGACGTTTCGAACGAAAGTTCTTTTCTCACCTCCAAGGATAAGAAACCGATACCGCCAGTCACGACTAAGGTGCGATACGATAAACAGACGGGTAAAAAATACACGCAAAAAACTATCCATCTCTCCGCGTTGCCGGGAAACCAACAGCCATCGTTCTTCGACGTGAACCACTTGAAAGAGAAGCTGATGTTTTGGGAAGGCGAGAGAAAGTTTACCGGGACGATCACGTGCGAGTATTGGTTCGGGTCTAGACACGACGTTGAATTTCGAGCGTCTGGGCAGCCAAAATTGAGAACCGCGAATAACGAATTGACCGCTTCTATTCAACACTATTGCGACCCGGTGACGGCGTTGCTGCGAGTGGATGTTCGCGCGGGGAGAAACATCGTCAATTTGGATTGCGACAAAGGCGAAGATGGGTCCGAAGGTGGGAGCGATCCGTACGTGGAAGTCAGCATCATCGACGCCGTCGATCAATCCAAGGTAAAGAAATCGACGCATTACATCGAGGACTCGAGGGAACCGCTGTGGAACCGAACGTTCACATTCATGACTTCGCAACCGTATTCAAATACCATACAGTTCAAATGCTACGATTACGATGGCGCGACAAGTTTTGACGACGTCATCGGGTGTTATTCCGTTCCTTTGCACGAACTGCCGGTTCGCGTCGGCGTGAAAAGTGTCCCAGAGTACCGATGGGTCACTTTGAGAGACCCGAAAACTGGATCGGATAAAAACGAATTTGGCGTTCCGTACGGGGAAATCGAAATCAGAGCATACATCGACGAGGAGTACTTCGACCACTTGCACGGAGGAAACGCGACGAAAGCGGTTGGTAAACTCTCGGTGGATATTCTCGAGGCAAACGGGATCGACAAGATTCCGCAAGGCGCGTATTGCGTCTGTAAGATTGGTCCGTACTGGTCGAGGTTGGAAACGGTGAAGAAGACTGAGTTTAGCGGCGAAATTGGCGAGGAGGACATGCAGAAACTCTCAGACGATGACGGCGAAGGTGAAGACGACGATAACAACAACGAGGTAAATGAAGGTGGCGAAGCCAGACGAAAGCCCGCTTCTCTTAATGACGAAGCGCGCCGGGCAAAGAAGATCGCGAAATTGATTGAGAACGCTAACAAGCTTCGATGGAATAAACGCTTGATTTACCCGGTCTCTGAACCGTCCGATGAAGTCGTCGTCTCGGTCTTCGATGCGGAAAATGACAACGTCATCGGTACGATTAAGTTACCTTTGTCGTGCATGGAAGACGGCGTGAGATACGAAAACACGTGCACATTGATGATGAACGCCAACGCCGCCATGGGCGAAATCGTCAAAAATGGCACTTTGACGTTAGCCTTTACGTTCACTCACTTCAAAGGAGGTGCTTTAGTCGCTCGGAAATACATGAAACCAAAGTTACCGGCGAAGTGGTACTACTATCCTCTCTCGCCAAACGAAACGCAGCGGATGCTCAGAGCGCAAAAAGATGTCGTGGTGAAGAAGCTTTCACAAGCCAATCCGCCGATACCGGAGAAAGTGTCTCAACACATCTTGGCGTATGCGCAACACTCGGTGAATGTCATGAGCATCAAAAGCTCCATCGCGAGATTGGAAAAATCCATGTCCGGTTTCGTTAAATTGCACAAATTCATGACGTATACGTTTTCTTGGGATTCAATTCCGGTCACAGTTTTAGCGCAGTGCATGTTGGTGTTTTGGATTTACCACCCGGAGTGGTTAGTTCCATCCTTCTGTTTTGGATTATCTCTGAACGCTATGCTGTTATTTCCGGGTCGATATCAGCGAGTTTTGGACCGAATGGTACCGAATGAGTTCCTTTCCGTCGGCATCGCGGCGGGGCCGGAGGACATCGGCGATGCACTGAAATTGAAAGATCAAGAAGATCGAGACAAAGAGATTGAATCCAAAGGTACGCTAATGGATAAAAAAGATGCGAACTTTGACTCGGACGACGAAGACGCGAATAAAGAAAACGCAGCGAAAGATGCCAAAGCTGAGGAGAAAAAGAAGAAAAATATGACCAAACAAAAGGATGCGGCGACATGGGATTCAATCAACCCCATCGCGCAGCTGCAAAAACAATTGGAAGAGGTGAAACTGCTGATCACGCAATCACAATCGATTTTAGACCAAGTTGCCGGTGGCATCGAGCGGTTCGTCGGCATCTTCACGTGGGCGGAACCGCGCGTGACAGCGATGATCATCCTCGTCGTAATGGCGTTCGGTTGGGCAACGTTGTACATTCAAACCATCGTCCGAGTCGGTTTAGAGTTGATGACGGGGGTCATCGCCAAAGTTATTTTCAAAATTATCACCCCCGAGAGAGTAAAATTTGCGTGCACGTGCGGCCTCTTGTGGCTTTTACGTCACCCGGCCATCTTCCCGAACGACGTGCGAAGAGCGATCCAAGAGGAAAAGAACGCTAGAATGGAAGCGCAGCTCGCTGCCGAGGCGAAGAAAGAGAGCGGAGAAATGGACGCCTCGGAAGAGGTTGATTCGGAATTGGCGGAGGCGCTTAAAGATGAGCCGCCCAAGGTTGATTACTTGTTCGATCCGCGACCGATGCCGCCGTTGAATGTATTTTTCAGAATTCCGACGAGGAGTTCTCAATTGGTGTAAAAAAAAGGTGCTTGTTATTATTATTATTATTATTATTATTATCAAGTTTATTGTTGTTATATTATTATCAAAGAAGTCGTTTAATATTACGCGTTAAATATGTATAAGCTATTGCTAACGCCGCACGCCAAGATATCTTCGCTTGGATGCCAGGCGACGTGTAAAATGTTCGACGAAAAGTCACTCAAATTTTGGTGATGGTGTGCATTCGCCAACGAGTTGGGCGGCGTTTTCACGCCCCCGACGAACAAATCCTCTCGAGTGGTGCCACCGTTGCCAAACGCACTCTCGCTTCGTCTCGGAGGCATTCTCGACGTAATTTCAGTCGTCGTGCCTTCACTACCCGATTCGAAAGCGTTGAAACATCTCAAATTTGCGTTGTAGGACCCGCTCGCGACGTGTTTGCCGTCGCCCCGAATGCAACACTGAAACTTGTCAAAGATGGAGTCCTTTTCGTATAAATCACACAAACGCGGTCGCAAGTGATCGTGCACGTTAAACGTCGCCACTGGTGATTTCTCCATGTTTACGTCCCACAATTTCAAAGTCAAGTAATCTCTCGAGAGAAAGTATCGACCGTCTTTGCTAAATTTCACGTCCGAAACGCTCGCGATGATTTCCGAAAAGAACGATCTCTTTTCAACCGGTTCCGGTTCTTCGAACGACTTCGACGCCGTGTTGCAACTCGCGTTAATGCGCATATCCGCTAGCCTAATGGTTCCTTTACTCGAAGAGTACGCGAAGTGTTGACAATGCGACGGATGAAAACACGCCGAAGTGATGACTTCGGTCAACTCTTCCATGTTTTCCGGTTTGATGTCCACGATATTAAACGACCCATTCGCGCGTTCCAAATGCCATAAATTCACTCGCAAGTCGTCCGCGGATATAAACGTTTCTCCATCGCTGTTGACTGATAACGAGTTAATGTGGTACGCGTGCGCGTTGGCGTAACATCGGCGACATCGAGCGTTGAAACCCAACTCCCCTTTCAAGACTCGCGGGATTTTCAATCGATACGTTGCCGAGGTTTCCGAAGACGTGTTTGATGATGTTCCCGCTCCTCCTCCTCCTCCTCCTCCCCCTCCTGCGTTTTCTTTGTTGCTACTATCGTTGTTCCTATTGCTAGTATTCCCACCCCAATTATGCGCTCCAGTCATCGTCGTCGTGATAGAATCGTTCGAATCTCGATTGAACCCGCTCACCGCCTCCGCCCTCTTCTCGAACACCTTCCATAACTTGATCGTCTTATCGTTCGTGGACAACACAAACCTCCCCTCGTTGGCGCCTTGATGACACCACTTCAACGTGTTGATCTTCTCTTCAATCTCTAAAGACTTCAAATAATCAAACTCCGGCTCGTGCGATTGAAACTCCGTCAAGTATCGGAATTCCACCTGTTCCGGTTTGTCGCCGGCGTCGTCCATCGTCAAATGTTGCAGCAGTTGTTCCTGTCCGTTTCTAATCTTATTAATCTCGCTCGTGCTCGCTGAATTATTATTATTATTGATCATCACCCCAACCTGATCGTCCCGGTTATACTGCATCTCCGAGCTCATCTCTTCCATCAAAACGTCCTCCAACTCGTCCTCCGGATGTTGTCTCCCCGTCCTTTTATTTTGCCTCACTCGTTCAAACAACACGACTCTCCCGCCGCGATCCCCGGTCGCGAGCCAATCCCCGGTCCTATCGAACTCCACCGCGGATATGATATCCGCATCTTGCACTTCCTCGTTCGGCGCGCGTTCGCCGAAAACTTGCGAGAATCCCCACGAGAGATGTTGTTCTCGTTCTCGTTCTCGCGCCTCCTCCTCTTCCTCCTCTTTGTGGTGGTGAAAACCTGATTTCGAGCCTCCAACTTCCGATGAAGGAGGCGTCGTCCGGAACGAAAAGTCCGACATTATCACTCGCCCGTCCTTCGATGTGTGTGTGCGTGTGTATCTTTATAAAGAAGCGTTTCTCGAACTTTGAGTCTCTCTCTCTTCTTCCTCTGAAGTCGTTTTTGATGCTATTATATGTGATACCAATTTCCGCGCTCTTATCTTACTCTCACAAAATTGGAAGAAAATGTGTCTGTGCGTTCAGTTATCTCAAAATCCAATAATACGTGTCCTTTTCAATGTGACATATATATATATAACTTTAAAACGATACTCTTAAATATATAGATGAGAGTCTCCAGAGCGCGACGACCGGAAGTGGAGTTTGTGGTGGATGGATGCGTTTGAAAAGCGGAAGAGAGGGAGGAGAGAGAGGGGGTCGTTTTTGTGTTGGCGATTGGAAGTTGTGGCCGCCGAAAAACAAAAATTTGTTTAGGGTTTAGGTTTTAGAATAGACTGAAACCCTAAACTGTTTTGTGCTTTTGACGACAGTTACTCGTACTTGATTCTTCTCGAGAGAGAGTTGATTGATTCGCGCGATGGGGAACGCGATCGGAACGCAAAAGAAGAAGAAGAAGAAGAAGACGGAGGAAGAGGAGGAGGAGGTGCACGACGTGGTCGTTCTCGGCGCGGGGATTTCCGGGTTATCGTGCGCGAGATGTTTACTGTTTGCTTCTTCTTCTTCTTCTTCTTCTTCGCGAAAAACGACAACGACGAAGTTGGATAAAGACAAAAACGGCGGTACGGAGAAGAAGAAGAAGAAGAAGAAGAAGAGCAGCGAAAAAAACGTGATAAAAACCGTTTGCGTCGTGGAAGCGCAATCGGAAGTCGGCGGGAGAGTGAAACAGAGCACCGAAATCGCGCCGTGGAGCGTGGAGTTGGGGGCGGAGTTTGTGCACGGGGAAGAGAGGAATCCGGTGCGAGATTTAGCGCTCTCTGACGCGCGTTGTGGTGGTCCTCTGGATTTGAAGTTTAGCCACTTCGAGTGGCCGGATCGATACGCGATGGCGACAAAGACGACGACGACGTCTTCTTCTTGTTCGAGCAGGAATTCTTCGGACCCCGAGATTTTGGAAATCGTCGACGGCGACGAGTGCGAGAAGAACGATAAAGACGTGTGGAAAATCCATCAGCTGTTCGATCGACTTCCGGGAGTTTCGAAGACTTCTTCTTCGTCGGCGTCTCGGTCGAACGGCGAAAATGACGACGACGACGATAAAGCCAGAGAAGAGGATCCAATGTCTTCGCTCTCCGCGTTAGAGTGGCTCAGAGATGTGCAAAAATGCACGGAGCGGGAAATACGAGTGGCGGAGTTGATTTACGCGACCGATTTTGGAGCGAGTTTGAGAGATATCGGGATGCGAGAGATTATGATTGAAAAAGAGCGATGGCGAAACGGAGAGCAGTATTTAGTCTTGAACGGAGGGTTTAACGAGTTGTTCCAAAGGGCGTTTTTAGACGAGTTCGAGAGCAGAAAAAGTAGTAGTAGTAGTAGTAATAGTAACGATAGTAGCGATAGCGATAACGATGGCGTCGTCGACGTGCGTCTGAATTGGGAGGTGAAAACGGTCGAGAAAGAACGAGATTTGATCAAAGTTACCGGAACGTCTTTCGGCAAACGTAAAACGTTGCACGCGAAGAAAGTTGTGGTTTCGTTACCGTTGCCTATGTACCGACCAATGCTGGCAGAGAAGAAAAACATTTCGAGAGTGACGTTCCACCCGCCTTTGAGCGAGGAGAAGCAAAAGGCGCTGCGCGCCGTCAAAATGGGCAACGCGGTGAAAGTTTTGTTGGGATTTAACGAAAAGTTTTGGCCGCAAGAGGATTTGTTCAACGTCATATGCGATCACCCGGCGCCGTTTCCGGAGTTTTGGATCGTGAGCGATAAAGAAAAGACGATAACACGTAAAGAAGAAGAAGATGGTGGTGGCGGTACTAATAAAAAGAATAGTAAAAAAGGAGACGTTCGATTCGTAATCACGTTCTTCATCACCGGCGACCGAGCGAACGCGATGGCGAAAATCAACCCGAAGAAACGAATAGACTTGGCGTTCAAACAATTCGTAGGAATCACGCTGCAAACGAGCGATGAGAAAGAATTCGAGCGAATACGCGCGAAGCACTTGAAAACGTCCGAGACGAAAGTGTGGTCCGAGGAGAGATTCGCCGGCGGTTCGTACACGCACCCGAGCGTAGGATGCACTCGAAAGACTCGAGAAATTTTGGCAAAGTCCGAGTGGTCCGATACGCTCTTCTTTTGCGGCGAAGGTACGAACACGTCGGTGAATCCGTGCTTACAAGGTGCGTACGAAACTGGCGTCCGAGCGGCGAACGAAATCTTGAAAGTGTCGTCAACGTGAGAGTTCATCGTGTGTGTGCCTTTTGTTTGATATATGTTACATCTCTGAATAATACTTCACTACTACTGTACAAACTTTAGCCCGCCGCGCCGTGGCTTCCTAAATATGGAATATGGAATATGGAATATGGAATACATCAACTCCTCTTGAACACGTCCCCTAACTGTCTGTTCAACAAACTCCTCTCTAAACTCTCCACCTCCACCCTCCGGTACTCGTCCTCCACGTATTTCCCGTATTTCAGCGTGTACGTCTTCGTCACGCGAGAGACGACAAACGTCGCGTCGTTCAAATCCAGCTTCGCGCCGCACGAGATGTCCTCCTCGTCCAAACAGTGCGTCCCTAAATCTTTCCTCGGCGGCGTCCGTTTCGTGATTTGCGCGTACGTTTTCTTCTTTTCTCGCTGTTGTTTCTTTTCGCCGCCATTTCCTCCGCCGCCGCCTAAAGAAGAAGAAGAAGGAGATGAAGGCGTCTTTCGCTCGTCTTCGTCAAACTCCTCCTTGAACAACTCGTCACTCCCAAAACTACTCGTGTCGTCTTCACCATTTCTTGCCGCTGCTTTTGCCGCCGCGCTTTGATGACCACGTCTTCTTCGAAACGAACAACCTCTTCTCGCGGCGGCTTTGGTAGAAAACGTCGTCGTCGTTCTCGCCGCGACCGCAGACGTCGTCGTCAAACAACGACTCGTCATCTCTCTTCTCTCTCTCTCTCAAAATCGTATCTCTCTCTCCCGGGATCTCTATTTATACGCGGACACAAATAGCGAAAGAGATGCACCGCACACGAATTCTTTTAACGAACGAAACGATGCGGTGTGGTCTCCTTTTTTCTTACAGAAAGGACGCGTCTCGTTAGGTCTCTCTCTCTCTCTCTCTCGTTCGTGTAAGTGTGTGGCACACGTGCGCGCGTGCGATTTTTAGTAAAGATGACGACACACTGGTGTTGTTTAGGGTTTTGTCTGAAACCCTAAAGTATGAAACCCTAAAATATAAAAGTAGGGTTTAGGGGGGGAAGAAGAGAACACTAGAAAAAATTCGAAAAGAACGCGCACGCATCTCTCT
>Ga0255763_1003944_pt1 | contig 12980 bp, 17 predicted proteins | sample 041ome_2_FD_179963 | JGI IMG/M metagenome (GOLD analysis project Ga0255763, IMG submission 179963) | Coastal salt marsh microbial communities from the Groves Creek Marsh, Skidaway Island, Georgia - 041406US metaG (version 2) | ecosystem: Environmental > Aquatic > Marine > Intertidal zone > Salt...
CCACAGGTAAAGTTACATCCAAATGTACGCAAGAAAACTGAAGGTACGCCTACAAAGCGTCCTTCACCCTGTGCTGAATAAAATATTTCACTAATTTTTAATTTTGCCATGTATACCTTTCATTAATAGTTTATTATACATGTATTTAGGTCGTATGTCAAACTTCCCACGGGAAAACAATCCATTCATCTTTTTCTGCTTTGTTGATCTCAGTAGCACAATAGTCTACTTCTTGTCCAAACCCACTTGAAAGATTATCAAATAATACAGCAAACTTAACATTATGCTTGACTTTATCTAATTTCCAATCATTTACGATCCAATTGAGTGTAGCCCCAGTGTCATTAATGTCATCAATTACTAGTATATTAGCCCCAGCTTGGGCATCTTCTGCTATCGCCCAGCTGTGATCATTATCATCAACATGGTCTCTAAGGCTAACTTTTAATGCTTTCATTGGAATGTCAAGTTTATGACTCATTAACACCGCTGGTATTAATCCACCTCTAGTTAAACCTACAATATAATCAGGTTTCCAATTATTCTGATACATGCTAAATGAAATTTTGTTTACATATTCATCAATATGAACCCAACTTACATAACGTTTATCAATATCCATATTATCCTCTATACGCTTTTACACTAGCAATCTTATCACCGTTAAATTCAATTATATCAACTACTAATATTTTATCAACACCATTTATTTCAATATCTAGCTCACAGGCAACAACATTACCGTCTTGATACATGCTTATTGGGGTGACCTGTATTGTTTTAACAGCATTAAATATTTGTTGGTTGGCCTGTAATACTAAGTCAATACCTGCGGCTGATGTTTCCCAATCACGTAAATAAATGTTTTCATCAAACATCTCTGCTAGAGAATTAAGATCCTTAGCAGAGAACGTTTCAAAATATTTTTTACAAAGTTCTTTTAAGTCCATAATTAAAAACTCATTTCTAACATAAATCCAGCAACGTTGTTGTCAACACCTTCTTGATTTAAGTAGTTCATTTGATGTTCAGCAAATCCAGTAAAACTTACATCTGCTTTGGTATCGCCCATTCTAACTTCGGAACTGTTAAATTTATAGTAAGTACCAAAGTCATACTCTTGTACTTTTGATGTCATGTCAACTTTGTGATTTTGATTAACTACAGTACCATTACTATCAAATCCAATTGGTACACTAACATTCATAGTACCTCTGCTAATTGAAACTGGCTGACTTACAGTAAATCCTAATGAATGACTGCCTTGTGTATAATCAAGACCTGCTGACCAACTGTAAGTTTCAGTGTCACTAATACCAGTAACTAACCCTTTTTCAGTTTGATCAACTTGTGTATATCCCATCCAATAGTTACCAAATACACTAAACTGATCAGTTAGATTGTGTGTACCTTGAAAGTTGGTATATGTAGTATAACTACCACCAACAGTACCCATCATTCCTGACATCATGTTACCCATCCAGCCATCTTGCTCATTAAGAGCACCAAATCCAACTCTTAATTTAGATTTATCATCAAACCCAAATGCGGTAGTATGTCCCATTTCAAACATACCAGTTGAATTATATTCATTGTATGATAACTTCATATCAACATCGTTGAGTTGAACTTGACCATTACCAGTATATTGATTTAATTTATGATATGGATTAAATCCTTTGCTATAAAAGTTAGCCTTAGATATTGGATTCCAATCTGCTCGTCTTGCTTTAGCAGTAGCCGTTGCTGATAAGTCAACATAGTATTCACGACCAAATTCATCAGCTACCATAACTGAACTTAATGCGGCCGCTAACTCTTCACCACCACCACTGTTAGTCATATAAGCACCACTCATTGGAACTTTAACACCGTATCTACCATCTACCGGAATACCAACTACACCATATGGTCTAGTTGCCGCCTCTAGATCTAATAAGCCTTGACCATGTCTTTCTTTGTCATAGTTATTAATATCTTTGTTAGCAGTAGTTGTTAACAGTTTAACAATGTTAGAACCTGTCATATGTGGCCATTGTTGATGTACAAGAGCAACAGCACCCGATACTACCGCCGCCGCCTCAGATGTACCAGTACCTATCTTATATAAGTCACCTGATTTATGTGCTTCAAATGTAGTACCTGGTGCCATAATAAAGAAGTCAGATATGCGATATTCATCTAGACACTGTCCACCTTGTAGGTTTTTACCTTGGCAGATATGTCCTGCTTTATTTGAGTATGTAGCAATATCTTGTTTATTAATATCCCACGCACCCACAATCAACATTTGCCCACGTAACCAAAGTGTACCATCATCTTTAGTAGCAATAGCCATTGGTGCTGGATTTTCTGGAAATGCTAATCCTGAGTTACCAGCTGAGTTGACAATAACCATTTCACTGTCGCCTAGTGCTCTGGCCCAAAGAGCTGGATTTTCTCCACCGTAGAAGCCAGTAGAACGTCTACCAGTGTAAAAGTTTGTGATGTATCTAGCATGATTATTTGCCCAGGCACCATCTTCTGTTTGATACCAGTTTCTTTTATAAGTACTAGCATATCCACTGTTGGCACTCATGTTGGCCACAGTAGCATCAATTTCAGTACCCCACTTAATAGCATCTCTGGCCTGACTGAACCCATATCTGGTATTGTCAGTAATTTTAGCAATAGCCAAATCAGCATCTGGTGCTACACCTACTATGCCTTCTCCGTCTCTATTAGCCGCCGCAATTGACGCCATAGCAGTACCATGCCCTACATTATCAATAACATCTGTTTTACGTCTAATAAATGATTTAGTATCTGTGATTGAACCTTCAAACTCTTTGTGATTAAGATTAATACCTGAGTCAATAATAAGAATTTTACTACCAGCACCGGTATAACCTCTTGCCCATGCTGATGAAGCATTAATAGCATCTAACACATTGTCGTTTGTTTTCCCTGGACTAATACCGTCAGCAAAATATTCTTTATCTTCAAATTGAGCAGTGTTTAATTGAACGCCAATTGAAGTATCTTCTTTAACTGTTTCTTCAACAACTGTGGTTTTTTCTTCTACACTAGGAGTTTCTTCTGCTACTGTTTCTTCTTTAGCAGGTTCTTGTGTTTGAGTCTCTTCTGCTACTGTTTCGGTAGTAGTTGTTTCTGTTTTAGGGGTTTCTGTTGGCGTACCATATGCTTCTGCTATCAATCTATCTTGTTCTGCTTTTATCGCCGCCAGTCTTTCTGCTTCTTTTTGAGCCGCCGCTTCTTGTGCTAGTCTAACTTCTTCTGCGGCCTTTTCTTCAGCAGTCTGTCCAACAGTTGAAGTGTCTACAGTAGCACCAACTTGTTCTTTGGTTATTGTTACTGGAGCAACTTGATTGGCTTTAACAGGACCATATGCTTGTTCAATTAATTCTTTGTTTTTTTGAACCAGTGCCTGTCGTTGCTCTTCAATCCTTTCTAATCTCTCCGCTACTGCTCGGTCTGCTTCTGCTTGTCTTTGTTTGATTTCTTCCTCAGTCCAATTGGCAAGTACTGGACTACTAGTGACAATGATCCCTGCTGATATTAACGCAGTTACTATTTTATTGTATTTCATTTAAACGTCCTTTCATATCGATACTAATCTATTACAGTATAGCATCAAACAAGAATAAGGTCAAGTTTATTTGAATTGATTTTTTAACCAAAGAAGCCCAGGAATTAAAAGTAGGGCAAAGATACAACCAAAAAATGTGCCAAATGCTAGAGCCCAGTTTGCTGACACAGCACCACCTGCCCAGTCACTTATAGCATTACCAACACCAGCACCTATAACAGCACCAGTGCCCCGTTGCCATGTTTTTGGAAAGTATTTTTCAATGTGTAGCCCGTAGAGAGCTCCAAGTAACATGATGCCGTTGTCCACAATGCCAAATATGAAATAATCTAACATGCGAATTCCTGTTGTAGTTTGATGTTATCCATGAACTCTTTCTTAGTTGCTGGATCATCATTGAAAGCACCTTTTAACACTGTGGTCTGTGTAAGACTTGAATGTGCCATGATACCTCTGTTCTCACAGCAACCGTGTGTGGCCTGTATGTAAACACCTATGTTGTGTGACCCAGTGGCCGCTTCAATCTCTCTGGCAATATCATTACATAGTTCTTCTTGTAAGGTTCCACGTCTAGCACACCACTGTGCGATACGTGTGTATTTGGATAAACCAATTAGTTTTTTCCCTGCTATAATACCAATATAGGCTACACCTGTAACTGGTTGATGATGATGGCTACACATGCTTCGTAACTCACTTCTAACCACTAACATGCCCTCATATCTATCTGCTGAATCATTTGGGAAAGCAGTTGCGTTGGGATTGGGTTCATATCTACCAACCATGATCTCATTGATATACATTTTAGCAAGACGTCTTGCTGTACCTTTTGAATTAGGATCATTGTGTCTGTCAATGATTAGACTATCTAACACACCTTCAAACTTTTCAGTGATCTCATCAATCAATGGTTCCTTATCATTAGGACCAATGTATTTTGCGATATTGTCACCTGCCCAATACCTAGCACCATCTTGTTTAATTCTGCTTACAATTCTTTCACTGATTGAGTCTGTGCTTAGTGCGTCTTGTTCTTCCCAATCTATCTTGCTTTCTACTGACATATTTTATCTCCGAGTTTATGACGTGGATGTCTTAATTGTTAATTTACGTAAGTCTGGATAATTATAATACTTTTCCAATTGTTCTGTAAAGTTTTCTTCTTTCAAAAGGTTAAGACCTTTAATACATTCCTCTGGCCTCATGTAATAGTGGTAACCCAGTTCAAATGTTTCTTGTTCTGCCCAATGTCCCTGACGCCTGATGTCTCTGCCATCATAACGCATACAACCAGCACGATGAGCAAATTCCTTATTATCTGTTAGTATAGCACCACCAAGGCCTATCTGTAAAGGCTTAGTCATACCAAAACTTAAACAATATATTTGATCAGACCCTTCTCGATACATGTCACGTTCAAATGTCCTGGCCATGTCCCAAATATTTGATCCCTTAAATTGGTAACCACCTTGCCATTCCTCATCATTTAAGGTATACTCTACACCCACTTTGTGTAAAGTCATTGGCACTGATAGATATGTTTTACTTGGAAAAGAGACAGGAGACCCATCATGTGCTAGCCTAAATGCTATCTCCATGGCATGGCTACAACGATCAACGGTTACTACGTAAGGAGCACCCGTGTAGATGCTGAGTTGCCATTCAAACTCAATTATGGCATCCATTGGCCTATCAAAATCTTCTAGTCTATACATATACCTGTTATCTGAACTGTGTATCTTGGTTGTTGTCCTATATTGGCCGCATAGTGTGGAGTGTCATATGTCCAGGACACCCAATCTCCTGCTTGCCAGTTAAGTATAGCACGATTATCAATTTCTAAATAGTGTCCACTTTGCCAATCTTCTAAGAACACTATGCCTCTCCGTATCTGAGTTGGATCTTCCACATTATTAATTTTAATATAGTTAACGTAATGATCCTGATGTAAGGGCAGTGCGTCCATGGTCAACATTTTATAAAATGTCACACCTTGCTTGTCCCACGCAAATATCTGTTTAAACTTGTCAGCATTAGGAGCAACATATTTGGCACCGTTTAGATTAAATCCTTGATAACCACTGGCCAGCCATTTAGATTCTAGGTCAGAAGCATGTGGATCATATGAGTAATCGTATGTTTGATATTCAGTTGACCAAAAAGGATCAATGTGTCCCTGTTCAATCATTCGCTTAGATGGTCCCGTTTAATCTCACGCACTGGATCGTTGAGTCTTTCAGCAATAGTGTTCTTTAGATTAATACGCTGATTGTTAAGATCTCTTATGGCAATAGCACGACGCCCTATCTCTTCCAGAGCTAGTTCTTGTTCTCTACCAGTCTTTAGTTCAGACTCTAATGCCCATATCTGTCTGTGTATCTCTTTGAGATCCTCATAGAGTTCTCTGACGTCTAGAGCAACAGAACAATGCGATTGATACCAAGCAAGTTCTTCTTGATTAGCCTGGGTCTTTTCCCATTTAACTTCTGCTATAGCCAATCTATCGTATAATTCAATCGTTGGGAACATTATTTTTTAATCCAATCTAAAACTTTATTATAAACTATTTGATTGCCCTTGTCACTCAAATGATTAACAGTTCCAGGATAGTTTTTAAACACAGTGTGTAAATTCATATCAATTAACGAATGTTTATGATCAAAGAATGTGATGTGTAAAGTGTTATGACCTAGGGTATGCTCAACTATGTCTGTGACAATTAAATCGTATGTGTATTCCCAGAAGTCGTGATGATAGTATTTTTCATAAAATTCAGTTACACTTGGTATACGACCTTTAACATCAGCATACAGGAAGTCACATTCCTTATGTAAAGGATCATTTCTATGTAATGGATTGTGTTCTACGGGTATCCTACTGTTGCTAGTGTGACAGACTATGATACGGTCATACTTCTTTAGATCACACTCAAGTTGTTGTCGTATCTTATATTCGCTACACCCTGCCTGGGCTAGATTAGTCACTTGATAATCTTTTTCTAATAGGTTAGGCCAACCAGGATAATCTCCAGACCAATCTGCGGCGAAACTATCTCCTGTTATTAATATTTTCAACTTTCGCCTCTCTCTCCTTTGAGTATTCTTTCCTGTTCTTGTTTGATATCCTCTAATTGGCTTTGCTCTAGCTCAACACCAACAATAGGCGCAAGGACTTCTTCACAAAAATGCCAATGCGCCAATGGAGTTGTGTGAGGATCGTCTTTTGATCCTCCAGGTTCAAATGGTGTTTTAAACATCCAACCATTTTGTTCTCTCCATTCGTCAAGACTTAGATCAAGCAAGTGATTATTGTCTATAGTGTAACGACCGTATATTTCTTGTAGCCTTGGATCAACATTTGCCTCACTTTCCCCTAACAACCAGGGCACTGCTGAAAAATGATAGGCAGTGTAACCGTGTTGTTTGCTATGTATGTCCACTAATTGAACATAGTCCATGGATGTGGTAAATCTCTCAACAGGGTGATAGTATTTAGACCAAAATTCTTTGTCCCAGACCAAGGTGCCTAGATGCCGCCAATGATTGTTCTCAAATTTTGGCATTGGATAACCTTCTTCAATATATAGGCTTAGTCTATCAAACCCAGTCCATAGTATGACCACAGTGTCTCCTTTACGAGCATGTTGTATGATATCTCTAGCAATGGTAGCGTTGTCAGCACCACCAATCCCTAAGTTGAGATAATCGTCATAGCTCTTGCCTAATATGCTGGGCCAAGTGGTCCAACAATAATCAGTTGAGCTACATCCAGATGCTAGAAGTCTAGTAGACATTTTTTTATTTTTCCTAACAATAATTGATTTCCTTGATCATCTAAATGATTCATTAATCCTCGATGTTTGGAGAAGATTGGATTGATGTTTATTGATGGCAATTCTGTATACTTTACATTCTTTTTATAATTTTCTAGGTGTATCTGATTTAGATGATCAAACTCTCCCAGATGTCTCAAAATGTCCATACATATCAGGTTAGATGTGTAGTTATGATACTCAGTTTCAAAATATCGTTCAAAAAATTTAACAGCAGTCTGGGCATCAATGGATTCTGTGTGATCAACCAGGTCCTGGTATATTAGATCAGCATTACCGTGTAATTTATCATTAGCATGTATTGGGTGCTCTTCGCAGTGTAATCTATTTGGGGTAGAATGACTAATTATAACAGTGTCAAACTTTCTCAGATTAGCACTGGTGATCTGTTTTAATATCTTGTATTCACTAACAGCGGCTTGTGCTACATTAGTAACATTATATTCTTTTGCGAGTAAGTTAACCCAACCCTCTCGATCTGGATATTTCACTTGCCAATCAGCGGCAAAACTGTCTCCTGCTATTAGTATTTTCATCGATATAGATCCTCCGCACCGTGGGGACTGTCCAACATGTTCTGTATCTCAATGTTGGTCTTATTTGGTCTACAGGGTTGGCAAAAATTAACATTGGTCTTTTCGTATATGTCATGATGACGTTCGCCCATCCATAAATCTCTAAAGTCACCTTCGTCCCAACGTCCTAGTTCAAACTGTGGATTGCCTTTGCCTTCACAGCAAACATATATTTTACCGTTAGCACAGAACACTGGGAAATGATACATCTGATGGCAACGTTTATAATTACGTGGCATAGTCTTATTTAGATTAATCCAATAAGGCTGACTGTATTTGTGACCTAATTGTTCAATCGTTGTCTGTGTTTGATATGTAATAGCGTGTGCTTCGTTATTAACAATAACCGGCCTAAAGAATATCTTGCGTCCGCCTAGATCATTTACAAAACGGAATATGTCTTCCAGTGCGTCAGGTGTATCATTATCTGGGCATAACAATACCTTAAAGTCTACATTGATACCCATCTTGATTAATTCGCCGGCATTTGACTTCATGCGTTCAAATAGATTTTCCTTGACAAGGCTACGTCTAATCTTTTCATACAAATCATATGAACCTGCGTCTATGTCTATGCCTACCCAACCTAGTTTCTGTAATTTCCTAATGGGTAAGTCAAACAGTTTATCTAGATAACTGCCATTAGTGGTAATACTGGCAAGGAAACCATGATCTACAGTATGCTCTATCACATGTTCGAATCCTGTTAACACTGTGGGTTCTCCGCCACCAGGATATGTTATGGTGTGTGTAGTGCCATATGAATTTGGAGAATGGGCTCTCCACCCTGCTAATTTGTCTAATGCCTCTATGTATTCCTGATATTTCTTTTGGACTGGTTCTGCCTTTCGAAAGTCTGCTGAATTACAGTAGTAGCAGTCTTGATTACACACATTGGTTAGGTCAATGTCTACCTGAGCAGGTAGTAAGATCTTTGTATCCTTATTGTCCATCCAATGGACTAGTTCTGCGGCATTATAACTCATATAAGTCTGACCAAAATAGTTCTGCGTTCTTTGTTCTGCGTTGCTTAGTTATTATATTTAATGTAAATAGATCTTCTCTTAATAATTTATCCAGACTCTGATTAACTTCGAACATTCTTTCTCTTGGGTCTTCAATGCTGTCATAACTGTGATCAATAATGTCATCAAAACAATCAATACCAATACTTCTTAAATGACCAATAATCCCTGGATTACCTAGTACAAGAAATAATTGTCCACTAGCAATAGGTTTCCATGTTTTTTCTGTAACAAACACTTTATTACAGACTGTAGTTTCTGTTACTAAATTAATATAACTATCAGTATATGCTAAATCACTGGTATCATCTAATTCTGGATCAAATTTTCTTTTTGGTAGATTCCCTTTCAGCAGAGTCCATAGTTGTTGTTCACTATCAGTGAGTTTAATGTTATTATTGTTAAACTTTTCATCATTATGAAATGTAATTAAACTATTTGGTATATCTTTAATTAATAACCAATTGGATATCCTGTGTGGATGTGCTGACATGTTTAGACAACTAAAATCATACGTCTTCCGATCATTGTTAATATTTTGTTGGTGTGTTTTCTTAAACCAATCTTTTGATCTATAGTAATAGAACGGATAGAATTTTAAATTAGGTAACTTATTATCATCTTCCGGATCATGTGAATATATGATGCTATCCGTTGCTAGTTCTGCGAGATACTCTAGCATGCCATCGCCATAATGCTCATGACACCCATTGATGGTCATATTAGATGTAAATTTAGAAAGATCTATATTCCATTGATCGTCTGTTAGATCTTTTATTGAGTGTGTGAAATCGATCATTCAATATTTGCTAACAAACCTCTCGCTGAAAAATATTCTTGCTCTAATTTAGCCTTTTGTTTAAGTATAATTGGAATATATTTTGAATAATTTTTCATATAGTCTTTTATACGCTCAATTAACTTATCTCGGTTTTGTTCGTATGCTTCAAACGATTCAGTCCATTCACTAGGATACTTAAATTCTGGTAGTGCCATTTCGCTATATGATAGTCTATCTGGTACCATTGGTATACTATCTACCACACAACCTTCATACCAACTAATACCTAGTGTCTCTTGTAGGTTAGCACTAAACACCAGTTTTGATTCACCTAGTAAATTATGATATTCATTTTTAGTTAACTGTTTGTCTTGACATACAATAAATTCATATTCAGGTAAGTGTTTCTTAAGATCTAAAAATATATCTAACTGTTTCTCTGGTGCTACTCTATGTGGGAATAAGATAATATTTTTCTTTTCCATATTTTTGTATACAGTAAATGTTTTATCCATATACTCCATAGGCCACCCTGTACGAACAATCTTTTTACGATATTTCCAATTTGCTACTACCATGCCATGTTCTTTAACATTTTCTGTATCCATGCCTAATAGGTTTTTACAGAACATATCAATATGAAAGTCTGTAGCAAAGTAGTTATGGTCTATAGAAGCAAAGAACGCATGTTCAGTGTGTCTTACCCAAAGAGCATCACCTATCAGTCTACCTAGAAAGTCTTGTGGATCATATGAACCAGCATGCCATAGGGCATGTATCTTAACAGGTATACCTAATAGTTCACTCATATATTTTAAATTGATTATACCAGGATGCCACGCATCAGCAAAAATAAAATGATCACCACTGTTAACGCTTCCATTGGTGAATAACCTTGAGAACTCCTCGACTTGTCTAGCCTTGTATATGTTAGTACCACCAAAGTTAAGAAAAGCCCCAGGGGTAGTAGCACTAGGAATGTCACTAGGTCCTTCAATAACTTTAACATTATGTCCGGCTTCCTTTAATAGTTTAGGTACGTGGGTTTTCCACTGTTTAGTGTAACGTGTTTCTACTGATTCTAAATCTACTAAAAATACATTACTCATATTTGATAAAACTCCCATTTTCATTATCTTCGCTCACTGATATCCAAATACTACGATCAAAATATTTACTAGCGATAGTAGTGTATAATTCATCAGATATCATTTCACATGACTTATGATCAAGTTTAATAACGCCATTACTGTATAAGTTTTCACACCAACGTTTGAACTGTATAAACTCGATATCTCTATCATCATGAAATACTTCAATCCAAACTTTGAAGTGAAATATATGTCTATGTGGGTGTCCTAAAAAACTAACATCATATTCATCACCAGTTGCTAATTTAGGATCAGTTAAGGCCGCAGGATAACAATGAATACCTTCCTTTTGAAAAGTTACCCATATCATTTTCTTAGCATTGTTTTTTATAATTTCTAGTTGTTCTCTTTCAGCCTGTGTCATCATATATCTATCAGATCCGTTATTTGATTCCATTCATTCTTAATAATATTATACATGGTTGGAAATATTTTGTCAAATCTTTGTTTTCTATACTGGTCCTGTCGTTTCATCCAAACTATAAATTCATTCCAACTAGCAGGATCAAACTCTCCAACATCTAAGTAGCCTAATGCTTCTGTGTTAGTAACTTGTTGTTTGATTTCTTGTTTAACATATTTTGGTAATTTTGATATATTTAGGTAATCTGGTGACTCAACCATATTAATATAGATATCCCCAATAGTTTCCTTTAACCATTTATATGTACGATCTACAGTTAACACATTCATGGTACTAACTGTTAGTCCACTCATAATGTAGATATCATTGTCACTTGACTGCTGAAATTCTTTTAAATCATTGATAACATCTAACAAATCATTCCACTTTCCTGGGTAACGTAGATATTCAAACTCATCCTCTAGACCATCAATACTAATAGATAGTTCTACACGTTTAAATTTAGACCAAGCACGTTTTAACCTTTCAGTTGGTTTATTAGTTCCGTTGGTACTATAAAACAATGTAATATTTTTACTAACGCCTTTTTCAGTTAAATGCTCTAAGAAATCTAGCTGACTGGTGTTTAGTAGTGGTTCTCCCCCAAAGAAATCAATCTTTTCTAAATTGTCACTGACTGTAACATAGTCCATAAAGTTAATGTGCTTGGCTGGATGTATTGGAACAAACCTATTCCACGCTACTAACTCTCCAGAGTCTGGATGATTAATTTTTGTATTATATTCTTTATTATAATGTAAGCCTTCGTCTTTAAAACTGTTACTGTCCCAAGCACCACATGAACGACATGCCAGGTTACAGATGTTTGATGTTTTAAATACAGCAGTTTTTGGACCATGTTGCCATTGTCCACTTTTAATAAATTCTTTATAGTCATTGGGAAAGTATTCTAATTGACGTTGTCTAAGACTTTGTTTACCTGCGTCTTCTTCTGCCCAGCAACGGTGACATTCTGTAGGTCTTTCACCGTTAATAAATTTTAATCTAAGAGCATTAACATCTTGACTGTGCCAACGTTGTTCAGGATTTAGATCATGGTGATGCCATTCACCGGCCCCAAACGCACAAGGACTATTACGTCCCTGTGGATTCTGTCTTATACTTTGAAATGGAGCAATACAAAAATGCTCTGTTGGTGTGTCTGGTAATTGATCTATTTTAGATTGTAGATCTTTATTGGACATTAATCTAATAGACTAATAGCTTCTAGCATGTCTTGTGCGTGTGCTATAGATTCTAACTCTTTAGCAACAGTTTCTGTATAGTTAATATGATCTGCTACACCCTGTGGACTGGCTAAAAACAATCTTATGTTAGTCTTATGAATTTGAATGTCATTTTCATATTTTGTTTTAAGATTATTAAGTATTACTGATACTGGCATTATACATCCTCCTTGTTAATTATTTCATCATTGGCATATTCAGACCATACTGTCATTACAGCATTATCTTTGAGTTTATTTAGACTATGACACCATACACCGTCATTGGTTGCCTTAAAGTCTATGTCATCTATTTTGATAGTAGTATTTTCATTATATCGTTTAATGTAAGGTAGTTTAACAGATATTTGTGTAATAAAATGATCATATGTATTAAGA
>Ga0255763_1003947_pt1 | contig 12965 bp, 6 predicted proteins | sample 041ome_2_FD_179963 | JGI IMG/M metagenome (GOLD analysis project Ga0255763, IMG submission 179963) | Coastal salt marsh microbial communities from the Groves Creek Marsh, Skidaway Island, Georgia - 041406US metaG (version 2) | ecosystem: Environmental > Aquatic > Marine > Intertidal zone > Salt...
ACGGTGCTCAGACACGAATCTGTCCGACCGACCGGCTTTTGGGACATAAATGGCTGATATCTCCTTGACGCCGACGCCGAACGCAGAATTGAAAACCGCATCGCGCATCTACGTCAAAAGTTCTACCCATCGAATCAAAGAAATCCGTCGTGCGACGTCGGGAAAGCAAAAAATGGACCCCCAAGCACCGTATTTAAGCTTTTTTTAAGCCTATCATTTTTCGCGCGAAATTCCACGCCCGCACATTTTCGTTCGGAACATGGGTATCGCGCACGCGAACGACATCATCATTACGCGCGGAGGGAAAAGAAGAGATAAGAGACGACGTGACGTGTCCGCGAGAGACCGCGTCGTGGACGTCCAGTCGGACGCGTGCGTGGTGCATCGTGCGTCGTCGATCGCTCGCCGACGCGCGACGACGACGCTTGGATCGCGCGCGAGAGTTCGCTTGGATCGCGCGCGAGGGGGGGCGTGGAGGTCGGTCGGTTGGTCGATTCGCGCGGTATTTATTTGCTCGTTCGTCGTCGTCGGAGGAGGAGGAGGACGCGTCTCGTCGTGAGTGACGATGTCGGAGTCGGTGCTCACGGCGAGTGAACCCGTCGGGCCGGCGCAGGCGCCGGCGGACGCGGCGGCGGCGCCGGCGAGGGAGACGATTGGGGCGTTTTCGCTCGCGCGGGCGAAGAGTTCGGTGCAGAGACGGAGTCAGTCGAAGCGGGAGCGGCGCGGGGAGACGACGAAGACGCGGTTCACGGAGGTGACGACGGTGGCGGGCGCGTGGGAACGCGGGAGCGATGGTGCGGCGGATGAGGACGTCGATGGGTCGGCGCGGGAGAGAGACGACGCGAGACGTTTGCGAAAAAGAGAATCGGTCAAGGTGAACATGCTTCGCGCGAGGACGTTCAAGGCGATGAATGGGGGCGGCGGCGCGAGCGGGCGCGGCAATGGTAGGGTGTTCGTGGACGTGGAGACCGGGGATAGTTTCGTGTCCACGGGGGAAGTCACGAGCGTGGATGAGAAACGGTTCCGCGAACTCGACGCCGAGGGCGTGTTGGAGGTGGTGAAACTCGTCGAGGGAGGCGAGCCGGTGCTGATGAGTTCGGTGCAACCGTCGCTGTTGGAGAATTTGTCCACTCTTCCAGTGCAGGTGGAAGTCGGATGGGCGGGTGATTCCTGGCGCGCGTTGCTTCGAATGTTGATGATCGCGTCGTACGACGACGTCAATCGACTTCGATTTACTCGAGGTTTGGACGCCGCGATGCACTTTCTCAGCGGCGCCGAATCCTTCTTGCTCGGATCCGTCATCTCGGCGTACGAGTCTGGAAACACCAGTGATCTCAACCGATTGCTTCGTCATGCCTTTTTGAATCGCAACGTCAGTCGAGTGCTCGTGCAGCAAATGTCGCGTTACGACATTTTCTGGCACACGCACTGGTCGGTGAAATTTAACAGAATGATGGACGCGTTCGGCACCGTTCCCGTGATCGGATTCACCGGTTTCCCATCCTCTGAAAACTTCCAAAACACGCGAAACTTTGTCGTTGGCTCCTTCTTCCGCGTGTTTCTCGGTCAAGGCAACTGGATCACTCGTGTTCTCACCGGACGCGAGGCGCTCATCACCGACGATCCGAACGTCGTCGCGCAAAATCTCGCCGCGGAGACGAACAGTTTCGAGGCATCCAACCTCGCACAACACGGTGCGTTTGTCGGACGCATGAAGACGAACGAATTCCGCGCCAATCATCGGTTACCGACGGATGAGAGCGTCGTTCGTACCTTTGCCGTGTCGCCGTCGAGCACGCTTGTGAACAACGGCGTCGTGCACGTGGTGTCGCAGTTGGCGAGACATTGGCACAACATGCTCGACCAACCGTACGGTAACTTTGCGCATCAACGCCAAGAGCAGCTGAATCCGTTGGAGACGCTTCGATTCCACATGCCCGTCGTCTTGTTTACTCTCGCCAATTTGCGAGGCTTGAATGCGTGGGACTCCACCGTGTTGGCGCCCGTGCTCAAAAAGTTGCAAAACATCCCGCCGGTGGCCAACGCGGTGATGATCAAGCCCATCGTTCGTATGATTTCTAAGGAGCTCGCCGCGAACGTGTGCGGCGGAAGTAAGATAATTTACGATCCCTTTAAGAGTTGGTTGAAAGCCATCGAGAGGAGTCTCACGCGGTTGGACGAGGAAGCGCAACAAGTCGCGTTGATCTGCAGCGCGGTTCAGAATGGCGTCGCAATTGGACACAGCGTGATCGCGCAAAGTAACTTCATCGCGCCGACCGAAGCGCAAATGAAGCAGGCTGTGCACTCTGTGTGTCGCGGCGAGCCCGTCAGTACGAAGTGCGGCGTCACTGAGGTGCAAGTCAAATCGGCTCTCAATTTGCTCGCGCCGAGAGACAAGCGCATGCTCATTCAACTCGTAAAGAACGGTTACACAAATTCTAAAGCTGTCGTGTTACTCACATCGAGAGCTTGCACACTCCTCAGACGCAACGTCAGACGGGACGCGCTGTCCAAGACAATCGTCAACATGTCGAAGGGTGACGAAGTTGCGAAATTTGACACGAAAAAGGCGTACTGGGTCAAGGATCAGTACGACGTCGGCCGCGTGTATATTTTTGAACGCGAGAATACGGACGGAACCTGCAAGTTTACGGATCGCGCCACGCGCGCAGAGCACTGCTTCGACTTGTCAAAGTCCACACTCAGCGCGTACAAGTATGTCGAAGTTGGCGAGTCGATCGTTCGCGCGCAAAAGGCGTTCATGACGATCGAATTAGACCATGGCACGGTTTTCTCTTACGCTTCATTCATGGAGTTGTCCTTCTTGCGTTCGCCACTTCGACAACTGCTGGTATTGTCACAATTCCACTGCGAAGAAATCGACGATGCTCGTCTCAATGTCTTATCAGCCATCAAGCACTCTGCGACGCGAACCGAAGTGACCGTGAAAGAGCTGAAACTTGGTCAGCAATACTTTGTCTACGAGGAGAAATCGTACACGCCTTTCTTGTTCGACGAAGCTTTGCAAAGTGATGAGGCGCGCTTGTCGGCGCTCAAAATGAAGAAGATTGTCACCGTGCCGCCGCAGTCGATGATTGTCATCGGAGGCGGTCCGACTGGTTTGCTCACAACCCTTCACTGCCTCGAAAACGTCTTGTTAAGCGATGGCGTCATGCGCATCTATGAATCGCGCGATGCTTTCACTCAGGCTGGCGCAACTTTCGAAAGAGCGCAGATTGTTCGACTGGACGCGCGCTGGATCGCGTGTCTTCGTTTCCATCTCGGTACAATTTACGAGGATGTTTTCATTCCAACCCCGGGTGATACGAGCTCACACTACGGCAACGTGCTTCCGTCGCAAGGCTTCATCGAGATCACCATCAAGGATTTGGAGAATATGATGAACGTGGGCGTTTCGCAACGTCTCTCTCGTGGATTGCTGACGCAAGATACGAATAGCGGCGCGCAGTACGACGTACGACAAAACAAGCTGATCAAAACGGGCAAGGCGCTCAAGATTACTGACTTGATTCTGCGTAAAGTCAATAACGAAGGATCTCCATCCGATGAACCCTTCTCTTGGAAGGTGGTCGACGTCGTGTACAACAAATCTTACTTGGCGACGGATCTCAAACTCGGTGAAGTTTATTCCGTGTACATCTTGGATCAACAGCAATGCTTACCGTATCGACTTGTCGGTGTCAATATCGACAAGGAATTCTATGAATTCAAGTCAATTAATTCCGCGTACGACGACTTTGCGTGCTTTGCAAATAAGCTGCCGTCCGTCTATCACAAGGATACAAAGGCACACTCTTTGGTGGAAAGTTTGGTCATCGAATCTGTCATTCGCGGAAGCGACGGAAAGTATGTGCAAGAGGTGCTGCCTTACAACGAGATTGCCTCACAGAAGTTTGAGCTGGACATCGAGCACTACCACGTCGTCGAGGCCATCGGTAAGCCCGCTGGCAGTCCGGTGCACTTTGCAATCACGCAGACCGAGCCGTACGGCGTGGCTTGTCTCGCGGGACTCAAGGTGAGCCAAGGCATGCACAACTTTGGTAACTCGAGATGGCGCAGCAGAGTGGTCGATGACATTCGCAGTCACACGGATCAGAACACTCGCATCGTCGGTGACTTTACCAAGGTTGTCAACTCTCAGAAAATCACGAAGAAGATGCTCAAATTCATCACCAAGGATGTCGATTGGCGTCTCCACTTTGAGCGTCTCATCAGGGATTGTGGATTTTCTGCGGAAATGCCAGAAATTTGGCAGACGATGTGCACGCTCGTCAAACAACACACAAAGCAAGCTCCCTACGTCCGACGTCATCTGCAGACGCGCTTCTTCGAGACTGGCGACAACTTCTACCTCGGTATGGAGTTGACGAGAGAATACGACGAATGGAAAACGAAGACAGTTGATTCATTGGTCAAGTCTACGCTCACGTGGAACTCCAAGCCGAAGAACGCACAAGATATTAAGAAGAAAGAGGACAAGTTACGAAACCTGAAGGGTGCCCTCACCAGATCGATCGACCGTCTCTGGTACGACGCAACTCTCGAGACAATTCGCTTCGGCGACGTGTACAACCCAGGTGGACAGCAGTTCATTCCTCGTCTTTATTTCATCGATTCGTTGACTCCGGTCACTCTTGGGTCTTTGCCTGAATTCGAGAGCTTTAGAGTCGTCGACCAACCGAACGACCGTTACGATATCATCATGACTGGTGTGTCGGGCGCCGTCGTGCGCAACGTCGAAGGTTACGTTTCCAAGATGTCCAACTCCACCATGGTGTATCGAGGAAGTAACCTCACTCGAGCGCCAAACGGAAACACCGAATCAAAGGTTTCGATGGCGACGTTCCCCGTGGCGCACTACGTCAATCACCGCACGATGCGCTTGCGCTCGGACAGCAAAGATAAGGGATACGTCTTCGCTTTCTGCGGCGATGAACAGAGCACCCCGCACTTTATGCGTTACTCTGGTCTTACCGGTGCGTGCGTCAACAGTATGCTCTTCAACAACTTTATCGGCGACGCGATTATCGGCGTAGCGTTCCAAGATCGCTTCCGCACGTACTCGAGCTCGACCAACTGGTCGAACGGTGAAGTCGTCACGCGCGGTACCGGCGCCAACTACGGCGTCGACGGTTTCCTTCGACCGTCGTTTCCGTACAAGGAGGGCGTCCGCTATCTGTATTCGAAGTACATCGAGTGTCGCGAGAGCGATAATGACATCGCTCAACTGCTGACGGATGACTGGAAGGTGAAGTTCTGTTCGGCTCTCATCCCCAGAGGCCTCGAAGACAATCAATCGTACCTCTCCGCGCTGAGCGAGCAAATGTCTCACGTCATTTACGAAGTCTTCATGGAGGAGGTTGGCAAGGATCCCAGCTTCACCGGCATGGAGTTGTGCGATCGTCTCGCCGAGGCGAACGACAAGGTCGGCGAGAGCGACGAACCGTGGCGAGAACTTCTCGAACGCGCAAATATTTCCGACGACGTGAAAAAGATGCTCACGGAAAAACACGTGTGGATCGCGAACAGCTTGGATGCATTGACGCAAGAGCTCATCGAGTACGCCTTATTCTTGCGAGAAAATGGATTCCGTTTCACGAGTTACGCGGAAAAACAGCCGAATCCGGTCGACTCCGTCATCGACAGCACCTCTGTCGAAACGCAAGCTTTCGCCGAAGGTCTCACCATGAGCGCGGCGCTCGCCGCCGCGGCGCTCGTCTTGTCGACTTCGAATCCGCTTCGCGCCGCCGTGCTGTCCGCGTTCACGCCGATCGTCGCCTTCGGTACCATCACCGGGGCGAGTCGATACAAGAACAGAAACGAAGAGTGGCTCGTCGCGTACAAGGACAATTTGTTCGAGCAGGCTGAACGAGGCGCGTACGACGTCATGTCGCGCGATGCTCAAAAACAGTCTCTGCACGCGAGTCCGTACGTGAACGACTTGCGATCCATGATGGATGCGTTCGTCAAGATGTGCGCGTATTACAACTTCCCCGAGCCCAAAGAATTGTTGTACCACTTCGAAGCCTTCGTGGAAGACGTGCACGGCGACAGAGCGTGCTCTGAATTCGACGAGTATCTCGTGTCGGTGGCCATAGCGGAGACGTTTTACAAGAGCGCGTATCTTCAAGATCACCTCGTGAAGATGCACGAAGTCGTGCGAGACATGATGTACTGGCGGTCTCAGAGCAGTGAACCCGGAACGGCTGTTGATATGCAGGCGCAGTGCTTATTCGAGCGCGTCGTCGTGCTTCGTCGCGTGCTCGAAAAGTCTATTCGTCGCGGTCACATCAGATTTGGCTTCATCAGAACGGGCAATTACTCCAAGTCTCACGTCGGTGACCTCGTCAAGTTCTGGATAAACATCCTGATGTACCCAATCTTGCTCTTTCGTCGTGATGATGACTTGTCGCCCTCAAACGCTCGCGACTCGGCCAAGGCGTGGTACAAGCCGGCGAACATCGCCATCACGGAGACGGCGAGGGACGCGCGAGCGCTCGCGGAGCGCGCGAGTCACGCGAAATTGGCTCGCGCAGCCTTTGATCTGGAGAGCTTCACCATCGCGTCGAACGAGAGTTACACCGCGAGTTTCATCATTTTGTCGGCGCTTCTCTCATTCTGCACGGGTATCGTCTTCACGATCGGTAACATCGCCGCTCGCGTCAAGGTGCAAAAGTGGTCCACCGACTTGACCTCGGCGGGTTCGTACTCGTTCGGTCTCGTCACCCCGCTCTCCGCCATCTTGGCCCTGTTCTGGTTATCTCGAGTCCAGTTCCACATCATTCGTCTCGCGTTGCTCCTCAACACGAAGATGAAACCGTTATCCGACGAACCGCGCGGCAAGTTGAAGAGTTGCATCAAAATGGCGCTCGCCCAGGGTCTGTTGACGCAAGTGAGAATGTGCATCGCTCTCGCGACCGCCGTCGCCCTTCCGTGGGCGCTCTGCGTGCGTGAAGCCTCTACTTTCGGTCTCACCTTCACCGACCGATCTGAGGACGTTCCCTTCTACATCGCCTCTGCCGCCGTCATCGCCTCCGTCGTCTCCTGGTTCGTCTTCTTTTGGAAGGAGTACGTCGTTCGCTACAACCTCCCGTCCAAGCTCGGGCAACACGTCTGCGCCGCCTTTCTGGACGACATCGAACACAACCGACAAACCGTCGACATCCCTCACTCCTCCACCCTCGATCACCACCGTCTCGAACGCACGACGTGGGAATACGCCGCTCGGGTCTTCATTCGCAAGTATCGATTCGACGCCGTCTTCGGCGCCGACCGCTTCGGAAGTCTCCTCCAGTACGTCCAATCCGGAGCAGTCGTCTCCGCCCGCGGCGAATCGCCGATGTCCGTCTGACGCCCGCGCGCGCGTCCTCCACCGGCCGGCGTCGTCACGTACACTATTCATTGATAATCATAATAATCATACTTTAGGCTTTCGACACCGACGTGTGCGGAGCGAAAATGACTTCGCTGTTACAATTCTATTACACATTCTCTGTACCATCGTCCATTACACAATAATTGTTTAATTCGAAGTTCACCCGCTTCAATGATTCGTCGTCGTCAAAAGCCACCGCCGCGTTGGCCAATGCTCTTTCGACTTGTGCAATATACATCAACGCGTCTTGCACTGCTACGTCGACGTCCATGACTGACATACACGAATTTATTTTCTTCAACGCCTGTTGATGCATGAATTTTCGCCTCATGCCTCGAATCACATCAGACGCACGCTGGCAATCGAGCCCGTCTTCATCCGCATCCATAAACAAAGATTGAAGGATAGTTTCATCAATCTTCTCCGAACCTTGGAGTTCATATCTTTGTCCCGGCGATCTCGATTTCGGTGATTGGGGCGGTAAAGAAGGATATCTATGATTCATGCCAATGACGCAGTCAACGCGCTCGATGGTGTCTTTTATTCCTGCTTTGATCTCCTCCCGGCGTCGCGCAGCTGCGCGATATTGCTGCGCCAGTACAAGATCAGCCAAGCTTCCTTCGCGTTCAGCGTACGTATCCAACGCGTCCTGCAACGTTTGCGCCTCGTCGTGCTCGCTCAACGCTTTTGGTTGACTTTTGTCATGATGCGGTGGCGACTCGTCGTAGCACAACGCGTCATCACCGCCACCACACGTCATGAATCCACCTTGTTCAGAAGCGTACATGCCGTTTTACGCACCTTGTACTATTAATGTACAGTCTTTAATCTTATTACCGCGAAAACGCAGGCGTCACTGTGACGTCTCTATCTAAAAATGCGAGCGAATGCGCGTCGTTGACTAATTCTGCGCGCACCGCGAGATTGTGAGCAGACAAGTACTCATCACTCCAGAACTTTGTCATGTGCCGCAAACCACTGTCGCACGCGATGGTACACACGCTATGGCCACGTCCTAAAAATTGCGCGACTCGAACGGCGCTCACTAAATTGACCGCTGACGAACTGCCAAGAAATAAGCCGTCGTGCTTTGCGACAAACCGACTCATCGCTACTGCCTCCGCATCGCTCACCTTAACCGCACCTGAAATCATTCCGGGTGTCTTGAGTAACATCTTGAAATTTTCCGTTACCCTGTTGATACCCACGCCTTCGGTGACGGTGTCGAACGGATTCTTCAGTCTTTTTCCTTCGGCTTCAGCGGAGTCGTACAAGACGCCTCTCGTCACTCTATTGAATAAACCAGAACCCTGCGGATCTGCTAGAAATATCTGACACGCTGGATTTTCTTCCTTCAAACGCGCTCCCACTCCTGCTAATGTCCCCCCCGTACCGCACGCGCACACGAAAGCATCCAATTTTTTCTTTCTGGTGCGCATGTCGATTGAAATTTCACAACCAGTGGTATCGTAATGCGCTTGAAAATTTGCCAAGTTCTCGAATTGGTCTGCAAAGTATCCATAGCCCTTGCCGTGCTCGGCGACGGCGTCGTTTGCTCTTCTACGTGCGACGTTGACGAAATGATCGCGGTGCGCAATCGAAACGGGCCGTACGCGCTCTACCGTTGCACCTAGCGCTTCAACGAGCACACTCTTCTCGAGCGCCGCGTCGTCTGGCATGGCTACAAAACACTTCAACCCCATGGCTTTGGCAACCATGGCGAGTGAAACGCCCGTTGAACCCGCAGTACCTTCAGTGATGACGCCACCGCGTACGAGCGAGCCGTTTTCTAAAGCGTTGCGTACAATCGTTAACGCCACTCGGTCTTTCACAGAGCCGCCGGGATTGAGAAACTCACATTTGACGTATATGTCGCACCCCGTGAGCGCCGAGAGCGACGCCACGCGCGTGAGGGGAGTGTTTCCAATTGCTCCGAGCACGTCCGCATCTTCGGCACCGCGCGAAGATGCCGTCTTGCTCACGTTTCGTGGAGCATTTCTCACGCCACTGCCATCGTCAACGGCGTCGTCGGCACGAGCGCGCGATAGCCACCACGTGGCGAGGTAAGCACCGACGACGACTCCAACGGCGACGCTCGCGTATGCGTGCGCCGCAGCGAGCCCGCGCTCGCGCATTCCTTCGAAACGCGTGCGGTGAAGTGACGAGGTAGTTAAACCGACTCGGGCGCACGACGTCAACGTGCACTCGTTAGTTGCTAGAAAAGTACACGATGATTTACAAGTAATAATGCTCAGCTATTCAAGGATCATGCATTCAGAACGAATTACTCATCTCTTCTTAACGTTTTGGAACGCTTGCTTCTTTGCCTTTAACGCTCTGTACGCCGCGATTGCTTGGGCTTGCAAATCGACGTTCACCTTTGTCTTAGGTGTTATCACCGCCGATTCCTGTTGCTGTTTGTGCTTCTTTGGTGACTTTCCAACGATGCGAAACAGAGCGTCGTCTTTTGGTAAGCTTTGTTTCTCTTTCGAGGACAGTGTTTTCACGCCATCGCCGCCGCCGCCGCCGCCGCCTTGGTTTTTTTTATTGTTGAGCTTTTCTCGAAGCTTTTGCTTCCATAGCATATCCTCCTGCGACTTGCCCATTTTGACATAGGACTTGCCATTGAATCCATCGACGTGTTCATCAAAGAGCTCTGTAAAATCATCTAAAAATGTATCGCTCGCGATGTTCACGTACGTCGAGTCTTTTGCAAGTCCTTGCCCACCGTACTTGGCTCGCCTGGGCTGAAGCACTGAACTGATCATTTTCGCAACCTCATCCGCCGTGAGCGCTCTGTGGCCCTTACTAGACATTCGCAACGCGCGAACTGCACGCTGTTTCGTACCCCCGCGTGATTTCCACTGCTTTTTCGCGCGATCCTTAGAGATAGCAGACGCCCCAGTCGAAGATGTTGCCCCAGCACCACCGCGCCGTCGTTCGGCATCGCGTCGCTCCTTGTCCGCAGCGAACATCGTCGCCGTGGCGCGCGAGTTCTCATACAGCCCGCGCCCATTCTTATACTTATTTAGCAACTTCCCCATGCCCGCACCCACGTCGCGACGGCGAGTGACGTGCGCGAATGAGGTAAAGTCACCATTCGACTGCTCGAGGAAAAAGCACACCGCAACGTCATTGCGCCGCGTGCGACGCAAATACCACGCGCGCTTCAACACGCGAAGCGAAACGCGCATCGGTGGTACCACCGCGCACGTGCACTCACCGCACCCACGCACGCGATCGCCACCGTGCGTGCGCGTACGTGCTTTTCAATGTTTCGACTCGTCGCCGAGGCGGCGGCGCGTTCAGCAGCCTATTGTTCTTCAACGCGGCGGTCGATCGGAATCACGCGGTCGACATCGTCACATGGCGCGAGTACGACGTGTAGGACGGGTTATGTGTTGACGCATCGTTCGTTGGTCTCGTTATCTTCGACTGCGTCTCTGGCTCGACACGTCGAGACGCACGCCCGGCGCCCGGGGCGTCCGAGTCGCGGGGGAAGAGGAGAGCCAGCCCCGCCGATAGACGACGACGACAACGACAAAGACGATGACGAGTACTTTGGTGGCTTCCTTCCAGGATCAAAGTCGGGTCCTCTGATACCAGAACAGCTCAACGCTGGTGGCGGGGGGCGTAAAGGTGGTCCTGGCCTACGTTTCAATGGCGAAGAGTACAAGACGCCGGCGGAACGCCGAAGGGAAAAGTCGGAAGGAGAACGATTGAATAAAGCATTGGCAAACCTTGGTGTGGCGTCTCGCCGAGGTGCTGATGATTTGATTTTCGGCGGCCGCGTCAAAGTGAATGGCGAGACGGTTACGTCGCCCGCGACGCGAGTAAATCTCTCAACAGACGTCGTCACGCTCGATGGCAAGGTGGTTCAAGGCGGAATTAACATGGTCAAGGAACACACGTATTTCATGGTGAATAAACCGAAAGGTTTTGTTTGCAGCGCACGCGCAAACGAGGGGTCGAGCGGCAAACTAGTACTAGACTTGCTCGAACAGTGGAGAGAAGAGTTTCGGAGCGAACACGGCTCGGCGAATCCTCCGCGTCTGTTCACCGTCGGCAGGCTCGACGTGGCCACCACTGGGTTATTACTTGTCACAACAGATGGCGATTGGTGCCAACGTGTGGCGCATCCGAGTAGCGAAGTCGTGAAACAGTACGTAGTCACGGCCAACGCCAAGCCGACGAGAGCGCAAATTCTCGCGATTGAACAAGGCACCGAGGTCGATGGCAAACATGTCACGCCGCATCGCGTTGAACTCGTCAGTGCTGATGGTGGTCCGAAAAACAGAATCATAGTCGAAGTCGTTGATGGCCGCAACCGCGAAGTTCGCGTTTTGTGCGCTGACGCTGGTGTGGATGTCAAAAGTTTAAAACGCACGCGCGTCGGAGGTCTGCGCATGCCTAAGGAGTTGCCATTGGGCAAATACGTCAAACTTAAGCCTCACCAGGTTGCGTATGTTCTCGACAAAGGGTTATCGAACAACAATGGGTCGTTCTAGGATTATATGTTGCGCGTAGTGTAATATAATGTGCAAAGAATCATGATTTACAATCGAGTTAATCGAGTTAATACTCGTGGTACAATAAAATGAAGCGCCGCGCCGCCGTTGGGTTTACTCGCGCCCTTTAGCGTACGCCCGACGTACGGCTGTTACACCAGTGCTCACGACATTAAACGTGACGCCAAGCAAGAAAACCACTGCGAAGATTTCCTCGTCCAAAACTGGAATCCCAAGCTCGCTGTTAACCTGTTCGAGAGGTCCTAAGCCACCGGTTTCGACGTCGCCGATGAACGCAAACGTCGTGCCGAGCATGGCAAGCCTTCCATTAAACAATTCATATGGCTTTTGCTCGCGCACATTGACTTCGTACGCCTTAACGATTTCATTCTTCACCACTTCTGCGCGCTGTTTGGCGCTCTTGCCTGACACTGTCTTTATCGGGTTACGCAAGCCTTGCGACACGCCGAGAAGCAACACGCCGCCTAATAGAGCCCATATGAGAACGACAGACTCGACGTAGAATCCCGCGACTTCGAGTGCATCACGTGCGAGCTCGATTGGGTTCACGTGACGGGCGATGAAACTTTCTTCGCGCGCAAGCTGCTCAATTGGACCATCTCCTCGCGTCAGCACATCGCCGAGCGTGGCGCTGAAAAAGCCGAGCATCGCGAGTCGCCCCAAATTCAACTCAAACGCCTCTGGTGATGCTTCAGTGTCGGCGTCGGGGTCGAACGTCACTCGGCACGTCACGGAGCGCGCGTTCGCTCGTGGTCCAGCGCGCGGCGTCTGCACCGCGCGGCGCACGCCTCGCGTGCCATCTTCGCGTGACGTCACCACCATACGTCGCACCATAGCCACCGTTCCGCGCGCGCGCGTGTGTGTGCGCGCGCGAGGCGCGACGTCGCGAGCGCGTGTGAACACGTTCGCACGCATCGTCGAGCGCGTCGTCACCGTCACCATCGCTCGTGCGTGCACACGTGCGTCGCGCGTTGACGCGCGCGGGGCTCGGCAGTCGGCAGTCGGCAGTCGGCAGTCGGCAGTCGGCAGTCGTCGTGCAA
>Ga0255763_1003948_pt1 | contig 12960 bp, 11 predicted proteins | sample 041ome_2_FD_179963 | JGI IMG/M metagenome (GOLD analysis project Ga0255763, IMG submission 179963) | Coastal salt marsh microbial communities from the Groves Creek Marsh, Skidaway Island, Georgia - 041406US metaG (version 2) | ecosystem: Environmental > Aquatic > Marine > Intertidal zone > Salt...
TCACGTTTCATTCTGCATTGGATTCCATCTTTATTGAAGTAAATAAGTCCCATGCTTTGTTTATCAAAAGTTAATGACGCACTTTGATCGAGTTTGTCAAAAACTTGCGGGCTTCGACGAACCCAAGAATGAGTTGTTGTTCCGTTACGAAGGAACAGAACATCTTTTACTCCGGTGTCGCTGTAAGTGATTAATATTTCACCATCAACACAATCTCCCGTCCAGGTGCCATTCAGCATCTTTCCGTCTATTAATAAATTATATTCATTAAGAGGCTTTAAACTTTTTGACTCTTCATAGGTTAGAATTGGCTCATCACCAGATTTTACCTTAAACTTATCATCGTCATTGTAGATCTTACCTTTTTCAAACATGTATAATACATCGCCGTCTTCGGTTTTATAATCACTTCTTTCCCCTTCTATGTTTGTTGAAGTAAATAATCCTGTTCCATTTTGGACTTTCACGGACCCAAGGGTTTTATTTCGAACTACCTTTTTATTTGTTTTGGAATTTACCATCATACTTGCTGGGTAGTAAAGGTCCTGATCTTCAGAGATCATTTTAATTTGCAGGAGGTACTTGTCTTTTTTGCGTTGTTCCTCAAGTTTCTGTGTTTTTGTTGATACCGTGAATCCTTGGTATTCATACAGTTGTTGTTGTGAAAAGCCAGTTGAAGCACTGAATAGGCCTAATGATAAGGCGGCGACACACATTAAAGATTTCATTTTGTAAAATTAATGCAATATATCAATTTGACCAACAATGGAGTTCTTATTTTAAGGGCTATTTGTATTATTGCAACATGAACAGAACCATCCTTACGCTCTTCCTTTTGCTTATAGGTTTAAATGCATGTAAGAAAGATGAAACGTCCGATGCCCCTTTGGGAATGGAGTCCATTGTAGGAAAATGGAACGCTTCTGAAATTAGGGAAAGGGAATATGAGAATAATATTTTACAAAGTGACGAACGTATGTCCTATATCGAATATGTCGAAAATGAAAGCTGGGTGATAGATCTGAAAGAGGATAATTCGTTTATCCTCACCATAGATGATTTGCTTAGTTCCCAGTCCGAAGATTATCGAGATACCGGTATTTACATATTCAATAGACAAGACAGCTTGCTGGTACTTAGGTTTAACCAAGATATGGAAACGGATACTTTTTGGCATGCAAGTTTTGATAATGCCGTTTTGAAATTCACGGTGTACGAAGATTTCTCTTGGGAAGCGGATAGAACTCGCATCGACTATAAGCTGGTTCGTTAGCGAAAACTTATATTTGTTTTGTGCGCATCGTTTGGTTAGCTGGGTGGTATCCTACGCCGTCAAATCCATTGGCAGGTATTTTTGTTCAAAGGCATTTTTTGGCGCTCAGTAAGGCTTTAACAAAAAACGATACAGTTAGTCTGTACCATATTTGTATAGACGGTTCAGAATCTTCCGATGGCGTAAGTAATGTAAACGAACACCTTCTTACAATAGGGCAGAGTAGGGGTTTATTTTCGAGGGTTTTGAATGCCATTCGTTTCCATCGTCGGACTTTTAGTGAGTTGAAGGAAGCGTTAAAAAAAGCAGACTTAGTTCATGTGCACGCTGGTGATAGAATCGGGTTTTGGGCTGCTTGGTTTAAACAGAAATATGGATATAAGCTTGTGTATACGGAGCATTGGGCAATTTATGATTCTAATACATCCGATGCATTTGAGAATAGGAATATTTGGTTCCGTTTTTACATGAAATGGCTTTGGAAAAAGACCGATTTAGTGGCAAGTATTTCTACTAAACTTTATTCTTCTATGGAGGCTAAATATGCTGTCAGCAAGCCTTTTACGATGTTTCCCAATGTGCTAGATCAGGCCTTTGAAGAGTCCCAGGAAAGTAGCATTCCCAATGAGAAATCAAATGAGGATGTGGTTACCTTGTTGCATGTCTCCAATTTTGAGGCACGCAAGAATGTGTTTGAACTCATTGAATCTGTAAATAATTTAATTCGCTCGGGTAGGAAACTTCGACTTATACTCATTGGTGCAGGTAGTGAAAAATTTAGCGATTATATCTCTGAGAATATCGTGATTCTGCCATCGATGAAAGCACAAGAATTATCCGAATATTACAAACAAGCAGATGTTTTTATTTTGCCAAGCGATGCGGAGAATTCTCCGTGCGTAATTAGCGAGGCCTTGTCCTTTGGGTTGCCTGTGATTGCTACAGATGTCGGGGGAGTTTCCGAAATGATCAATGAAACCAATGGGGTGTTAATTCCTAGATTTCAGACACCGCAAGAAAAAGAGAATAAAATTTCTGATGCGATCTTGGAATTCCTGTCCAAATCTCAAACCTTTGATCGCGATGCAATTAAACATCATGCCGAAGGTCAATATGGATCTGAGCCTGTTATACATGCATTAATAGAACAATACAAACAGTTGGTATGTGCGGAATCGCCGGAATATCCATAACCATTGAAAAAGATGCTCCATTTTGGAAAAAGTGGATTTATCAGTTTAGTGAGGATATTGAGCACCGCGGTTACGACGATGCAGGGGTAATGCTTTCTTTGAGGTCGTCTGACCCTCTACCTGTTCAATGGGGTAAAGAACACTATTCCAGCGATCTACAATACATGCCGCAGAAAGCCCTACTGCCTTCTATAAGTGAGCAAGTAAACGGGATGTTATTACACCGTAGACTATCTATTATTGCTCCAACGGAAAGAGCACATCAACCCATGTGTGATGCAACCGGTCGGTATTGGATTAGCTATAATGGTGAAATATTTAATTATATCGAGTTAAGAAGCCAATACAATATTGATACAGTAACCGATAGTGATACAGAGGTGTTATTGGAAATGTGGGCAAAAATGGAGGAGAAATGCCTTCCATTATTGGATGGTTTCTTTGCATTTTGCATATACGATTCAAAAGAGAACACCTACACCATTGTTCGGGATAGAACCGGAGTTAAGCCACTGTATTACACGAAAAGAAGTGATGCCTTTGCATTCTCTTCAGAAGAAACATCATTAAGGAAATTTACTGGGTTTGATAGTGTAAACCCGCAAGCTATGTATCTTCATGTTAAGCATGGTATGTCAGATGCTGTGAATTGGTTTGATGGGGTAGAAACCTTAAAGCCAGGTCACTGGTTGAAATGGCATCCAAACTTGAGAAACGTTATACATCGCAGATGGTATTTTCCAACAAGTTTGCACTCATTCAATGAACAAGGAGATATTCGGGAATTGTTAGAGGAAAGTATCAAGAGAAGGATGCGAAGCGATGTCCCCATTGGGTTTGCTATGAGTGGAGGACTTGATAGTACCGCGATTGTTGCTTTGGCGTCCAAACACCTTGATCCGCATGAGCAAACACACTTTTTCTCTGTCATTTCAAAAGGTTCCAACCAAGATGAAAGTGAATGGCAAGAGAAAGTACTCAGTGCATTCCCAGGGCAACGACACACCATTGATGCGCAATCGATGGATACATCCGATTTAGAAAATTTGATTGTAAAAACCCGCAGGCCAGCGGTGGCATGGAATAATGTAGCGCATTTTCTATTGTGTAAACAAGTAAGAGATACGGGAGTTACCGTACTCTTCAACGGTCAAGGTGCTGATGAGATTTTTGGAGGATATCCAGACCATTTTGTTGAAGCTTGGAAGGCAGAGAAGAATGATTTGCTCCCGCTCATGAAAGACTGGCCTATAGAAGTTTCAAAATTGAAGGGAGTGGCTTGGAAAAGGAATCTCAGAAAATCGATGTCACAAAATTGGAAGCATCGACTGGATCGTTATTTATGGGGTGATATTTTTCCTGTTGATGTGATTGAACAAAATACCATTGAACTTCATCCGCCTGTTAAAAATTTAGCAGACCTTATGCTGGGTGAGTATTACGGTTCTACATACAATCAAAAGTTTTACGGTAGATTGTACCAAATGCTACTATGGGAAGATAGGAATGGTATGGCGTTTCAGTTGGAAAGTAGAAATCCTTTTGCCGACGATATGCTTCTGCCTATGCATTTTCTTGGTAAAAAGTCATTAAAGGAATTGTCCGAAAATGGCAGGTCAAAAGGTTTGTTGCGAGAAGCTGTTAAGGACATTATTCCTAAACCAATTTACGAAAGAGCAGACAAGAAAGGTTTTACTGTACCCGAGAAAGCATTGATTCAAAAGCACGGCAAAGAATGGGAAGAGTGGTTGATGACCACACAGTTAGATGAGATCATCAACAGAAGAACACGGGAACGTTGGGTTACCAAGTTTGATAAGTTATCGAATCGAGATTTACTTGCCTATTTTCGAGTATCTACTTTAGGAAGGTTCCTGATAGAACTGAAAGAAAATGATGGCAAATGATCATCCCCTGAAAGCGTATTTTTGGCAAATGGCAAAGGCCCTATTCGCCTTTGGTTGCGTGGTGCTCTACTCGCGATATCTAGGTCCAGAAGGAAGAGGACAGTTGAGTATTTATTTGCTTTATTTACAAGCTGTATTGATGATCAACGAAATGTTTGTGGGTTCTGCACAGGCTAATTGGTTTTCACAATATGGATTCAAGCAATTTATTCCTAGAATCATATTAGTATCTCTGTTGATTACGGGATCCGCTTTTTGCTTGGGAGTGTTCTTATTACCTACACAATCCATATTGATTTTACAATACCTCCTTTTGTGGGGATGGGTTTTGATCATACAGAATGTGGTAGCTAATTTCTGGCAAAGTCAAGGTTGGGTCATCAAGAAAAATCAGATACTACTTTTGTTTGAAGTGTTAAAAGCTATTGCATTGCTTTCATTGATATTGAGTATGGGCAATGAGGCTGATGACAGTATTGCAAGTTTGCTCAGGGTTTTAGTAATTGCCGGGGCGTTTTGGTCCATCGTATTTCTCGTTAAGATGTTTAGGGTTGGAGCTTTTAAGAAAACTCAACTACAAGATTCGGATATAAAGCACACTTGGGGTGAAGGTATTTGGGCTCAACTCGGACAATTTGTACTGTTTTTGATATACAGATTACCCCTTTACTTGGTTTCTGAATGGTTGGGTGACGCGCCTGCGGGTGTACTGTCAAATGCATTACTGGTAATCGATTCATTATGGATTTTTGCAAATTCATTAGGAGGAGTGTTACATGCGAGGATCATCAATAGCGATAATGAACCTTGGAATAAAAGACAACTAAACCGGTTTGTTTCTTGGAGTTTCTTGGGTACTACATTACTTGGGTTAATGGCCTGTTTGATCCCTGGGCTATTTTATGAAAAAATTTTCGGTTCAGGTTTTGGTGATATTGCAGCATATGTACGATGGATGATGCCCGGATATTTGGCTCTAGGATTTTTTGCGTGCATGGGTAATTTTTTACATGCAAAAAATCAATTTAAGTTACTTCTTAAAAATCATGTTTTGGGATTGATTGCGATGGTAATTGTAATTTTAACACTTAGTGCAAATGTCGAATCAATTCAAATTAGTCAACTCTTATGGATCTATAATTTGGGTCTTATTGTAGTGGGCATTACGCATTTTTTTTACTTGAAAAAACAAGGTTTAACCTTTGCGGAATTATTTCGTAATATCATGTTAATCAATCGTTTGATTAGGAATAAGAAGTTGTAATAGATGACTTGGTGAACAACTTTTTGTACGGAACAAGAAAATAGTTTTTGTTAGATAGGGCATTGTTCTAAATTTGTCCTCTAATTAAACAGAGAAACATATTTTATGTCAACTCCATTGAACGGTGGGTCTCCCAGATACAACCCATTGGAAAGTATGAATCGGCGCTTTGATGCAGCCGTGGAAGTGTTAGGCTTAGACAAGCAATTTGCAAATGTTCTTCGTGTTCCAGATAAGGTGGTAATTGCAAATATCCCTGTTACGATGGACGATGGTACCATTAGTGTTTTTGAAGGTTACCGTGTGGTTCATAGTGACCATCTGGGTCCATCTAAAGGTGGAATTCGCTACAGTATGGATGTAAATTTGGACGAGGTTAAAGCACTAGCTGCCTGGATGACATGGAAATGCGCTATTGTGAATATTCCTTATGGTGGAGCAAAAGGCGGAATTAAATGTGATCCAAGGGCCATGAGCAAGGGGGAATTAGAACGCTTGACAAGGGCCTACACTGTGGCTATGAAGGAAGTTTTCGGACCCGAATCGGATATCCCAGCTCCAGATATGGGTACAGGTCCTCAAGAAATGGCTTGGATTGTTGACGAATACAGCAAAATAAAGGGTCAAAATTCTTGGGCGGTAGTAACGGGTAAGCCTATCGTATTGGGTGGGTCCTTAGGTAGGGTTGAAGCTACAGGTAGAGGTGTCATGGTAAGTACAAGAAGCGCTTTAGCAAAATTAGGAATAAAACCAACAGAAGCGACTTGTGTGATACAAGGTTTTGGTAATGTGGGTAGTAAAGCCGCTAAGCTCATCAATAGAATGGGTGTAAAGATTGTGGCGATTAGCGATATATCTGGAGGATATTACAACCCCGAAGGATTGGATATTGATGCCGCCATTGAGTACGTTGCAAATAGTAATACACATTCATTGGAAGGGTTTCCCAATGCACAAAAGGTAACGAATAGCGAGCTACTTGAATTGGAATGTACTGTTTTGGTTCCTGCCGCAATGGAAGATCAAATCACACCTGAAAATGCGAATCAAATTAAGGCGAAGCTTATAGTTGAAGGTGCCAATGGCCCAACTACGGCTGAGGCTGATGCTATATTAGAAGAAAAAGGCATTCTCGTTGTCCCCGATATTTTAGCTAACGCAGGTGGTGTTACGGTGTCTTACTTTGAGTGGGTACAGAACCGCTTGGGTTACTATTGGACTGAGGAGAGAGTAAATAGAAGAGCAGATAGAGCAATGAAAATCGCCTTTGATAATATCTACGCAGCGGCAGCGAAATATAAGATTCACATGCGTTTGGCCGCTTATGTGGTTGCGCTGGATAAAGTGTCAACTACACTGAAGCTTCGAGGTTCTTTTTAATACAATATGAAATTACATAGAGAAGGATTTAAGATTATTTTCATCACATTACTGGTGTTGACTTTAATCAATTTCCCTTTGGAGATGTTCTTCATGGGGGAGTGGTATACAGATACGGTACTTGTATTATCTGTTATTTTCTTTATTCTCATCGTTCAGTTTTTCCGCGATCCTCACAGAGAGACACCGGTCGGAGATGATTTAATCATAGCTCCTGCAGATGGTAAAGTGGTGGTTATTGAGGAAGTTGATGAGCCCGAGTATTTGAAAACCAAATGTCGGCAGATTAGTATCTTCATGTCACCGGTTAACGTACACGTGAATCGTTACCCGACATCGGGTAAGGTACTATACGAGAAATATCATCCGGGTAAATACCTCGTGGCTTGGCATCCTAAGAGTTCAACAGAAAACGAAAGAACTACTGTGGTTGTAGAGCATCCTAAAGGTCAGGTGTTGTTTAGGCAAATTGCGGGTGCATTGGCAAAGCGTATCGTGAATTATGCCAAAGTTGGTCACGTAGCAAAGGCTGGAGCAGAGTACGGTTTTATCAAATTTGGTTCGCGTATTGATATTTACCTCCCATTGGAATGTGAGATCAACGTTGAATTAAATCAAAAGACCGTTGGTGGAGAAACCGTAATTGCCCGTTGGTCTTAAATTTGAACTTATTATATATTATATTTGAATCATGAAGAAAATGTTATTTGTTGCTGCCACTGCCTTATTTATGGTTGGTGGAGCGTTCGCACAAACTGCAACTAACTCATCAAAAGACGAGGCGAGTGTGGCTGTTGCACAAGAGGAAATGTCAGCGGCTGTAGTCGAGAAGAAGTGCGATAAGAAAGATGGAAAGAAATCTTGTTGCAAGGATAAAAAAGCAACGGCTAGTGCCGATGCTAAGAAATGTGACAAAGGTGCTAAAAAAGCCTGCTGCAAAGATAAAAAGCACGCGGCTGTGAAATCCTCAAAGAAGGAATGTAGCAAAGATGGTAAAAAAGATTGCTGCAAGAAGAAAACAGCTACTGCTGACACAAAGAAGTGTAATTCGAAAAAGAAGGATTGCTGCAAGAAAAAAGCTGAAACTAAGTCTTAAAAAATTCTAGTAATAAAAAACAAAAGAGGCGCCTATTGGCGCCTCTTTTGTTTTTTATCTCATTAACTTTGTGACATGGCTGTCGATCGCTCCTTCCGAAGGATTGTTTTTACCTTAATGACCTTAGTTACCATTTCCGTTATTACCGTTGGCTTATATCTATATTTTAACTTTACAGCAAGGAGCACTCTTCCATTAATTGTACCTGAAGAAGTAGAGGAGTTTGCACATTTTCAAACAAAGAAAATGCGTGATGATGGGGGTATAAACCCTTCAGCGGAATATGTGACTTTACTTTCGGATTGGATTAGTTCTCAGTCCTATTTTGAGCATATAGATAAACCCTCTGAGCCAGGCATAGGGCTATTCTCGGATGTGGTTTATTTCCGTGCCAAAGAAGCCCAGTGTGTGGCATTAAGCCTGACTTCACCCGTAAGGTTTAGTTCCTTTTTAGACACATTAAAAGGCAAGGGTATGATTGGGAATACCATTGAGCAACCAACGTATAATTACATAAAAATCCCCAATTCACCATTGTACTTAGCCTATAAATACAAAGCCCTAGTACTGTTGAAGAGCTTGGCCGATTCGGCAGCGTTAGAAATTGACGCGATGGAAGGCTTGATGGAGTCCATCTTTGATCCAAATAAAAAGAGTTTTATTAAAAATCCTGCCATTCAAGCACTTTATGAAGCGAATTGTCAGTGGGTTTATGCATCTAAAAAATACGGTTGGGGTGGAATTTCTGCTGATGCTGGTAAATCAACACATTTTCAGGTCGAACCTAATTCTAGCCAATTAAAAGAGTTGGATAACGAAGAACTTCATACCCAACAATGGATTGGAGCAGAAGTTCAAAATATTCACTGGTTTGATGCGTTGATAAAAAGAGTTTACGAATATTTAAAGAACGAAGAATATGGATGTTAAAGGAGTTTTAGAAAAGAGAATCCTCATTATCGATGGTGCCATGGGTACCATGATTCAAAAACATAAGCTTTCGGAGGAGGATTACCGTGGAGATCGTTTTAAAGATTACCCACACTCCTTAAAGGGTAATAATGACCTGTTGGTTTTAACTCAGCCACATATCATTGAGCAAATTCATGTAGACTTTTTGGAAGCAGGTGCGGATATCATTGAAACCAATACGTTTAATGCCAATTCAATTTCGATGTTAGATTATCACATGTCGGATTTGGTTTTTGAGCTCAATACTCAAGCTGTTGAAGTGGCGAAAAAGGCGCGAAATCGATTTCAACAATTGGATGATCGCCCTATTTTCATCGCCGGTGCCATTGGCCCTACCAACAAAACCACAAGTCTTAGCCCAGATGTAAACAATCCAGGATTTCGAGAAGTGTCTTTCGACGATTTAGTGGAATGTTATGGGCAACAAGCACGGGCTCTAATTGATGCGGGTGCCGATCTTTTGTTGGTTGAAACAGTTTTTGATACTTTAAATTGTAAAGCTGCATTATTTGCGATCAATACCATCAAAGACGAGTTGAAGATTGATATTCCAGTGATGGTCAGTGGCACGATTACGGATGCTTCAGGTCGAACACTAAGTGGACAAACAACAGAGGCATTCTACAATAGTATTTCGCATGGTGATTTATTGAGTGTCGGTTTAAACTGTGCACTTGGGGTAGAGCAAATGAGGCAATATGTGGAGGAGTTATCGCGGGTTTCGTTGGTAAACGTCAGCTGTTACCCTAATGCTGGCCTTCCCAATGAGTTTGGAGAATACGATGATACACCAGAACATATGTCAGAGGTTATGGCCGATTGGGCAGAACAAGGGTGGGTAAATATTGTTGGAGGATGTTGTGGTACCACACCAGAACACATTCGAGCAATTGCAGATAAAATGAAGCAAATCTCACCAAGAGTTATACCAGTTGAGGTGTAAGTTTCTGATTGACGCTTAGTTGTCAGTGAAAACTTCATAAAAAAAGTTACCTTTGCATTTTAATTCAATGGAAGAAATTAAGACTGAAAACTTGTCCTCAACAACCTTTGATTTGTTTGCGGGACTCGAATCTACCGACCACGAACAGATTTTATTTTGTCAAGATAATGCAACAGGTTTAAAGGCCATTATTGCCATACATAATACTGTTTTGGGTCCCGGTTTAGGAGGAACGAGAATGTGGAGTTATGCCCATGAAAAAGACGCAATCAAAGACGTGTTGCGTCTGAGTCGTGGAATGACTTACAAAGCCTCTGTTGCTGGATTAAATCTAGGTGGAGCGAAAGCCGTTATTATCGGAGATCACAAAACACAAAAGTCTGAAGCTTTGATGCGAAAGTTTGGACGGTTTGTAGAGAACCTTAACGGTAAATATATCACAGCAGAAGATGTTGGAACTACCACGCGTGACATGGAGTATGTTGCTATGGAAACCGAAAACGTTGTTGGCTTACCGGAAATCATGGGTGGAGGTGGTGATCCATCTCCAGTTACTGCGTATGGAACTTACATGGGAATCAAAGCGTCTGCAAAAAAAGCGTACGGGAACGATTCGCTGAGTGGTAAATCAGTTGCGGTTATGGGAATTGGTAAAGTCGGGTGGCACTTATTGGAATACTTACACAAAGAAGGTGCTAAGTTGTATGTGGCTGACTTGAATCAAGATATATTACAACAAGCAACCAAGGAATTCGGAGCTATTGTTGTTTCATCTGAAGATATGATCACCTTGGATGTCGATATTTTTGCGCCTTGTGCGTTAGGTGGAATATTGAATGACCATACCATTCCTCAATTGAAATGCCAAATCATCGCTGGTGCTGCAAATAACCAGTTAGAGGATGAGACCATTCATGGCAACCAGATAAAGGATATGGGCATTGTATATGCCCCCGATTTTGTGATCAATTCTGGAGGTTTGATTAATGTTTACAGCGAGCATAACGGTTATGTTAGAGAAATCGCTATGAGCCAAACCGAAAAAATATACGATACGATCTTGCAAATAAATCATATGGCTGAGGATTTAGGTTTGAATAACCAATTAGCGGCAATTAAGCATGCTGAAAAAAGAATCCACGATATGAGACTAGTGCACAGCACATATTAAAATCCAGCTAAATAGTAGCATTGTGAAAAGTCCCTTAGTTTAGGGACTTTTCTATTATTTTCGTTGGGTGATTGCTCTACCCTCATTCTTAAAAGAACATAAAAATAGTCACGCAGCTGTGCTTGCCTTGCTTTGGTTGGCATTTTTGTATTCTTGGGTAGGATTTACCGCTGAAGCACCTGCCGGAGGACAAGATTCTTGGAATCATTACTTATTTGCTCGTTGGAGTTTTAAGCATCCCGAATTGATTTTAGATTTATGGGGGAAACCGTTTTTTACAGCATTGGCCGCTCCATTTGCACAATTTGGGATAAAAACCATTTATTTTCTGAACACAACGGCAACGTTGGCAACTGCTTGGTTGACTTATTTGACTGGTCGGAAACTGGGTATGAGAAATGCGTGGATGTTGATTCTACTCATGGGATTGCAGCCAGTTGTATTGGCTAATTTTTATTCTTCTTTAACGGAACCAACCAACGCGCTGGTTTTGGTATGGGTGATGTATTTGATAGTCTCACATCGATACACAGCAGGAATAATTGTGGCATCGTTTTTACCCATTATTCGTACAGAGGGGTTAGTACTTATTGGTGCCCTAATTCCATTTCTTATCATGAGAGGTAAATGGAAGCATTTGCTTTATTTGTTATCGGGAACATTAATTTTTGCTTTAATCGCCGCACTGATATCAGGGGAATGGAATTATTTCATTGCTCATAACCCTTACTTTAGTTTTGAAGCAGAAGGGAAATTTGATCCGGGCAGTGGATCATTCTGGCATTACATTCAAGCGCAAAAGTCAATTACGGGTATTTGGGTAACGTTTTTGGTTTTTCTGAGTGTGCCCATCGTAACCAACTATATTTTTACGAGGTATAAAAAACATACGCCGCACGAAATGAGTCAATTTATGCTGTGGGTAGCTTTACCTCTTTTTGGCGGTTATTTCTTCGCGCATAGTTTTATATGGTATGCTGGCATGCTTGGTTCGCATGGCCTTGTGCGAGTGTTTATGGTCGTGAGTCCAGTTGCTGCGATTTTAGCACAATATTCATTGCATAAAATCATGTCTCTTGATATTAGATTTCTCAATCGAGGTATAAAGGTAGTTACCTACATCATTTCAATATTTATCGCGTTTCAAGGTGCTGGATTTGATCTTCCATTTAAAGGTAAAAATAGTATCAAAGGGTTTCCTGGTACTCCTCAGTGGGAAGAAGCAATGAATTTCATTGATTCCAAGGGATGGAGTAAGTACATGATTGTACATCAGCTCCCTGAGATGAATGTACTATTGGATTTGGATCCATATGAACCTGTAGAGTCAGCCATTCAAAATGCAGGTGTGATGCAGGGGATGACACAATACCTATGGAGTTTGGATACCCGAGAAGGGTATGATTGGTTTCCGGAGAAAACAATCCTCATATGGGATAATTTCCATGCAAGAAGAGATGCTCCTTTGCCATTGGATACACTTAGAACTTTAAAACAGTACCAAGAAGTGGCTTATTTCCCGAGTAAAATAGATACGATTTACGATGTTCGGGTATTCCGTAAAAAGCCTTAATCTTCAACGGCTTATTTAGCTGGCTTGATATCTTTAATCCGCAGTTGTAATTTAACCTGCCGGTTGAAATAATTTTCTTCAATTGAATAACAGGCTTGAAATACTGCTCCGTTGGAAACGGTTGGATAAAATTCTGAAAGTCCGAAACCAATACCATCGATGCTTGGGCCTCTTGATTGCAAACACTG
>Ga0255763_1003959_pt1 | contig 12933 bp, 7 predicted proteins | sample 041ome_2_FD_179963 | JGI IMG/M metagenome (GOLD analysis project Ga0255763, IMG submission 179963) | Coastal salt marsh microbial communities from the Groves Creek Marsh, Skidaway Island, Georgia - 041406US metaG (version 2) | ecosystem: Environmental > Aquatic > Marine > Intertidal zone > Salt...
AGCGAGAGCGGAAGAACCGAAGAAATACACTAGAAGACAACAAGCAAAGCTCCGATCCGGTATCAAATCCAACTAAGTTGGAAGAGAGAGAGAGAGACGGGAGAGCATTGTATAGTTTTCATAGAACAGAGCGAGAAAAGCAAAAGAGGGTGACTTTCATAAAAATTGTAGACATTAGCAGAACTTTAATAATTTAATATGGTTGACTTAACCGTGTTTTTACACTAATTACACCACCTAGAATAACTAATATCGCGCCGCATCGTCTACTCGCTAGATTGATTGCTACTTTACTAATATTAATCGCTGCATATATTTTTTCTTTACACGAAGAGCGACGGCGTGAAGACGATGTCTCTTTTCACGAGCTCGCAGGCGTCCAGAAACTTCTTCTCCAAATCCGACTCTCCGATGACTTTACACGCCGACGCGAGCTGTCGCATCAACTCTTCAATCCTCCTGATCGCGCGCACAATTGATCCTTCGAATGCTTCGGTCATTTTCATGATCTCGCTAAACGTGTTGCCTTTACACCACGCAAGCATGACTTCCATCAAGTCCCAACGCAAACGCTCGATCGAGTCTTCGACGTCGACTTTTAACTTGCACTCCAACTGCTGCTTGAACACTTTTCGAGCCGCATCTTTCACGTTAGAGTGCGCGCTGAACACATCTTCGCTCACGTTCATGCCTTGCTTCTTACCGTTGACATCTTTACCTCCTTTTCCTCCCGTTTTTTCTTTCCAAACGAGACACGAAACCGTAGCGACAAGCATGTGTAACGGCAACGCTTTAAACGTACCGTTGAAAATCAACTCCGTGGCGACGAGTTCGTCCGCCCCGGCAAGCTCACACGCGCACCTACCTTTTTGAGTGACGACGCCGTCTTCGGAAACGTACCCGAGTCGTCTCAACACGCGTCGCATGCGTTTGAGGACGTCCGCTTTGATCATCCCAGACGCCACGGTGACTTCTTTTTTGGCGTGTTTGACCAAGTACTCCAAGCGCCTTTTCTCGACGTGCTTTCTAAGTCTTTCGATGGCATTTTCGGACGTTTTGAAACCATGATCTTTCATCATTTTTGAAAGCATTTGAATCTTTTGGACAGTTTTTGCGTAGGCTTTATCGGTAACTTTCATATCTTTCTCGGCGTCGAGCATCGGAATGACAATTTCATCTTCTTCCTCTTCCTCTTTTTGTTCTTTTCGTTCTCGTTCCTCTTTACTTCTTTCCTCGAACCGTTTCAAAACTTCTCTAATAGACGCTCCACAACGTGTTCGTGCTTCGATCGGGTATAAATCTTTCGGTAAGTATACGCGTATCGAAGACATGCAATCGAGTTGCTCTAAAGGAACGCGAACTACGCGAAACTCAACCGCGGGAAGTTCGTCCACCACTCTATTTTCTTCGCATTGCAACAAACTGTGTCGCTCTGAGCTGTTCAACAGCGAAAACACCGGGTCATTAAGTTTTAAAGTTTCGCGATCGGCATCCGAAAGTTTCAACTTTTCCGCGCATTTCACGAGAACGTCCACCAAATACTTTTGATGCTTTGAATGTTTCTTGCTCCCGACTTTTTCAAAATGGACGATGACGCCCCAGACGCTATCGTTACCGTCTTCGACCGATTTTCTTAGCAGCGTTTCGTCGAACGATAGCGGATTACGAACTTCGTCGTCGTATTGGTCGTCTGCATCTACAGTCATCCGCGTCAAAGCCTCTGTATCGGAGCTTGAAAATAGAGACGAACCAGGCGCGTCCACGCAAACGCGCACCAATCGACCGGGTTGTAAAAACGGTACGCTATGGGTCGGTAAATTCGTGATCGCGCGTCGTTCACTCGTCAACGCATCTAAACCATCTCTCAGCTTCACATATTCATTCACCTGCTCTTCGTGTTCAATCTTAATCTCGTCTCTCTTCTTCTCCAAAAGCGCAACTTTCGCTTCCAACTGCGGCACTCGTCGCATGTTTTGAAACTGCGCAAACGAATTCATAATCATATCTTCCGGTTCCGCGCCTTCCACGCGCATCAAATTCAACAACGTCGCGTAACTCACGTGAAACGCCGAATCCAACGGATCTGATCGGCCTCTCAACATATCTTTTGCCGTCGGCGCGTCCATTTTTTCATCTACCATGAGCACGACCAAACCGCGATCGTCTTTTCCTCTTCTCCCGGCTCTGCCACTCATTTGCGTGTACTCTCCACTCGTAATCCAACGAAACCCGGTGCCATCAAACTTTCTCGGCGACGCGAATACGCAAGTTCTCGCCGGCATGTTTAAACCAACCGACATGGTCTCCGTGGCGAACAAAACTTTAATCAGACCCTCCTGAAACAAAATTTCAATCACTTCTTTCAAAATTGGCAACAACCCGCTGTGGTGAACTCCTAACCCTCTCCTCAACAAGTTTGGCATCGACGCAACCTGCGGTAACTTCTTATCGCTCTCACTCAACGCATCCATCGCGTTCCAATAAATCGCATCGATCATCTCTTTCTCGTTCTCGTCGCACAAGTCCACCTTGTGCAACGCGTTTGCAAACGATTCGCACTCGCCTTTATTAAAAGCAAACACAATCACTGGATCGTAATTCCTATCTACAATCATCTTAATAATCTTAAAAACGTCCGTGTTTTGCGCTAACTTTGCCTGCGTTCCATCTCCACCGTTCATCTCGCTCGCTTTCCTCGCCGCCGTCCTCGCTTGCGCCACCTCCGCGCCTTTCTCGTTGGCGATTGAAATCGCTTTCAAAAAATTATCCTCCTTAAACGCGCTCGTTTTATCCACGATCAAAAATATCCCATCTCCGCCGCTCGGGTAAATGTAGTGTTCCAACGGCGTCGGCCGAAAATCAGTATACACGATGTGACACGGAATATCGTGCACTTTACACACCCACTCGCTAAACTCTCTCGCGTTTGGAATCGTCGCCGATAAAAACACGTACTTCACCGTATCCGGCAACAACACGATGCTTTCTTCCCACACAACCCCTCTCTCCTTATCTCTCATGTAATGAATTTCGTCGTAAATCACCCACCCAACCTCTCTGGTGACCTCCCCGCCTTTATACAACATGCTCCTTAACACCTCCGTCGTCATCACCAAACAACTCGCGTTGGGATTTATAACCGTATCTCCCGTCATCAACCCGACGTCCGAAAACTCCTCCTTCAACTCTCGATACTTCTGATTCGATAACGCTTTCAGAGGACTCGTGTACACCACTCTCTGCCCGTCTCTTTTTGCCATCGCGATGGCGTATTCCGCGACGACCGTTTTCCCGGCCGATGTGTGCGCCGACACCAACACCGACTCTTGCCTTTCCAAGCAGAGCACGGATTGCTCCTGAAACGTGTCCAATTCGAACGGATATTTCTTCGCCGGTACTTTCGGCATTTTCTTCTTCGACGGTTGGTAGTTCTCCGGGCAGACCATATCGTGCAAACACCCGTGCTGGAACTGATTCGCGGGGTGTATGCGCGCGCAGCCGGACTTGAGAAGGAAATCTTCGTCCGTTTTGATTTGGTGTCGACGGGGAAGTTTTGTCGCGAGCTCGGGGTCGAGACCGCCCGAGTCCTCGTTTACCACCACTAAAGTTCGCTTCTTACTCTTCGTCGTCGTCTCATCCTCCTCCTCGTCGTGACCACCAGGTTCTTCCTCTCTTTTCCTCGCCGAAGCTGGTGACATTTTTTCTTCGTATTCTTCCTCTGTCTGTCTGTCGTGGGTGGCGGCGAAATATTTGTGAGGCTTCGTTCAAAGAAGTTTTAACAACAAACGCGCTTTAATACATCTTACATGTTACATTACAAGTGCGCGCGCGTCCCTAAACGAGTGCGCATTACTATTATTATGAGCGCGGCAAAAGCGCGGAGTCGCCCTCCTTCTCTCTCTCTTTCTCTCTCTCTCTCTCTCTCTCGTTTCCCGCGTGCGGCTGTGTACAATATTCTCAAAACTGCTCTATTTTTACTGAATAGCGCAGCACGACTTTTGCTCTTCGATTTTCACAACCGCCGGATTGACGTGCGCCTCGATGACCTCCTCGAACACTAAACTCAAATTCGTTTGCACTAAACTCGAACACTCGACGTAACTGACCGCTTTGATCCGTCTCGCCAACGCTTGCCCTTCCGCCTCGCTTATCGGTTCGGATTCCTCTTCTCCGTTCGAGCCTCCTCCGCCGGCTCGCATATCGTTGCTAAGCCTATCACCCATACTACCTCCACCTCTCTTGCTATTATACGAATTTCCTCCTCCCCCACCTCCTCGTAAATCTAACTTTGTCCCCACTAAAACAATCGGCGTCTTCGGCGCTTTCGACCGCAACTCGTTCAACCACTTTTGCTCCACGTTCCGAAAACTCTCCCGATCGCACAAGGAAAACGCGACGATAAAACAATCCGCCGCGGAATAACTCAGCGGTCGAAAGTCCGCGTACTCGTCTTGCCCTGCCGTATCCCACAACCCTAAATTCACCACGCGCCCATCTCGCATGGTCACGTTCTTGCTGTAGTTATCGAAAATCGTCGGCATGTGATCGGTCGGGAACGTGTTCGTCGTGTAACAGAGCAGCATGGAGGTTTTCCCGACCGCGCCGTCGCCGACGACGACGCACTTTAGGTTTAAAAACTGCGGCTCTTGCGTGTCGAAGAAAATGCCAGATTCGCCCGATCGTTCCACTGGATTCATCTTTTGTGTGTTGTGTGTGTGTGTATCTGAAACGATCAAACGTCGCTCGAGAGTGTGCGTAAGTTTGTTCCGTAAAATGTGTCGAAAGTCGAGCGAATTTGGACAGAAAAACACGCGTGGAAACCACCTCGATGTGCGCTTGTTTTCTCTCTCTCTGTGTAGATATAAATAAATGAGCGCGAGACGGAAACACGTCCGCGCGCACGTCCACGACTTAGACGTGGAGATTCACGAAAAGGAAGGCGACGTGGTGTGCCGAGTCGAAGACGTGAAAGGCGGGAACGTGATTGAGGTACGACGGGTGTATATTTGTATCTTGTTTTTCCCCGGTGTGTAACAACCTTTCGAGACATCGTTTATCTCTCTCTGACTGTCGCGAATGACGCTCTCTGACGCTCTCTTTTACGCGCGCGCGCGTGTGTATATCACAGGTGACGAAACCGAGCGGTGAGCGCGCGATGGTGCGCATTCCGAGTCGCTTCGCGAACATTTACTTCGTTCGAAGAGGGTGTTTTATTCTTTGCACTGGATTCGTTGGTTTTGCGCAAAAGACGGAAGAAGAAGAAGAAGAAGGCAAAGAAGAAGAAGAAGAGCGGGAGATGCGAAAACGACAGCAACAAGAGTTGGTCGCTTCGACGTCCACGGATTTGTCGGTGGGACGGACGAGGACGACGAAAAGAGTATCGTCGTCCGGCAACGGCCTCGGCGGCAAAGTCACCGGCGAACTGAAACGGGTGTTGACTCGCGAGCAAATCAAAAGCGTCAAAAGAAGAGCGCTGTGGCCGGAAATCTTCGCCGAAGACGACACGGAATACACGAACAAAATTAGCGAGGACGTCAGACGGACGATATCTCCGGACGATTTGTTAAAAATCGAGGAAAAGTTGCGGATAGAAAACGGAGGCAAGAAAAGTAAGAGGAAAGAGAAGCGAAAAGGAGGCGAAAACGGGTGGTCCGCCGCCGCCACGCCGCTCGTCGCGGGGACCGCCGTCGCCGAGAACAACACGCTCATCATCGGCCAAGAGAACAGAGAGGAAGAAGAAGAAGAAAAAGAATCCTCCTCCTCCTCCTCGCTCCCGCCGTTGCACAAGAATACCAACTTTCGGCGAAACCACCACGCGAGTTTCGCCGACGAGAGCGGCGAAAATTCGAGCAGCGACACGAGTAGCGAGTTCAGTAGCAGTTCTTGACATTAGTAACACACAAATGCAACGCGCCATACGTTCAAAATCATTTATCATCATCACTTTGCTGCGTTCGAGAAGCGACGCTAAAAGCGCGTTCAGTAGCAGTTTTTGACATTTTTACCACACGAGTGCACCGCCATAATAAATTCAAAATCAGCGCGCAAAAATGACATCTTCCTCTTTCTCCTCGTGCGCGTCGTGCTTCCTCCAAAATCATCAGGGAGTGGGTGGTGGTCGTTATTCTCGACGCACAAGTCGTCAAAGTCGTCCTTCTTCTTCTTCTTCTCGTCGTCAAAGAAGAGTTTTGTTTCTCCGCGTTTGTGCTGCGCAACGGACATCGGGAAACGATGATGATTTAGATGAAGATGAAGATGCGACGAAGACGAAGCAACAACACCAACGAAACGAAAAGAAACCGAAGAAAAACATCGCCGTGTTCATCTCCGGCGGAGGGTCGAACATGCGAGCAGTTCACGCCGCGTGCGAAACCGGGGAAATTCACGGACAAATATCCCTCGTCGTGACCTCTTCGTATAATGCAGGCGGCGTCGAGTGGGCGATGGACAGAGACGTGCCGGTGTTGCTCTACCCGGGCGGGAAGGATTTAGAGGAGTCGGAACGAATATCCCCGTCCGAATTGAACGAGTTTCTCAAAAACGAATATAAAATCGACGTGGTCTTATTAGCCGGGTATTTAAGACTGATCCCGCCGGAACTGTGCCGAACGTTCGAGAATAAGATGTTAAACATCCACCCGGCGCTCTTACCGGCGTTTGGCGGTCGCGGCATGCACGGCGCGAAAGTCCACGAAGCCGTGGTCAATTCTGGAGCACGCTTTACCGGTCCAACCGTTCATTTCGTCAACGAAAACTTCGACGAAGGTAAAATCGTCGCCCAGAGAATCATACGGATCGATCCGAGTTGGACCGCGGAGGAGGTCGCTCGCCGCGTGTTAAAGGAAGAACACGAGGTGTTCCCCGAAGTCGTCGCCGCGCTCTGCGACGATAGAATAGAGTTTCGAGAAACGGACGGGGTTGGTGTTATCATCGATAAGATGGATTCGAACAAGCGGTATTGATGTTTTAAATAATGTGATAGTATTATTAAGAATATATACGTATAGTATGTATTCTCCGGTAGCTCCTCGCGATTGATGTCGTCGCGCGACGACAGGGCGTTCTCCTCGAGATAGAAGATTTCCTCTCGATTTCATAGAAGAACATAAAGTGCTCGTTACGGATGAAGGCGAACTTCCTAACCTCCCGGAGGGAATGAAAAGGGCTACAGAAGACGAAATGTTCCAACCGGCAGACGCCCCGCGCGTGCGTAGTAGCTTTATAGTCTTTTGAGAAGAAGAGAGCGCAAAGAAGAATGTTTAGGGTTTACAAATTTTTGCTTTCAATTTAAAGGAAAAATCTCTTCAAATTCTCGTCACACGTCTTCCTCTTTCAGTCGCGCTTTCATCATCTCTCTCGAGTAGTCGTGTGACGATTTTGACGAACAGACGGCACAAAAAAGAGAGACGACAAAACTTTATTTATTTATTTATTATTCGTCGTGCGTTTCTATTTATATAAACAACACCGATAGTAAAGAAAACACATAATAGTCTTGTGATTTAATTCCATTCGAGAGTGGTTTGAATTTGAACTCCTCTCGCCGGAGAATCGTTTGAATTGGATTACGACGAAGACGAGAAACCATAATGTTCTACTCCGCGGAAATCCTCTCCAAACGAGGCCCTCTGGGGACAATCTGGCTCGCCGCGCACATGGACCGAAAGCTGAACAAAGACACCATCACCAAGCAAGACATCATCCAAGCCGTGCAAACGATCATAAACCCGGACGCCCCAATCGCGTTGAGAACGAGCGGACAACTCATGCTCGGCGTGGTGAAAGTGTACGACAGGAAAATGAACTATCTCTTCCACGACTGCTCGGAAGCGCTGGCGAAAGCGAAACAGGTGTTTCGAAGAGATTCTCAAGGACAGGTGGATTTAGACCCGGAATCCGCGATCGCGGAGGAGAGGACGATCACGTTGCCGGAGAATTACGACGATTTGGAGATGTATTACGACCCGAACGCCAAGTACGGAGTCATGATGGAAGATTTAGGCGAGGACGGGGAGCACGTGAGGTTAGCACTCAGAGTGGACAGACAGTCGATCACGTTAATGGACGAGTTCGAAGAGGACGAGTTCGAGACGGAGTTTCAAAGAGCGGCGGAAGAGAGAGAATTGGCGGTGGCGGAGGGCGAGGAAGGCGCGGATTTGTACGACGCGGTGTATAACAACGAGGACGGGGACGGGATGAGGACGAATCCAGACGCGAGAGCAGCGTTGCAAGGAAATGCTGCGGATATGGACGAAGAGTTTGGGATGGGATACAACGCGGGTGGTGGTAATGATGATGATGACGACGATATGGAGGACGCGCAGCCGTTGCCGTTGGACGAGGACGCGAGGAAAGAGTTGGAAGGGGCTATTTTAGGCGACGTCAACGTGAACGCGCAAAGGCTAGAGCAAGAGAAAGGACAAGAACAACAACAACAAGAGAAGAGGGTCGTGTTGTTTGGTGCGAATCCGTACCAAACGCCCGGTTCAGAAAACGATCCACAACAAGCCAAAGAGTTTGTGTTTGGGAAAACGGCGCAAAAGTCTCGCGCCGGCCCAAACGCGAAAAGACGAAGAGTGGAAAGAGTCATCGTCTTTGATCGAATCACGTCGTTGACGAACGATCAAATTCGTCACCAGTTGCAAGATACGAGCGATATCGTGTGCGCCCGTGGAGCGAACAGAGGTCCACCGGTTCAAATTCCTCGAGCTTGCGCGGCGGAGGAGAGGTGTTTACCGGGCGAAGTGCATCCGAAGTTAGCGGCTATTTACGCCAGAAACGCGCAATCGTGCTGGGTGAACTTTGAAAGTCAACCGACGACGCCAAACGCGACGAAGGATGGCTTGAAGAAGGATTTGTTCGGTGGAAACGTAGAAAACGACGACGACGACGACTTTGGAGGAGGAGGAGGAGGCGCGGATGGCTTTGACGACGATGACGACTTCAACAACAATAACAACGACAACATGGATACGCCTAGAAAAGGATTCAGCTTAGACGGCGACGATAATTACGATAAAGCGGAAGAAAGTGGCGATAAAGCCATGGATTGGTCGGTTGGATCGAAGAAAATGCTCGACCATTTGAGCGCGCAGTTTGATAAAACCGACTCGAACGAGCTCAGCTTAGAAGAACAAGTCAGAGGCAAAACGAGAGCGGACGCGGCGAAGATGTTTTACCAAGTGTTGGTATTACGTACGCACGGGTATTTAGACGTGGAGCAAGAGGAGCCGTACGCGGACGTCAAGATGAAACCAGGTTTGCTCTTAGAAGAACGCATGAAAGAGCGAGAAGCGTTGTAATAATATTAGTAGTATATTTATTCAGAGTAATCCGTATTTATATTATTATTGTTTTTGCGATGACGACCCAAACTCGAGGTACCGCGTGTACAAATTTGTCATTTAGTATTAGTGTAGTAGTATAAAGCGTTGATTCAAGTAATACAACATGTTGGCTATCTTATTATTATTGTTAAGCGCTCTTTTTTCAAAATGTAAAAAGTAAAATTTAGTAGTTGGAGCGTAAAAACCAAGAAGTAGTTTACGCCGTGGCGGCGGCGATGCCCGTCGCGAGCTTCTCCGGCTCGACAACTTCAGCCTTTTTGGCGGATTCTTCCGTGCCAAACGCGAGTTCTTCTAACAAGGCTTCCCACTTCTTCGCCGGTTCCTTCCAGGTCAAGTCTTGCTTGATGCACGTCTTGACCATCTTTTCGTAGGCTGGAGTGCCAAAGTCCGCGGCGGCGGCAACGCACGTCTCAACCATCGCTTCGACGTCTTCCGGCATCAAGTTGTCGGCATCCATGGCGCCCATGTGGTAGCCAGTGACGCCTTCCTTGACGGTGTCGACCAAACCACCGGTGGTGGAGACGATCGGGACCGTACCGTAGGACATGGCGTGGAGCTGGATCAAACCGCACGGTTCAAATCTGGACGGCACCATCAAGAAGTCGGCGCCGGCGTTGATAAAGTGCGCGGTCGGCGCGGAGAATTTGCAGACGCCGGCAAAGTTCGTCGCCGGTAAAGTTTCACCCAACTGTTCGAGCGTCTTTTCCATGGACTTCTTACCGGTACCCAAAACGACGACTTGCGCGTTCGGGACTTGTTCGATCAACTTCGGGATGGCTTCGAACATGATGTCGCAACCTTTTTGTTCTTCCAAACGACCGATGTAACCAAACAACGGAGCTTCCGGGTCGATCGGTAAACCAACTTCGGCTTGCAACGCTTGCTTGGCGCAGGCTTTACCTTCAATGACGGTCGTTTTGTCGTACGGGAAGTCCAAGAACTTATCCTTGGCCGGGTTCCACTCCGTCGGGTCCATGCCGTTGACGATGCCTTCGATACCGATGGCGCTCAAAACCTTGTTCAACTCGACACCCTTAGCCGGGCCGGAGACCAACTCCTTGGCGTAGTTGACGGAAACCGTGACGCACTTATCCGCGTTCTTGAAACCGGCTTGCAACCAGTTCATCTTGCGGTAGATTTGGCCAGTCGGCGCTTCGTCCTTCTCTCCCGGTTTCATCGGGTTCGTCTCGTCGTAAATCTTCGCGTTGCCGTCTTCGAAGAAGAAGTCATCCGCCGCGGAGGCTGGAATGCCCAACTCTTCCAACGGTTGCGGCCAGAATCTTCCTTGAAACGCGATGTTGTGGACGCACATGATGCTCTTGGCGTCGACGAACTTGCCGTTCGGCTTGCACTCGTGCTTCAACAACACCGGCACCAACGAGGAGTGCCAGTCGTTGCAGACAAAAACGACGTCCTCGCCGTATTCAAGCGGCAACATCGTCGGCGCGTCCAAAACAGCCTTGGCAAACAAAGCGAATCTCTTCGCGTTGTCCGCGTAGTCCGCACCAGAGGCTTTCCCGTACAACTTGTCGCCAGTCTTGCCCCAAACCTTGGCCAAAAACAACGGGTGATCGACAAAGACGCGATCGACGCCCTTCTTCTTCTCGTGGAAGAAACCAACCGTTTCCCCCAAAGCCGTGGTAGACACCGAGGTATCCCACGCGCCTTCGTACTGATCGTATCTCGGCGAGATGGACATCACCTTGTGGCCTCTCTTGGCCAATTCAATCGGTAACGAGCCGACGACGTCGCCCAAGCCGCCGGTTTTCGAGTACGGCGCGCACTCGGTCGAGACGAAGACGATTTTCATCGGTCTTTCTGCCACGTCCGGGACGACGAGCGGTTCTTTTTCCACTTTCGTCGTGGTGGTGGTCTTCTTGGCGGAGACGACCGTGGTGGTTCGTCTTCTATGTTACATTGTTGCGTTCGAAAGAGAGAGTGATATTTTGTGAGTATTTTGTGAGAAAGAAACGAAAATTTTGTCCATCCCAGAGAGGGCAGTTGGGGAGAAAAAAAGAAAAAAGATTAGTCTCCTCCAACAAGAATTGGAACGCGTTGAACGAGGAATAAACGTCTCGTTCTCTCTCTCTCTCTCTCTTTCGAACGAGACGAGAGAGGTGACGCGTTCTCGTTCCCCGTTTTCGTTTTCCTTTTTGCTGTGAATGCTCCTTTTTGATATCATTTCGTTGACCCAGAAACGCGCGAGAAATGAGATCCAAAGTCTACGTCGACGGGGGCCCCGCCGCGCGTTTAAAATTGGAAAAAGAAAGAATTCAAAGAACGAATGAGATCTCTCTCTCTTCGTCTTTGCGTTCGTCGATGTGAAAAACGTACCTGGACGAAACGACGCGAGCCGTGCGCGCCGAACCGACGAGTTGTTGCGTTTGCTGCTGAGCGAACATTTTTATTGTTGATTAAGTAGAGGTTGTCTGTGCGAATACTAATGGAGATATTCAAGAACGAGTAAGGACTCTTTCGCTGTCGGTTAAACGAGACCACGAGAGAGAATATCTTTCATCTCGAGTCGAGAAAACAAGTGACTCTCGTGCGTTTGAGAGGAGGTTCGTTTTACTTTTTTTCAAACGTTTTCGTAAATGAATAATTTTTGGAGGGTGTGTCTCTCTTCTCACAACTTCTTTCTTGTTTTTTGGGTAGTAGTATTTCTCTCTCTTCTTCTTGTTATCTCTCTCTCTCGTTATCTCTCTCTCTTTGTGTATCCGAGCACGTGTTTAGGACGTGCGTAACGTTCCATCTTCGTATCGCCAACCATATGGTAGAGGGCAGTTATTGTCGAGGAGGTATTGTAAACATTCGGGGTGTTTGTTCTCGTGCGCTTTTCGAACGGCGTCCTCGTCCCAAGGCGCTTTGGCGGTTTCGTGTAAGTACTTCAAACAGTCCAAGTGGCCGTTCTCGGCTGCCCACCAACACGCAAATACGTGAAATTTATCGTACTTACGCTCGACAAGATATTCGAGTATGTGAAGATGACCATTTCTAGCCGCCCCAGCGGCAGTCCAACGATCCCAAGGTGCTTTGACTTCGCGTAAGTATTTGAGTACCTCGAGACGACCGTTTTCGGCAGCATTTTCACACGCTCTCTCTCCGATAGGACACCCATTTGCAACGCAATACTTCACCATTTCCAGATTACCTTGAGATGCGGCCGTACGAATCATCCTATAATCCCGCCACTCACACTTTTTCTCCTCTCGCGTCCACTTGAGCAACTCGAGTTTATTCGTTTTAGCAACTTCGTAGCAGAAATCTCTTTCGCTCCACCAGTTACTCGGCCACAACGATTTATTCTCCCACGCTACTTCCAAAGTCGATACCGACGACATCTCTCTCACTCTAAACGTCTTTTTCAACTCCCCCTTGCGAGACGATCTCTTAATCAACTTTCTCGTCTCCGTATTCACTCCGTACAAGAATTTCACATCGTTCGAATTCAATCTCGGAAGCACGTGTTCCTCCACGACATCGCGACACACGCCTCCCGAAAACTCTCCGGCGTTTCGAAACAACCTCCACAACGCGTTGTTTTCCTCGACCACCTCTTCGCTCGACATCGTCTTTTTGCGCAGTC
>Ga0255763_1003966_pt1 | contig 12919 bp, 10 predicted proteins | sample 041ome_2_FD_179963 | JGI IMG/M metagenome (GOLD analysis project Ga0255763, IMG submission 179963) | Coastal salt marsh microbial communities from the Groves Creek Marsh, Skidaway Island, Georgia - 041406US metaG (version 2) | ecosystem: Environmental > Aquatic > Marine > Intertidal zone > Salt...
GCTCTGGCGCGTCCATCGCCTCGTGTGGTCTGCGCGTCTACTTTTATATGGGATTCGACCACATACATTGACAGTTTCGCACGCGATGTATGACTCGACACCCCCGACCGCCCGCGCCCGCCCGCGCGCGGGATTCGCATGAATTAAAATATATTTTATATTAATATAATAGCCTTTAACGTATACTAAATACGCACATACGAAATGATAAAAAGTTGCTTCAGCCTGCGATTTAGCCACGCCCCCCCCTCGGGCGCGCCATCGCGCCATCGCGCGCCGCGCGCGCCGCGTCGCCGACGATCGATCGCGCGCGCGCGCCGACGATGGACGATTTCGACGACCTCGTGTTCGGGTTCGAGATCGGGACGACGACGACGATTCACGACGCGATTCGACATCCGTTCGACAGCGTCATCGCGCACGGGACGAGGCGCAAATCGCCGACGCCGGCGCCGACGCGGGAGGACGTCGAGCGCGAGGCGGCGGCGAAGGCGGCCTCGAAGGCGGCGGCGCGGCGGGAGCGGGAGCGGCGGCGAAGCGCGAGGCGGCGGTCGACGCAGACGGAGGCGCAGCGCGAGGCGGAGCGCCTGCGGAGTCGACGACGACGCGAGGCGACGAAGCGACCGTCAACGAGCGAAGCGCATGGGAAGGCGCGAGGACGGACGCGCGCGAGGGAGACGGTCGAGGCGGCGGCGACGGTCGCGAAGGCGAGCGGGGACGCGGCGGCCTTGAAGAGCGTCGGCGAGCGGCGAGCGGCGACGCTTCGCCTCGGCGCGCGGCGGCGAGCGGCGAGCGGCGACGATTCGCCTCGGCGAGCGGCGGCGAGCGGCGGCGTCGCCGTGAATTGAATTCGCGCGCGCGTTTCGCGAGCGCGCGATCGGTCGTCTTTCGTTGTCTGTGTTGTCTGTTTCGGTCGCCATCGTTTAATCATCGATGTCATGTAATGTAACCACCTGTAACCGCCGAACGTCACTTCGTCCCGCGTCGCGGCGCGCGCGACGCGAACGACGCGCGGCGATCGATGACGAAGTTCGAACCGCTCGCGAAGGGCGAGCGCGGGCGCGATCGCGCGCGCCCGAGCGCGGCCGAGCGCCGATCGCGCATGGAAACATTCAAGCGCACGGGCGCGCATCCAGAACTCGAGACCGACCCGGACGACGCGAGACGCGCGAAAAGGCTGGCGAACGTCGCGCGAAAGAACGCGTCGAACGTCAAGGCGTTCGTCGACGTCGAGGTGGCGGGCGAAAACCGAGGGTCGGTGGTGATCGAGGTGTTGGAGGAGGCGGCGCCGCGCGCGGCGAGACGCTTCGCGGAACGCTTGGAGGCGACGGAGGGCGATCGCGATGGGGTGTCGTATCGAGATTCGTGCGAGATGACGACCGTGGACGATGAGTTGCGAGTGAGTTTCGGGGTTTCGGGGAAACGGGTGAAAACGACGATCGAGGTGGAGGGAGAGCTCACGCACGCGGCGGCGGGCGTCGTCGGCGTGGATCGAAGGAGCGGGGAATTTTGCGTGACGACGGCGGCGTGTGAGTCTTTGGACGAATCCGCGCAGGTCGTGGGGAGGGTTATTAGTGGTTTAGAGATTTTGCGCGCGCTCACGCACCGCGAGAAGGGAGAGAAGGTGCCGACTCCGGTTCGAGTGACGGCGTGCGGCGTCGTGCGCGGCGGCGCGGACGTTTCGGCTCTCGTCGGCGTAGCGGCGCGAGGCCGCGCCGAGGCGGCGGCGAAGGCGCGTGCTGAAGCGGAAAAGATTAGAAATGAGTCTCAGCACGACACGCTGAAGCGTCTGCGCGCGGAATCGGCACAGAAAGGGGCTGAGATGAACGAAATCGTGCGCTCGACGTTGGGAAAGAAGCTGAAAGAGGCGCCAAAGAAGAAGCCGGGCGCGGGCATGCTCGACTCCATGCTCGGTTCGTCTTCGAGCGATTCGGAGGATTAATGGCTGGATCATAATTCGTTCAATAGAAATAGATTGCAATAAACAGTAGCGGCAAATCGTTAAATTTCGGCGAGCAAAGCGTCGATGATTTCGACGTCGATGGCGGCGGGCGCTTTTCCCTTGGCCATATCGTATCCTTTCCTTCGCTCGCGGTCTGTGGGTGGCGTCAGCGATTGCTCGCCGAAGAAGTTCGTCTTCGTCACCACGCTCAATACTTCCACATCGTCCGGAGCGTCGTCCACGCGCGTCGTGCTGACGTGGGCGATGAACTGCGCGAGATTTAACCGCTTCGTGTAGCCTTCGGAAGTATCGCCCCTTTTGAGGTACAAATCTTGAAACTTGACGTCGTACATGTTATCGACCAACCGCGCGCTGTAATCTCCGAGCAACAACGGCCCATTACCGCGCAATTGCCCCGAACGCACGACCGTCAACGCGTATCCGAGCTCCTTCGCCCCGCGCTCGAGCGTCGCCTCCGCCGCCGCGTACGAATCCAACAGTCCCTTACTTCCATCCACGTCCCCTCCGATCGGCAGATTCATCTGTCCAACCTTCACCATCTTTTGCACCGGTCGATTCTGTTCTTTGAACGGATTTTCATCCCGACGATTCACCCCCACGCGCGACAGCGCCACGACGCGTTTCGCCTTCGTCGCCCCCCTTCGCACGCTCGCCGCCGCCGCCTCGCTCCTCGCCCCGCTCTCGTGCGCCACGATCACGACGTCGCTCGCCCGCATCGCTCGCTCCACCGCTTCGTCGTCGTTTTCGTTCACCAGCGCGCACTTCATCATCGCCGCCGCGCTCGTCCCGAACCGTCGCTCGAAGACGTCCTCGGGCATGTCCCGCGGCACGTACGAGTCCGCGTCCTCCACCACCAGCGCCACGCCGTCGCCGCCGCGGCGCGCGAGCATGCCCGCGATGAGTCGTCCCGTGAGCGAGCGCGCGCCGACGACGCACACGCGCGCCGACGACGCCGACGACGACGCGACGCGAATCATCGAGCGTCCGCGCGAATTCGACGCGCGCGTCGCGCGTCGCGCGCGCATCAGCGCGCGCGAATCGACGCGAACGCGCGCGCGCGTCGACATCGCGCGATTCGCGCCTCGCGTCGACGTCGCGGCGTCGCGCGCGCGTCGAGGCGCGTCGACGAATGTCGATCGCGGCACAACGCGACGACCGGGTGCGCGCGCGCGCGAACGCGCGCGACGCTCGAGCGCGCGCGCGCGCGGTGAGAGCGTCGAGCGCTTTTGCGCGAGGCGAATCGCGGCGACGCGGACGCGGGCGAGGCGCGCGCGGGGGCGGGCGGGCGCGCGGGACGCGCGCGGGCGGTGGTGTCGAGGGCGATTCGACGACTTCGCGACGATATGGCGTCGCAGCGGTGCGTGATTCGCGAGCGAGACGCGCGGTGGGCGGTGCGGGGGGGTCGTGAGCGTCGTTCGCGCGCGGTAGGAGAAGCGCGCGCGACGGGGGGCGCCGCGAGGGAGAATTTGAGTCGTGTTCTTAACAGAATTGCGAATTTGAATTCGGGCGGAAAGTCGACGATGACTGACGACGCGCGAACGCGCGACGCGCAGGATGAACGGACAAGGCGCGAAATTCGGACGATTTGTCTCGATCGGACGCGTCGGGGAGCCGAAACCGGCGCAATTGCCGAGCGAACGGCGCGAAGGCGGCGACGAGGACCGAAGCGCGAGACCGACGCCGGGACGGGACGAAGGACGGTGGCGAGACGAGAATGAATCGATCGATCCGCGGCGTCGGGAATCGGGAGACGGAGGCGCGCGACGATATGACGATGGGTACGGGCGAGAGCGAGGGTACGGCGATCGGGATCGAGGGTTCGGGTCGGCGTCGTTCGACGGCGGCGCGAGGCGGAGTCGGGACGACTACGGCGGTTACGGAGGGAGTTGGAGGTCGGCGGATCGGCGGATGAGCGGGGAACGCGCTGGAAGGGATTATGGAAGCGGTGGTTGGCAAGACAGGGATGATCACCGCGGATTCGGGAGACAGGCGCGGGAGAGTCCCGATCGCGAAAAGAGTTGGCGGCGGCGAGAAGAACCGGCGACGGCGACGGCGACGAGACCGGTTGCGACGGCGCCCGTCGTTCGAAGGAGCCTGGACGTGAATCATAACGCGGAGGGTGCTTTAGATAAGCTACACATTCCGCACGGCGCGCACGAATGGGGACAAGAAGACGACGATTTTGACGATTTGGCGCCTCCAGCTTGGTTGCTGCAGGACGAACGCGGCGCAAGCGGAGGCGACGACAGGCGAGCGCAACATCGCGTGCCTGAGCCGCGTCAGAGCTCCAGATCGCCACCTACGTCTCGTGTGAAAGCGCTCGTGAGGCCAAAGGGAGATGGTGGGCACTTCAACAGCGCGAAACTTCCGGACCATTTGAAAAATTTGAAGCGCGAACCCGGCGAAGAGAAGAAGCTGTGGACGCCTCCGGAACCGGTCGGAGGCGCGGTTAAAAAGCGTCCAGAAAAGGTACACAGTACGCCTCCTAAGGCTGTACCTAAAGTCACGCCTAGGAGCGTACCAGAACCTAAGACTCGCAGAAGCATGGACATCAGTCCCGTATCGCGAACGCCGCCTCAACCGCGCAAATCGAGCGCGTCCAAAAGGCAGCCTTCGCCTTCGGCGCCGCATTTACCGCCGCCTCATCCTTTACAACAAACACCACCACCGGCTCCACCTGGGGCTCCCCCACCGGGCGCTTCTAGAGCGCCGCCTCCGGTTCCTCCCGGCGTGCCGCCGCCGGCGACCCGGGCGCCCCCGTTGCCGCCGACTCCGCCGCCCCCGTTGCCGCCAGGCGCGCCGCCGGCGAGGCCTCCACTGCCGGCCGGTCCGCCACCAGCGATGCCACCGCTTGATGCGGCTTTGAAAGCCAAGTTAGCTGTCTCTGAAAAGTCTGCGCCCGCTAAAGCGGCGAAGAAAAAGAAAAAGAAGAGCAACATCTCCAGAACCGCGTCGTCGTCAGAGAATTTAGAGGACGCCGCGGAGAACAAGACACCGCCGCCGAAAGCGAAGATTGTCAAGGGTAAGTCGAAGGGCAAGAATTCAAAAAGTTCTTCGCACGACAATCTCGCCGCTGCGGCGAAGAAAGATGGCGGTTCTCCACCGAAACCGAACCTTTTACCAAAGGCAAAGGACAGCCCGGTGGGGAACGCGTCAAGAGCGGAGTCAAAAATCAGCATCTGATGCCGTCATGTATAAACATACCACTCTACACACGACACAGTTATTTCTATAATCAAGATTTACCATTAGCTACAACTACACTACCTACATTTACCTACGAATACGGCGTCGTGACGCCGAAGATGCTCTCGAGAGATGTCGCGGCTGTCGCGGAGCTAACCCCCGAGGTATCGACCACATCGAAACACTCCACTACCGCCTGATCGCTCGAAACCCTACAGGGTTTCGTTCCACACTTACACGAGCAGCAGCTATCGGCGCTCGCGTAAAAATGCTCCGCCGGCACCACCGCGAGCGCCGCGCTCAGCGGCGCTCGCCAATACAGCTTCGCCGAAAACGTCCCGCTCGCGCCGTTGTACGTGATCGCCTCGATCTCCACGTCTACATTCGCTTCCAAATATTTCCAACCCGTAATATTCCCCCCGCTCTCACTGCTCGCGACGACTCCACCGTTGACGCGCAGCGCACCGCCGGCGTTCGCTTCCAGCGCGAACAGGTGCGCGCCGGTGACGTTCGCGCGCAGGCGTCCTCGAAAGCGCGCCAGCGCGTTCGCATCGACGGTTTGCCCGCTCGCCAGCGGCAGGCTCGAGACATCGATCGACGTAACGTTGGCCGTGTGCGCGGGCGCCGCGCCGCGCACGTCCGGCACGCGCGTCGGCGCGACGGGATACGTGAAGACGTCCAGCCTCAGGCCGCGGGCATCGACCGGGACACTCGAAGAAACGGTCGACGTGTTCGCGATGTCGATCGCGGCCGCGGCGAAACGGACGCGCGCGACGACGAGGGCGATGAGGAAAAGCCGGGCCCGCGCGCGGAGGGACATCGAGGACGGTGCGCCGAGGAGTGGGGCGAGGAGAGGCGCGAACGGGACAAACAGTTACTTTGGTTTGACGGTCGACGCGTGTTATTAATGCGTCGTGCGTCGTCGCTAGATGCGATAACGGCCTTGTGGTTGACCTGCGGCGCCGGGAAGGGCTTGCTTAGCGATGGCGGTCTCGATGATGTTCTTGACGTAGTTCTTTCCTTCCTTGACCACGCGCTCGGTGGGGCCTTCGATGAGGAGGTAGAGCTTGCGATCGCCGGGGGCGAGCGGACGCCCGGGGGCGGCGTATTGCCCTTTTGCCGTGACTGCGGCGCCGGTATGCTCCATGATTTGCACTAACGTGTCTTTGTGAGTGACCTTGTAGCGCGCGAATTGTGGGAAGTCGTTGATCTCGAGCTCAGTCTCGAAGTGCGAGCCTGACTGCGTCGGCCCTCTGGACGTTTTTGCGTGCTGCGCGTTGAGCGCTGCGGCGAGGGCGGCGGCTTTAGCGGCACCCGCCGATGCGCCGTGCGCAAGCGCGTAGCTCTGAGCCAATGCGATCGCTTTCGTATTTTGCGCGCCTGCAGCTTGTTTTTGCGGCTGCTTCATTTTTGCAAAAACGGATTGCGCCGCAGCTTGCGCGATCTGCGCGGGCGTCAAGCCACCCTTGGCGACGAGCGCTCCTGGCGTGTGCGCAGCCTCCGCCGCCGCCGCCGCCGCCGCCGCCGCTGCTGCGGCCGCTTGTGCTGGTGCTTGAGCAGCTGCAGCTGCTTGCGCCGCGGATGCTTGCGCTGCGGCTTGACCGGACGGACCCACAGAGGCGTAGATTGGTCCTTCGTCTTCCGCATTGCCATCGCCGAAGACTGGCTCTTCGTCACTATCGCTCTCACCATCGTCTACATCCAGGCCAGCCGCTCGAGCGGCGTCACGCTTCTGTTTGCGCAAGAGGTCTTGCTCTTCTTGGTTGAATTTGAATCCAGAACCACCGAAGCCAGAACCAGCGGCACCGACGAGACCCTCCTTGCGCTTACGAGTAAACTCATCCGCCATTGCTTGCACATCCTGCGGGACGTTTTGCTTCGACTCTTTAAGCGCCTTGACTAAGTCGGGTGCGAACTTTTCTTCGTCTTCTGAAATAAACGTTACTGCGGTCCCTTTCTGGCCGGCGCGTCCAGTACGTCCAACTCTGTGCACGTAATCCTCCAAGTGGTTAGGCGTGTCGTAGTTGATGACGAGCCTCAAATCCTTGACATCCAACCCGCGAGCGGCGACGGAGGTGGCGACGAGGATGTTACAGACGTCTGATTTGAAGTCTGAAATCGTACTTTGTCGGTCGCTTTGTTCTTTACCGCCATGTAAGCTCAAACACGGATAACCGCTCTTGAGCAATTCCTTAAACGTCGAGTCCGCCTTGTCCTGGCTCGCGACGAAGATTATAATCTTGCCGCGCTCGTACCATTCGCCGAGTAATTCTAAGACTCGTAAAAATCGATCTTCTTCGGGACGAAGTTCCACAAGCTGCTCTATATCGGAGTTCACCACGGACTTTCCACCGATTTGGATCTCGATCGGGTTGTCCAGCGCGGCACGCGCCAACGCCTCCATCGTGTGCGGAAACGTGGCGCTAAACATCACCGTCTGGCGATCCGGACGAAGATTGGCCAGGATGCGAGTAATTTGTGGTTCAAAGCCCATATCGAACATACGGTCTGCCTCATCGAGCACCATGTAAGTTACTCTACGCAAGTTTGTAATTTTTCCCGAACCTGTCGTCAGCAAGTCAATCATGCGACCGGGCGTGCACGCGACGATTTCCGCGCCGCGTTTCAAATCGCCAATCTGCGCCGCTATACCCGAGCCACCGTACACGGACACGGCCGAAAACCCCATGGCTTTTCCGTAACGCTTGCAATCTTTACCAATCTGCGTCACCAACTCTCTCGTAGGTCCCATGATCATACCAATAGGTCCGTCGCCGGAGGCGAGGGGCTCCTGCGCGTTGATGTGGCGCAACATCGGTAAAATGTACGCTAAAGTCTTCCCGCTACCGGTTTTCGCGACCCCGATGCAATCGCGTCCGGACATGATCACGGGAAGCGCTTGTGCCTGAATAGGCATCGGCTTTTCGAATCCAGACCGGCGAATCAGCTCATGCACGCGATTGTTCAAGCCCGCCTGCGCCCACGTCTTGATGGGTTTCGGCACCTTTTTACCTCGACACTTGATTCCGTCCAACTCCACACGAAGCTGCTTCACCTCCGCCTTGGTCATCGACGCTATTTCCTTCGCTTCGATGTAAAAGTTTTTCTTCACCGGTTCGTAATCGATCTCGTCGTGATTCACCGTCCCGAGACGTTCAGTCTTGCTCAATTTCGCGGTTTGCTTCTTTGCCCACGCTTCGTCGTCGTCGTCGTCGTCATCTACCTCAGTTTTTGCTTCGACCGCGTCTTCCGACAGAACATCCGTAGTTTTAGCTTCATCTCTTTCGGCTTCGTCTTCGGACGACTCGCCTCCGCTTGAGTCGAAGACCTCGTTCATGACTTGCGCGCGTTTGGACGTTCTTCTATTCTTCTTCACCGGCACATAATTCACCGCCGCGGTCGGGATCACTGGACGCAAAACCTCGACGACAGACTTTTTCACCCCCAAAACCAACGGTTTCGACGTCGACGCGCCGTCCGCGGAGGCGCCTCGCGCGCCAATCTTCCCCGCCGCCGCCGCCTTTTTCGCCGCCGCCGCGAACACGCTCATCAACGCGTCTTCCTCCGAAACCTCCATCGGCGTCGCTTCAGCCTTCGCCTTTGCCTCTAACTTGGCCGCTTCCTTTTCCTCGGCCTCGCGCTTAGCGCGCTCTTTCGCCTTTTCTCGCTCCTGGTCCATCGCGTCGTCGTTCGCCGCCATGAAAGCGTCGAGCGGGTCGTCGTCTTCATCCGTCGTCTCCCCCTTACTCCTGGACCCACTCCTCCCGCGTCGTTTCGCACCCCCCGCGACCGTCGTTTTCGCCTTTTTACCCCTCTTCCCATCGTCCTCGTCCGCGTCCGCGTCCGCGTCCGCATCACCGAGCGTCAATTCCGGCGGCGGCTTCGACTTCGCCGAATTCGACCCGTCGCCGTCCTCCTCCTCCTCCGCCTCGAACAATCCTCGCACCGCGCTCGGCCTCGCGCTCGGTCTTCGCGCCGTCAGCGCGAACGACGCCGAGCGCTCCGACGCCTCTCGTCCGCCCCCCGCGCGCTCGTTCGCCCACGCGCGCGCTTTCGCGTGCCGCCGCGCCTTGACGTCCGCGTCGTCATCGTCCTCTCGCTCCCCGTTCTCCGCGCGTCGGCGCTTCGTCGCGCGCGGTGGCATCGAACGCGCCCTCGTCGAGCGTTCGCCGCGCGCGCTCGACGCGCGGGCGTCCGCGCGCGCGCGCGTCGTCGCGAAATGTCGATCGAGTCGGTTGGGTTTCGCAATCGCGACGCCGCACTTCGAGACGCCGCGCGCGCTTCCGACGCGTTTCGGACCGCGCGAGCGCGAGGCGGGAGGCGCGGGGCGCGTCGACGCGCGCGCCGCGCGTCGACGAGCGCGCGCGACGCGCGAGGGCGCGCGCGCGGTCGATAATCTGAGATTTCGAGCGCGCGACGCCTCGAAACGACGTCGACGCCTCGAAACGACGAGGCGCGCGCTCGAGAGAGATGTTCTCCAGGTTCGGCGTCGGTCAGGCGCGGTTCAACGCGAGCTATCGCGCGTACCCGGTGAGCTTCATCGATCGCCCGCAGTTGGAGCTCGGGGACAAGGTGATCTTGCCGCCGAGCGCGCTCGAGAGGCTGACGCGGATGCAAATCGATGATTACCCGATGCTGTTCGAGGTGACGAACGCGAAGGAGGGGAAATCGACGCACTGCGGTGTGCTGGAATTCGTCGCGGACGAGGGGGTGGTGTACTTGCCGTATTGGATGATGCAAAACTTGTTGCTGGGCGAGGGAGACATCGTAAAGTTTTCGTACTCGACGCTGCCGAAGGGGACGTACGTGAAGTTGCAGCCGCAGACGCAGGACTTTTTGGATATATCGAATCCGAAGGCGGTGTTGGAAACGACGCTGCGGCAGTACACGTGCTTGACGGTGGGAGATACGTTTGTGATTCATTACAATAACAAGCAGTATCACATCGACGTCATCGAGGCGAAACCGGGGGACGCCATCGGAGTCGTGGACACGGATTGCGAGGTTGATTTCGCACCGCCGCTGGATTACGTCGATCCTTACGGACCAGACACGACGAAGTTTGAGGATACGAACTCTGGGGCGATAAATGCGCCGAAGACGGCCGACAAGGCGGACGCGGGAGCGTCTGGCGACGCGGCGACAAACGGCGAAACGCTCGCGGCGCCGCAACCGGTGGTGAATACTTTTCTCGCGTTCGCGGGTGGTGGGCATCGATTAGACGGTAAAGCGATCTCAGAAATCGCCCCGAAAGAGGTGGAGATTCCGACGTCTTCGCTCAACGTCACCAAGGAATGGCAGCAGCTTCGTCAAGGAGGTGTTTTGGGAGGAGAAACTAGCAAGGAACCAGAAAAACCCGCCCCGGACGCCGACATCGACCGCAAGCGCAGCGGCAAGGTGGTGTTTGGTGGCGCGCGCGCGGCGGCGATCGCTCGCAAGAAAGAGAAAGCCGCGGTTGCGAAAAAAGACGATTCCTCGAAAGACAAACCGACGTCGACGTTCCAAGCGTTCCAAGGAAGCGGGAACAAGTTACGATGACACGATTGATTGATGTGTACACACTGAATTGAAAATGAAAATAGCAAGCAGCCTACGGTTATTATACGATGCGATGATTTCGCGTTTTCGTTCAAACGAGCAACTGTTTTTTCACGTAGGCTCGAATCGCTCGACGCTTCTCCACAGCCTTGAGCGTCCACATATCCGCCACCACGTCCTCATCAACCATGCGATCGACGATTTCCTCCGCCCGCAGTAAATCATTCGACGCGCTGCAGCAATTCAACAGCACGTTATACGTGACGCTCGTCAGCGCGATGTCATGCTTTTCCCGCGCGCCGTTGACGAGTTGCATCGCTCGTCCCCAACCCGGCGGATCCATATTCAGATACCCTTTCGCCAACTCCGCCACCGCCACCTCATCCGGCGCGCACACTTCCTTTTCAAATATCTCATCGTACACTTTTTGCGCCAATTCCATGTTTTTCCCGTTCACGCACGCCGATATGCACGCCGTCGCCGCGAACGCGTCCGGAGTCACCCCCTCCCGTCCCAGTCCGACGAGCAGATCCACCGCCGTCGCCGCCGCGCCTCGCTTCGCGCACTCCCTCAGCTTCGTCGTCGTGTCTTTCAGTATTCTCATCTCCTCGCTCGACGCCATCGCGCGCGTCGCGCGCATCGCGCGCGTCGTCGTCATCGGGACGCGCCGCCGCCGGGACGCGTCGGCGCCGAAAGACGCGCGAAGGAGCGCGCGCGAGCGCGCGAGCGACGCCGTGGACGCCATCGGAGCGTCGGAACTCACCGCGCGCGCGTTCGTGCGTCTCGCGAGGTCGTCGTCGCGACGCGGTGTGTCGGCGTCGCTCGCGAATCACATTCGCGAGGCGAAAACGCCCGCGCGAGGCGAACCACAACCACTGACTGACTGACTGCACAACGTTACATTACACTACGCGTAAAACAGCGAACGAGCTACGGCGCGACGCCGGAAAACAACGCCGCGAGCCCGATCGTGAGCGCGGTGCCGACGAGGACGGGATTATCTCCGGACCAAAACTTGGGCGCGCGCCGCGCCGCGCGCGCGACGTCTTCGAGCGTCTCGACGCGGCGCGCCGCCGCCGGCGCGTCGTCTCGCAATAAATACCTCGTCTCCGGATCGATCTTCGTCAGCCACTGGGCGTAGAACCATTTTTCTAATCCCTTGCCGTCGCTCCGAGCGAGGTCGTCGAGGTAGGCGCGGAGTTCGCCCGATTTTTTATTCTTCGCCAGCCGGACGCGCGCGCTCGGGACCAAAACGAGCCACCAGTACGCCGTCATCGCGCCGATCGCGCCGAGGACGACGAGCTCGTCGCGAAGCAGCGCGGGATCGATCGGCGTCGGGACGTACGCCGCCGCGATCGGGTCGACGGCGGAGATCGCGCGCGGGGCGGCGTCGGCGACGTCGGCCTCGAACGCGCGACGCGACGTCGACGCGCGCGGCGGCGGCGACGACGCGCGACAGGGCGCGCGACAGGGCGCGCGCGCGACGTGGAGGACGGCGGTGGTGGTGGCGGTGACGGCGCGCATGCGGCGACGCGAGAGAGGCGCGACGACGCGAGAGAGGCGCGGCGCGGTGTCGCGACAAGATGACGCGGTCGGTCGGACGTGGATTTCGCGGCGTCGAGGCGGCTACGGGGCTGGGTGGGTCACAACGAATCGTGGAGATCTTTCGCGGCTCGGCACGCGTCGATGTACTCTTGTTCGGTCATTTGTTCTTTGCGGGATTCGATGACGTTGAACATGGTTTCAAGACTCTTTCTTTGCTTGACTTTTTTGTCGTGCCTCTTGGCGAAGGCAATCGTCTCGGCGTCGCCGCTCTTTTCAGCCGACGCCAGTGTTTCGTCGTCCCAAGGACAGCCATTCTCGACCAAGTGTTTCAACACGCGGACAACGCCCTTTCTTGCTACGACAGAAGTGGCTGTCTCACTCCAACCGCAACCGCACTCTCTGAGGAAATCGATACACCGTATTACCTCGCCCGGCTGTCCCCTCGCGGCATTGGCGCACACCGCAACTATGAACGTGCTTCCTCGCTTGACAATCATATTTTTCGCGTCGTCTTCTCGAAAAGACGACGAAGACGACGACGAAGACGACGAGGAAGACGACGACGAAGACGAAGAGGATTCGATGTCTTCTCGTTTCCTCTTCCTTCGTTTCGTCTGCTCTTGGTAGGCCTCGATGAGAAGCCTGATTCTCGTCACACTTATATTCCGACACGCGGTAAGCACGGCG
>Ga0255763_1003975_pt1 | contig 12894 bp, 14 predicted proteins | sample 041ome_2_FD_179963 | JGI IMG/M metagenome (GOLD analysis project Ga0255763, IMG submission 179963) | Coastal salt marsh microbial communities from the Groves Creek Marsh, Skidaway Island, Georgia - 041406US metaG (version 2) | ecosystem: Environmental > Aquatic > Marine > Intertidal zone > Salt...
TGCGAATTGGCGTTGTGGGCTCCGAACCATAAGCGCACATGGCCATGGCGGTTTGCAGCATTCTCTGGTGACGGCAGGGTTCGGCTGGGTGACGCCTGTGCTCAAGATCTCATCAGAGCTGGTTCTGATGATGAGATCAAAATCAAGAAGGTGCGCTCAAAGTACACGCGGGTTCCAGCAGTACTGGTGATCGGTTCTGCTCCCGATGAGCATCCAACATTCCACGACGAGAACCGTGACGCGGTCGCAGCTGGTATTCAGAATGCGTTGCTGGGCGCAACTGCGCTTGGACTTGCCTCATTTTGGTCGACAGCTCCTGTGATCGATGGCGAGCAGACCTTGGCGTTGTGTGGATTCGAACCGGCAACTCGACTGATTGGAATGATTTACCTGGGTTGGCCTTCGGGAGACGCTCTTCCCGGCATGCGGCCGGACCTCGAGGTCAACGTCGTTTCCTCATAGTCGGATTCGGCATACCCCTAGAGACGTGAGGGAATGTCCTACCGGCACCGCACCGCGAACCCGCGATCAGTCGACGAGTTCGATTGTCTCTTCTGAGATCTCGCCGTCGACGATTCGGTAACAACGCATCTCTGGAGCTTCTCGCTTGAGTGACACGATGATGTAATGCCAGCTCGGGTCAGGGGCTTGGGTGACGTCAGTTGGGCTCGGAAATGGTTCTGAGTGGGTGTGGCTGTGCACAACTCCAATCACTTCGTGATCGATGTCGTCAACTTCGCGTTCGATGCGCAGATGGTCTTTTGGGTCGATGGTGTACACCCGGGCGGATTCTGCTGTGTTGTTGCAGCGGTGAAAGGCCACTGCAAGATCTGAGTCAGTTCCGATGGTGGGACCCGAGATGAGGCCGCAGGCCTCAAGAGGGTACGCACGCACTGCTTCGTGCACGATGGCGTCGAGCACCTCTCGTCGAACCTGGATCACGCTGATAACGCTAGTGGCTCTACACCACAACGAGCGGGTGGATCTCAAGCACTTGGTGACGTCCGTTGCTCGAGTGAACGTCCGCGCGCACCGACCGCCTAGAACAGGCGTCCCAGCCCATCAATTCTGCAAGCAGTGGTTCGATCGCACCCCATGTACCATCGGCTCCCGACCACAGCACCCGTCCATCAGAAAGCTGACCACGGGCCGAAATGGTGAGAGTTCGACGAATTGGTGCAGATGATGGTCCGCGCCGAGCAATGGCTTCGAGCAATCGGAGTTCCGCGTCAAGATCATTTCCGCTCGCAAGCGCTACCGCATTCGCTCCGGTGCAAACGGATGTCGGTGCAGACCTGGTGGTGTTGCTAACCCGATTCACCCGTAGAGCACGAGAGGGGTGTCGATGCATTGATACGACGGCTTCAGCGTTGTTGTCAGATGAGAATGTATTCATGCCGATGAACCTAAAGAAAGGGTGTGACAGCCAATATCAGACCCGTCCGTCCTGTCGTTCTGCGCTGCGGCTAGGTCTGCTTAGGTAGCCTTTGATCACCATGGCCCCACCCGGAACCAAGATCATTGCGAGTAACCGGCGTGCCCGTCATGACTACGCCATTTCAGACTCGATTGAAGCCGGTGTGTCGCTCCTCGGGAGCGAGGTCAAGAGCCTGCGAGAGGCGCAGGTCCAACTCGCTGATGGCTATGCGCGGTTCAGAAATGGCGAGTTATGGCTTGAGGGTGTTTCGATCGCTCCATATGGATTTGCCATCGGGTTTGGGGCGCATGAGCAGGATCGCCCTCGGAAGCTGCTGCTTCATCGAGCCGAGTTGAAGCGTCTCAGCGACCAAGTCGACCGTGAACGCGTCTCAATCATTCCCCTTTCGATGTATTTCAAAGATGGCCGAGTCAAAGTAGAACTCGGCATCGGTAAGGGCCGAACGAAGGCCGATAAGCGGCAATCGATCGCAGCGAGAGATGCCCAGCGCGATATCGAACGTGAGATGGGCCACCGCAACAAGTACAACCGATAACCAGTCGCCGCGAGCCGCGAACGACCCGCGAGGTGAACGACTCAGCGAGGTGATCTCCACATCCCCCATTGATGTGGACCCTGAGATCGATCGTTCTCGTCATCGGTCATCAAGTCCCACTCGGTGCGAACCTCAAACCCATGCCGCCGGTAGTACGCAACGTTTTCTTCGGTCTCGGTTTCGAGGTAACAGCCGAGCCCTTCGGAGTCTGCAATGACAAAGACTTCTCCCATGAGGGCGGCTCCATAACCGGTGCGCTGCCAATCAGGATGGGTCGCCAACATGTTGAGATACCAATGCGGTTCAGGCGGTGTGTTTGCATCTGAGAACGTTCCGTACGCAATAAATCGAGAAATACGCCATGCGGGGTCGTTCCGGGGTTCGTCTTCGACCTCGGCTTCTGGTCTGCCAGGAGGTGTCCACTTAGCAAATGCAATGCCATCTGTTGAGCACCAGGTGCTGTTGAGAGCGACTCCCCTGCTGATGACCCGCCGAAAGACACCTTGTCCATTTGCTTCGTAGTCGACATCATCTGGGAAGAACCAGCGCATCACAGGGTCCACATGAAATGCCCGCCAACCGGTAACGGCCAATTGGTTGATGTCGGCATTGGTTGCCTGTCGCATACCGCTCATTCCCCTAGTCTCGCAGGCTGCCTATGACCATTCGGTGTCCGGTTGTGTCACGGTTGATGTAGGTTGACATCCGACATAACTACACGGGTACTTGTACCCAGTAGGTACGTCCACACGGGGCTGACCGGTTTCGACGTCAGTATCGCTTGGGCGAATCTGCGACCCGAGTTGCTCAGACTCGAAAAACGGGGCAACCATAAGAATTGCCGATGAGCAGTTCGCTCTTGCCGCCTGATTCAGGTGAGTAAAGAGTCATCGTGACCAGAAATGGCGCACGGGGCCGGTCCGCCGCAGCCCGGCAACAGAAGCGGAGGATGACGACGAGAAAGACCGTTGACGGCGAGAAAGACCGCTGCCTCTCAGGAAAGACTGAGCGCTGATCGCAAGATCAATCGACCCGCCGACGAGCCGGCGTCAGGCTCTCAGACGGGAATGGTCGTAGCGGGTCCGTTCACGGGCTGATGGACGGGGGTTCGATTCCCCCCAGCTCCACTTACGGGGACTCGTAGAAATACGAGTTTTCTCTGGCAGGAATCAGACGGAGTACAGCGCGACGAGTTGATCGAGGGCGGCTCCCCAGCCAGCCTCAAAACCCATCTCATCGTGCTGTTTCGCGTCTGACGCGTTCGCGTGACGAACGACAGCCCGGTAATGGGTGTCGTCGCCATCGGGTTCCATCTCAATGATCGCAGTAAACACAAAGCCGTGTTCAGGTGGTTCTGTGGGCAACAGGCCCGGCTGGAGGCAACTGGTCCAAATAAACGATTGGTTCTCAATGGCTTCCAAAACCGTTCCGGTGCCTTCGTTGCGTTCACCGTTGGGCCCTGTCATGACGGTTCGGAATATGCCACCGAGAACTGGTTCGATCTCGGCTTCTTCAGTCACCCATGGCGCTGGGGTGAACCACTTCATCAAAATGTTGGCATTCGTCCATCCTGTCCAGAGATGTGATGGTGGCACCGCCAGCCAACGTTCAAAACTGAGATCACGATCGGTAAGTGCAAGTGCTCGCATACAAATTGAGATGCTACTGACCGCATGGCTGGAAAAGGTTCGCGATCGCGGTCATTGAGGCGACATACGCTGTTGCGGTGCACAACGCGCTGTTCGTCAACCCAGTGGACCTTCCGATCGAAACTCGAGCCATTGACGGCAACACCGTCGTCAACTGGTGGACGCTTCTCGGCCGCAACACTGATGCCGGGCTTGTCATGGGCATCGCTGAAATCCCTGTTGACGCCCACCGCCCCTCTCGTGGACATCTTCACCCTCAGGCCGAGACCTACGTCATTCTCTCCGGGGTGGCAGAGATGCATATTAACGATGAACCACCTCGCCTGATGCACGCCAATGAGGTTGTGCACATTCCTGGTGGCACAGAGCACATCGCCCTCAACGGAAGTTCAACCGAACCGCTTCGGCTGCTCTACATCTTTTCTGACATCAACTCATTCGACGAGGTCGAATACGAGTTCCCTCCGGGCGCTTAGGCAACTCTCCCTTCGAAAACCAACTCGTCAGCGCACGTAAGATGCCCCATGATGGCAACAGAGGTCTGGGTGAAATGAACTCTTCGGCTAGCGAGTATGTCGATCGTTTCCGTGCGTTCTATCGCGAGCACTTTGATGGCCAATCATCCGATGGAAACTCCATTCAACGTGCCCGCGCCTATCGAGCCGCCCTTGCCGATGCCGGGCTTGCTGGGCTCGACATCCCTCGCCATCTCGGAGGAGTTGGGCTTGACACCGACATCGCTGCCGCCATACAACTTGAGATCAGCGAGCAGGTTCCGCCAGAGGAAAGCATCTTTGGTATCGGCCTCAATATGGCGGTGCCGACCATCCTTGAATTTGGGTCAGAGGACCTGCAACAGCGAGTTATCCCGCCATCGCTTCGGGGCGACGTCATCTGGTGTCAGCTGTATTCCGAACCAGGCGCAGGTTCTGACCTTGCAGGCCTCACCACAAAAGCCGAACAAGACGGTGATGAATGGGTTGTGACAGGCCAAAAAGTGTGGACCTCCGGTGCTCAACATGCTGATCTCGGCATTTTGATTGCAAGAACCGCACCCGATCTGCCAAAGCACAGCGGCATCTCGATGTTTGTGATCAATATGCATCAGCCAGGTGTCACCGTCAGGCCGCTGGTACAGATGACCGGTGTTGCAGAATTCAACGAGGTCTTCCTTGACGAAGCTCGCGTTCCAGCCGGAAATGTTGTTGGAGAACTCAACGGTGGTTGGTCACTCGCAGTTCGTCTTCTTGCTCACGAACGAACGTCCCTTGGTCGAACGTTTACACCAGCCACTGGCCGGTCGAAGACCGGTCGCCAACCACTTCGACACAGCCAATTACACGAGCGCGCTGTCACCCTCGGTCGATCAGATGACCCCGTCATCGCCGACCTGCTTACGCAGGTGTACATCGGTGAACATCTCATCGAGTGGAATGGCGAACGCAATCTGCATCCGTCAATTGGCAAACTCTGGCGCACCCACCAGGGGCGTCTCGCCGCCCAAGTCGCGCATCTCATTGGCGGGCCGTATGCCAGTGCTTGGGAGAAGTCAGACGAAGATGCTGATTATTGGGCCTACCATGTACTGAATTGCCGCGGCATGTCACTTGGCGGAGGCACAGATGAAATTCAGCGCAACACCCTCGGCGAACGTGCGCTTGGGCTTCCTCGTGAACCGTCGACCGATCGCGAGATGCCATTCCGCGACCTTCCGCGCAATTGACCAGAGAACGGGCGGTGAACAACACGTGAAGTCGAGCCCGCCCTGGCTTCAGGTAACCCCGCATGGAATCAAACTTCGCATCCGGGTGGTGCCAGGGTCGTCACAAAGTTCGATCGCGGATACAACAACGACTGAGCTTCGTATCCGAATAGCCGCTCCTCCGGTCGACGGCAAAGCCAATCAAGAACTGCAGAAATTCTTAGCCAAGATCTTTAGGGTTCGACGCTCAGCAGTGACCATCGTTAACGGCGCCTCCGCGAGAGTGAAGTCAATTGAGATCGCTGGTGATGCAGCCTCGCTCACAGCACGAGCACACACGCTCTAGGGTTGCGCTATGGATCTTCACTCGTGCATCGATGATGCCGACGCATTGCGGTCACTGTTTCGCTCACCATCCCAGCGGGCCCTCGACAAAGAAATCGATCACATCGATGACGCCGCAGCACGAATGATCGGTGCATCTCCGCTATTTATTCTCGCAACGAGCAACGGCGAACGAGTCGATGTCTCGCCGCGTGGTGGCACCCCCGGCTTTGTCAAGGTCATCGACGAACACCGCATCGCATTTGGTGACCTCGCCGGGAACAATCGCATCGACTCATACCGAAACCTTCTTGATCATGCATCAGTGGCGATGCTCTTCATGATTCCCGGGCTTGAAGAAACAATGCGCGTGAACGGGTCTGCATCTGTCACCACTGATGCAGATATTCGGGAAATGTGCGCAGATGGTGATCAGGTACCAAATCTTGCAATCGTCGTCAGCGTCACCACCTGTTTCATGCACTGCGGGAAGGCCATGCGGCGATCAAATATCTGGGATAGTTCAACCTGGCCGACCGACAGTGAACGCCCGAGTGGTGCCGAACTTCTTGCTTCGCACCTTGGAGTGAGTAACGAAGTTGATGCAGTTGCTTCCTCGCTTGAGGAGGGTTACCGGGCAACCCTTTGGCAGCCGGGTGGGGCTGGCTAGATAAGAACCGCTCACCCTCGCCAGCCGCCTGCATTAATTGCTAATTAGCACGACTTGCAAATTACGGCCGCAACCCGCGACAATGTTGTTGTGCGCAGTCCTGAACAACTTGCCGAACGGTTCCGCTCGCAGGGGCTGAAAGTCACCCCGCAGCGCCAGTTGTTGTTCTCGTTGTTGCACGACAACGCTGAGCATCCAACTGCTGAGTCGTTGTACTCGATCGCATCGCAGCAGATGCCCGGAATTTCGCTACGGACGGTGTACCAAACGCTCAGCGACCTCACTGATATGGGGGAACTTGGTCAGGTCACTCTTGACGGCGGTGCGGTGCGCTTCGACCCAAATCTGGCCGATCACCACCATGCTGTCTGCGACGAGTGTGGCTCGATCGCTGATGTCATCGTCGATCACCTCGATGCGGTCTCAATCAGTGAGCCAACCAATTTCTCACCATCGTCAACATCGGTGGTGTTCCATGGGAGATGCGCCCGCTGCACGGGTTCTGCGCAGACCTCTCGCCTGTCCAATCAACAACCAACAATCTCACCAACCAAATAAGGAGAAATGATGTCCGACCAATGCCCAGTCGTCCACGGCGTAAACCCACCGACGACAACCGCTGCTAACCAACACTGGTGGCCAGAGCAACTCAATCTGGGAATTCTCCATCAGGGACATCCAGCCTCGAACCCGATGGATGATGACTTCGACTACGCGAAGGAGTTCGCGTCACTCGACCTCGGTGCAGTCAAGGCAGACCTCGAAGCCATGATGACCGACTCTCAAGAGTGGTGGCCTGCAGACTACGGCCACTACGGCGGTCTCATGATCCGTATGGCGTGGCACGCAGCCGGCACCTACCGAATCGAAGACGGACGTGGTGGAGCCGGAACCGGCAACCACCGATTTGCCCCACTCAACAGTTGGCCCGACAACGGCAACCTTGACAAGGCTCGCATGCTCCTGCTTCCTATCAAGCAGAAGTACGGCCGCAAGATCTCATGGGCTGACCTCATGATTCTCGCCGGCAACGTGGCGCTCGAGTCGATGGGATTCAAGACGTTCGGCTTCGCAGGTGGTCGTGAAGACATCTACGCACCAGAAGATGACATCTACTGGGGTCCAGAAACTGAGTGGCTTGGTGACAAGCGCTACTCCGGTGACCGCGAGCTCGCAAACCCACTGGGCGCAGTGCAGATGGGTCTCATCTATGTGAACCCCGAAGGCCCAAATGGCAACCCTGACCCAATTGCATCAGGTGCTGATATCCGCGAAACATTCCGCCGCATGGCAATGAATGACGAAGAAACTGTCGCCCTCGCAGCTGGTGGCCACACCTTCGGCAAGGCACACGGTGCGGGCGACCCAGCCCTCGTCGGCCCTGAGCCAGAAGGTGCTCCAATTGAGCAGCAGGGAACCGGTTGGAAGAATGCTCACGGCACTGGTGTTGGTGGAGATGCAACCACAAGCGGTATCGAAGGGGCATGGACACCAACCCCGACACAGTGGGACAACTCCTACTTCGACATGTTGTTCGGTTACGAATGGGAACTCACTCACAGCCCGGCAGGTGCGCAGCAGTGGAAGCCAACCGATCCGGCCGCAGCTGATCTGGTTCCGGATGCGCATGACCCCAACAAGCGTCATGCTCCAATGATGACTACTGCCGACATGGCGATGCGGTTCGACCCGATCTACGAGCCCATTTCACGGCGTTTCCATGAGAACCCTGACGAGTTCGCAGATGCGTTCGCTCGCGCCTGGTTCAAGTTGACGCACCGCGACATGGGGCCAAAGGCTCGCTACATCGGACCAGAAGTTCCAAGCGAAGACCTCATCTGGCAGGATCCAGTTCCTGCGGTTGATCACGCCCTCGTCACAGATGCTGAAATTGCGTCGTTGAAGGCTGACATCCTTGCATCAGGTCTCACCACTGGCGAACTTGTTGCGACTGCATGGGCATCAGCTTCAACCTTCCGTGGTAGCGACAAGCGAGGCGGCGCTAACGGTGCTCGTATCCAGCTCGCTCCTCAGAACGGTTGGGAAGTGAACGATCCCGATCAGTTGCGTCGAGTGCTCTCTGTTCTCGAAGGAATTCAGAGCAACTTCAACGCCTCTGGCTCGAAGATCTCGATGGCTGACCTCATTGTCCTCGCAGGCACAGCAGCCGTTGAGTCCGCTGCAGCAGCAGGTGGCGTTTCGATCTCTGTACCATTCACTCCTGGCCGCACTGATGCAACCCAGGAAATGACCGATATCGAATCGTTCGCACCTCTCGAGCCAAAGGCTGACGGGTTCCGCAACTTCCTCGGCAAGGGTCACGCCCAAAATGCTGAGCATCTGCTCGTTGATCGTGCCCAGTTGCTCACGCTGAGCGCACCAGAAATGTCAGTGCTCGTCGCTGGTCTTCGTGTTCTCGGAGCAAATGCTGGAGGTTCACAACACGGTGTACTCACCGATCGCGTTGGAGTTTTGTCAAACGACTTCTTCGTGAATCTCCTCGACCTCAACAATGTCTGGTCGGCAACCTCAGACGCGCAAGACGAGTTTGAGGCACGCAGCCGGACATCTGGTGACGTCAAGTGGACGGGTACCCGCAACGACCTGGTCTTTGGTTCAAACTCACAGCTTCGTGCAATTGCTGATGTGTACGCCTCATCAGACTCTGGCGAGAAGTTCGTGCGTGACTTCGTCTCAGCATGGACGAAGGTCATGAACCTCGACCGCTTCGACCTGGCCTGAGACTGGCTGGGCCATCGTTTCGCATTCTCACCCGAGCGTTTGTCGCTCGGGTGAGAATGAAGACGAACCAATCTTGAATAAACGAGCACCGACGAAGCAGACTGTCGTCTCGTGACCTCACACTCTTTCCCAATTCTCGAGGAATCTGCTGTTCGCACTTCTCTTGCCGACGACATGTCGGTCTGTGGCACATGTCGCCTTTGTGTTGACCTGTGCGATGTATTTCCATCGCTCTTCGATGCTCTGTCGATTGTCGACGGCGAGAACCCTCAACTGCTCACACCTCACCAGCAGGACCTGATCTCAGATAATTGTTTCCATTGCGGCGCTTGTCTAAACCGTTGCCCGCATCGAGGGCCATCAAGCGATTACGACATCAATATTCCGCTGTCCTTCCTCGAACTAATGCAGGTGCGCCGTACAAATGGTCAACTCACGGCTCGGCAACGCATTGCATCTCTCATGCTCTCCTCTCCCGATGTGATTGGGCCGATTGCATCTCGATTGTCAACTTTCACCAACTGGTTCACTCGACGACCTGGTTCGCTTCGTCGAAGAATCGTCACTGCTCTCACCGGAATCTCATCATCTGCGCAACTGCCGTCAATTTCTCCTCAGCGATTCTCAGGCTGGTTTCGTGAACAGAACGCCGTCAGCCCGACAGATGATCCCAGTGTCTCGGTGTTCCCGACATGCGTTGTTGAATATTTCGCAACCGACCTCGGCCAAACAGTTACTGAAGAACTGAACTCGCAGCAGGTGTCCTGCACCCTCGCCACCACGACCTGCTGCGGGGCCGAGGAACTACGGTCAGGGCGCGTCCAGGCATTCCGTAAGCGTGTTCGACGGCTGATCAAGGTTCTCGCGAATGGACCTTCTGATACTCCGATCATGGTGATGACCCCCTCGTGCCTAGCTCACCTTCGCACGAACTTGCTCGGTCACTGTGACCCTGATCAACAGCAAACTGCGGCAGCCATTGTCGACCGACTTCGAAGCCCTATTGAAGTTCTGGCAGAACCGAATAATTCAGCACCAACAACGGTGGTAACTGAGACCACTCCAACTTCACCCTCAACCACCGTGGTGCTGAACAATCCACACACGACCGACGCCGAGAGCATCGCAATTCACCGTGCCGCCACCGAGGGAACATCCGAGGCGCAGGTCATTGAAGATGCCGGAATGACGATGGGAGCGTGGGCGCTTCGACAGCAAAATGAAGCCAGCATGCATCGCGTCATTGGACGCATGGCAGAGCGACTACCGGCACAAGATGACCACCCCCGCACTCTGGTGAGATCCGGCCTCATCACATCTCAACTCCTTTGCAATGAAACCGGTGATCGCGCCGTTGACCCCACAGTTCTTTTCATTCGAACAAAGAGCCAATACGAGTAAGTTCGAGGCGGATTTCGTCAACTACTCTGACGGTATGGGCCAACACTCGCTGAGCATCTCCACGACGTGCCCACAGGTCGATATCGCCCGACGGCTCGCTGATGACGTGCTGTTCCCAGCCACGGTTGAAACCGATCGCAGCGGGAAAATTCCAACTCAGCAGTTACAGGCCATTCAAGATGCTGGGCTCTACGGCATTTTCTCGACTGAAGCAGTTGGGGGCTCAAACCTTTCTGATGGTGATCGAAACTTGGTGATCGAGGCCCTTGCTGGCGGTTGTCTGACCTCAACGTTCATCTGGCAGCAACATGCCGGACCGGCGTCAGCCACTGCAGCCTGCGAGGGTGCAGCCCACCGATATGCGGAAGGGCTTGCCCGAGGCGATATTCGTGGTGGAGTTGCGTTCGCACATCTTCTGCGCCAGGGGCCGCCAGTTCTCCGGGCCGAGCCTTGTGCTGATGGGTGGCAGATTTCGGGCACCGCGCCGTATATCACTGGCTGGGGCGACGTCGACATCGTTCTCATTGCTGCACGATGCCAAGATTCGATTATCTGGGGAATTGTTCCCGGTATTGAATCCGCCACGATGTCAGCTCGCATGCTTGAACTCGCCGCAGTGAACTCAACATCGACAGCGGTTATCACCTTCGACCAGCATGTCATCACGAGTGACGACATCACATCAGTTGTGCCCTTTGATACTTGGCTTGAGAACTATCGAATGGGGTTACGAGCAAATGGATCTCTTGCGCTCGGCCTCACAGGACGGTGCCTTTCCCTGCTTGGCCCCTCAGATCTTGATCATGAATACCTAGCCGCTCGTGAGCGCCTAGATGCCGCAACAGTCGATGAACTTCCAGCCGCTCGGGCCAACGCGAGCGACCTGTGTATGCGCTCCGCAACGATGCTCGTCGCAGCCTCAGGGGGCGGCGCAGTTGCACTCTCTCACCACGCGCAACTGTTGGCCCGCCAAGCGATGTTTCTGCTTGTGCAAAGCCAAACAAGCGAAATTCGTGGTCACCAGCTCGCACGCACGTTCTGATCATCTCAACCAATTGAGATCTTCATGAAGATGACGACTACGGTCATCTCATGACGAATGGCCCGATTCATGACGTTATTGAGCGCTGGCACCTGCACATGCGGGGCCAACTTCACGGTGGCCTCGATGAGCTGTTGCATGATGATGTCGTCTTCTTGTCGCCGGTTGTCTTCACGCCTCAAGAGGGCAAAGCCATCACCATGCTGTACCTCAACGCAGCAAGTCAGGCACTCCCAGGTGACGCATCAAATGTGGCCGAGGCAATCGCAGATGGCAACGACTCCTCTGGAAAATTCCGTTACACCAAGGAAATTGTGGACGGCCATCATGCGATGCTCGAATTTGAGACCACTGTCGATGGAAAAGCAGTGAACGGTGTCGACATCATCACCTGCGACGATGATGGGAAAATAGTCGAATTCAAGGTGATGGTTCGTCCGTTACAAGCAGTGAACGCCGTTCATCAGCAGATGGGACAAATGCTCGAGCGCATGAAGTCGCTCAATGACTAAATTGCGTTGACGTTATCGAAGTGCGTCTTGGCAGTCTGCTGCCCGAAGTGACTGCTCAAGGTAGGCGCTGTACCCGGTTTCACCGAGGGCCTCGAGGTCGCTCTCACGAGTAATTGACACCTCGTTGAACCAACCGATGAAGTCAGTGGTGCATTCGAAGTTGTCACATTCGCAGGCACCATCGGCCTTGGCTGTTGCTTCGGCGATGAGGTCTCCGCCTCCACACCCTGCGAGCGCCAACATCCCAACAGTTGTTGCGAAGATAGTTGCGAGTCGTTTCACATCAGATTTCATCATCATGTGGGCAGTGTCGCGCATAAAGATCTTTCGTGCAATCAAATTTCTGCTTCAGCCTGCCGCACGATCTGTTCGAATAGTTCAACTCCGGTCGAAATGAGTTCATCGGGAAAGTCGTAGCCAGCGTTGTGGATCGGTAGGTGCGCCTCACCGGCGCCGAGAAGCACCAGACAACAAGGGAAACGTTCAGTGAATAAGCCGAAATCTTCCCCTGCTCGCATGCCGACCTCGGGTGTGATGATGTCGTGCCCACAACTTTCAGCCGCTCGCCGAACGCGTTCTGTGACATCAAGGTCGTTCACGTTCGCAAAGAAATCTTCGACGACTTCGATCTCAACTGAGAGCCGGTCGCGCGCTGCTAGATGATCGGCGATGGCAGTGATCTCTGCCTGAAGCTTGGCAAGGCCTTGGTTCGTTGCGGTGCGGATCGTGAAGTGAACTTCTCCCTCACCTGCAGCAATGCCGTAGGCAATTGACCCGATCGAGACGTGTACCGGCGTCACCAATCGAAATTCCGGGTCGTGCTGGTCAGCAATCACAAGGGCATCGGCTTCTCGTAACAGGTCAGCCACCGCGAGCGAT
>Ga0255763_1003984_pt1 | contig 12876 bp, 14 predicted proteins | sample 041ome_2_FD_179963 | JGI IMG/M metagenome (GOLD analysis project Ga0255763, IMG submission 179963) | Coastal salt marsh microbial communities from the Groves Creek Marsh, Skidaway Island, Georgia - 041406US metaG (version 2) | ecosystem: Environmental > Aquatic > Marine > Intertidal zone > Salt...
AATTGAAAAAAAGATAGCCAGTCATATACTGGCTTTCAATCAATTTATAAACGATTGACATTATGACAAAGATATCATAATTATTCACCCATGATAAAAAATACCTCAATACGAAAACGAATGTGTCGAATTACCACCCCGATCCTTTAAGGGTCGGACCATTATTGCCTATTGGCAAAATTAATTTGATATATTTATTTCGTAAAAGAGGAGCGCATAAGATGGACGCGCAATTTGAGTTATCACCATCCAGTATACAATATTTTATAACAGCCGACGTTGACCCCGGCGTCATTTCCCGTGTCACTGAACTTTTTGCTTTAAGAAGCATCGTGCCTGATTACCTAAAAGTTTCCAGATACAAGAAAACCGGCGCAATACCAGAATCTTTAAGCATCGATATACGTGTTTCAGGTTTAGATGTTCACACACAGGATGTAATATTACAGAAGCTAAACAGTATCGTTTGTGTACAATGCGTAAGGAAAGAAGCAATCTTTAAATCGGTCAGAGCGGCATAGATCGACTTAGCAATTATTTCTTAAGCCTTACATAATTTTCAATATGCTGACCCTGAAGCAATTGAACGGCGCCATTTTCGAGACGGGATTTAATCCACTTATCGATATAAGATTTAAATACCAAATCCTTTTTAAACATATATCCTTTTTTTGTTTGATTAAATGGCGTGTCAGGATTCACCGCTACTAGTTCAGGATGAACTTCTTGCTGCACTATGGTTTCAATGGCATCGGTTACCATCACATCCGCGTCACCATCGACAATCTTTTGAAAGATCGTGATATTATCTTCGTTTAAAATCAACGTCGCATTTGGAAAGTTTTGACGGGCAAACTGTTCATTGGTGCCACCTGGGTTAAAAATCACTCGAACATGTGGCTGATTAATGGCTGAGATTGTTTTAAATTGATCCGCTTGCTCATCTCTTGCGATCGCCGCTTTTCCGTCCGGCATAAGCGGAATACTGAACATTGCCATTTCTTCGCGGGCAGCATTTATTGAAATACCGCTCATGCCCACATCAAATTTACCAGTCAGCAAATCATCCATTAAGGTTGACCAAGTGGTCTTTACAAATTCAACACGCACATTCATTGATTTCGCTAAATCATTGGCTAAATCGATATCAAGGCCATAAAAAACACCGTCATTTTGCTTATTGACATATGAAAACGGGCCATAATCTCCCGTAGTGCCAATGCGGATAACACCCGCGTCTTTTATATCGTCGATTAACGATTGTTCGGCACTAACCGAACAAAAAGTAAATAGAAATAAAATGACTGCTCGAATGAATATTTTCATTTGTCCTGCTAAATGGCGATTAATGCCGCAGCCACCAAACGCCCTTCCTGAAGAAGCACATTATATGTTCTTGCGGCGGCACCCGTGTCCATGGCTTCGATGGCTATTTTCTTTTCTTCAAAGGCGGCGCGAATATTTTTGGGAAGAAAGGCCATATTGGGGCCCAAACCAATCACAATAATTTCAACACCACTAGCATTTAAAATAGGTTCAAGATTTTCAATTGAAATTTCAGACTTTTCACTAACCGCCCATGGATAAAAACCATCCGGTGTTATCATCATTGACCCTTCAAAGCGGCTATCGCCCATGCGAAACCCACCGTCACCGTATCCTGCGACAAAGGCTTCTTCACTTGAATTAATTTCTGTAAATTCCATCGTCATTAGCGGAATTGTTCCGGTATAACTTCTTTTCCGTCTTTGGTGACTTCCTCTTCTTCACGGCGCAGCTCAAACCATAGCAGTACAGGCGATGCAATAAAGATCGAAGAATAAGTACCAACAAAAATACCCCAAATCATTGCGGCCGTAAAACCTCTAATAGCTTCACCACCTAAGAAATAAAGAGAAGCCAATGCAATTAAGGTAGTTACAGAGGTCATCACTGTACGTGCCAGTGTTTCATTAAGGCTTAAGTTAATTAGGTCCGGCATTTCTTTTTTGCGAAATTTAAAAAGATTTTCACGAATGCGGTCATATACCACAACCGTATCATTAAGCGAGTAACCTACGATGGTCAAAATCGCCGCGATAATTGACAGGTTAAATTCTAACTGTGTAAGAGCAAACATACCAATAGTCAGAATAATATCATGAACAAGCGCGATTACTGCACCCAAACCAAACTGCCATTCAAAGCGGATCCAAATATAAAAGAGCACTGCACCAATTGCTAATCCAACTGACATTATACCAGACTGAATAAGTTCACCTGATACAACACTTCCAACAGATTCGGTTCGTTGAAAAACTACGTTATCATCAACACCTGATTCCAAAGTAGATTGAACTAGGTCAACAACTTCATTAAGTGACAGTGAATCGTGTTCTTCAATACGGATCAGTATTTGATTTTCTGCACCAAAGGTTTGGATAGAAACATCACCAAGTCCTAAATCACCCGTCAACCCTCTAATATGTGACAAGTCCGCAGGGTTATCCATATGTGCTTCAATAAGAAAACCGCCTTTAAAATCGATACCGAAATTTAAACCTTTCGTAAAATATAATCCAAATGACGTAAAAATCATCAGTACAGATAAAACATACGCAATATTTTTGAAATTAACGAAAGGAATATTTGTGTCTTGTGGGACTAATTTTAGTAACATATCAATACCCCTCCCTTTAAAGCTTTAATTCTGCAGGCTTCGACTTACGCGCCCATGTAACAATGAATAATCGTGATAAGCTCACCGCTGTAAAGACGGATGTAAAAATACCAGCAGCTAACGTTACGGCAAACCCTTTAACAGGCCCCGATCCAAATTGGAATAAAATCAAAGCAGCAATAAGTGTGGTAATATTCGCATCCATAATTGTGCTAAAGGCACGACCATATCCAACGTCAATCGAGGCAAGTACCTTTTTACCACGACGTAGTTCTTCGCGAATACGCTCAAAAATTAGAACGTTAGCATCAACGGCCATTCCAATGGTTAAAACTATACCTGCAATACCAGGTAGTGTCAGAGTAGCACCAAACAATGATAATACTCCAAAAATCATAAAGATATTGATGATCAACGCAATATTGGCAATAATACCAAAAAACCCATAACTGAGAACAATATATAGCATCACAGCAGCCAAGCCGATAAGGGAAGCAATCTGTCCGGCAGCAATGCTATCTGCACCAAGACCTGGTCCAACAGTTCTTTCTTCAAGTAAGTTAAGCGGCGCAGGAAGCGCGCCGGCACGAAGCAGCATCGCCAAATCATTGGCTTCTTGCACCGTAAAGTTCCCTGTAATAATCGCAGAACCACCAAGGATTGCCGTGTTAATACGCGGCGCGCTGATCACTTCATTATCAAGAATAATAGCAAATGGCTTACCAACATTGGCGCGTGTCGCGTCGGCGAATTGCTTTCCACCTTTTGAATTAAAGCTAATACTAACCGCCGGACGGTTATTTTCGTCCATTGAATAACTTGCATTAACAAGGTCTTCACCAGAAACCATAATCTGGTCCATAATTGCAAATTGCTGAAGTGGTGTTTCACCGTCCGGCGCTTTTTCAATTGATGAATAAATGCTTGTTCTTGGCGGCACACGACCCCTAAGAATATCTTCCTGACTTACAGATACATTGGTCAAATGAAAATTCATTTGTGCCGTTTCGCTGAGTATCCGTTTAAAATAACTTGTATCATCCACACCGGGTAATTGTATAAGTATACGATCAACACCATTTTGTTGAATGGTCGGCTCTTTTGTCCCTGTCCCATCAATACGGCGGCGGATCACTTCAATTGATTGTTCAACAGATTGAACCTTCTTTTCCGTTACGGCCGCTTCAGAAAGGGTAATATTTATAATCGCCCCCGTCCCTTCGGCAACGATAATATCGTCTGAACTGGAGCCCGTCATCAAATCGATGCCCACTTGAATGGTTTGTTTCTCGATAATTTCAATTGCGCGCGGTCTGTCATCAGCATTGGTAAGTGTAAAGATCAGACGATCACCATTTACACGGTAACGATGGCGAATTTTTTCATCACTTAATTCATCACGAATTGTTTGCCCACGATCAAGTAGCATATTGGCAATCACGCCCGCCGTGTCCACTTCCATTAAAAAGTGGGCACCACCTTGAAGATCAAGTCCTAAAGTCACCTGACTACTCGGAAAAAAGTCAGGCAAACTTTCAATTTGTTCATCGGAAAGAAAGTTTGGCACAGCAAACATTACCCCAATAAGGGAGAAGAGCGCTATAGAAACAATTTTCCATCGTGGGAATTCAAGCATTTGAAGGTTCCGTTACTTACTGTTTAATTTCGATTTATTTTTTATCGTCATTTGCAGGTTGGGTTTTATCCATGACCTGACCAATGGTAGAACGAACGACTTTTACTTTTACATCGCTGGCAATTTCAACTTCGACATATTGGTCATCAACAACTTTGCTTACTTTTCCTACAATACCGCCTGATGTAACCACCTTATCACCGCGTTTCAACGCTTCTACCATCGATTTATGTTCTTTGGCACGCTTTTGTTGCGGACGAATAAGTAAGAAATAAAATACAACAAAAATAAGAACAAACGGTAATAACCCCATTAGGCCTCCATCTGCACCACCAACCCCCTGCGCATATGCATCAGAAATAAACATTTCGGTATCCTTTTTATAATTATTAAATTTACCTATTGGATATAAGCGCATGGCGCGTTAAAAACAAGGATAAAGGGGCAAATTAAAGCATATTCCCTTAGAATTTTAAAGAATGGAATACTCATGGCGGAAATAAATAACGAAACACTTAATAGAATCGCCGATGCCTTGGAGCGTATCGCGCCTTTAGACAGTGATAAACCATCTCTTGATGGTGCGGATGCCTTTATCTGGTATACGGACCCTGACCGTTTGATACCGATTAAAGACATCAGCCGTGTTGATCTTGAACTTCTTCAAGGGATCGATCATGTCCGTGATATTCTTTTGCAAAATACTGAACAATTCGCCAAAGGGTTTGCCGCAAATAATGCGCTTCTTTGGGGCGCGCGTGGCATGGGGAAAAGCTCTCTTGTCAAAGCCATCCATGGAAAGTTAAGCGAACTAGCGTTAATTGAAATCCATCGGGAAGATATTCCCAGCCTTCCAAGATTACTTGAAGTCATAAGATCGAGCGAGCGAAGATGCATTCTCTTTTGTGATGATCTTTCATTTGATAATGATGATGGCACTTATAAATCATTAAAAGCCGTACTCGAAGGGGGCATTGAAGGTCGTCCTAAAAATGTAATCTTTTATGCAACCTCTAACCGTCGTCATCTTATGCCACGTGATATGATGGAAAATGAAAGAAGCACCGCCATTAACCCTTCCGAAGCCATTGAAGAGAAAGTATCCCTATCCGACAGGTTTGGCTTTTGGCTTGGTTTCCATAGCTGTAACCAGGAAGACTACTTAAAAATGATTGATGGCTATCTTGATCATTATAAAATCAATGCCGACCGTAATATGGTCCATGCCCAAGCCCTCACATGGTCAAGAACCAGAGGCGCAAGATCAGGCCGCGTGGCCTTTCAATATCTTCAGGATCTCGCAGGGAGAATGGGTGTTTCTCTATAATGATTTTACAAAAAATGCTTAAGCATCAACAAGATAAACGCTATCCTTAACATCATCTTGAACTAGAATTTTAAAATTCTTTTTCTTAAGCAGTTTTTTTGAAAAAGTCTTTTCCGCCAATGGCTTGTTCGCTTTTGGCAGATAATATTCTACACTATATATATCGGTACATTTTTTCATGTTTTTTCTCGAAAGCATGGGCTATCCATAATGGGAATCGCCTTATGTTTTTTATACCTTAAAATAATTACAATTTAATTAAACCCAAAATAAGGCAATGTTTTCCACAACCATTAAAAAAGGACGGAGACAAGCTCCGACCTTTATATAGTACATTAAGATATAGATGTAAAGTGCTGTTCTATATAGGGGTTTAGAAACCGCCCATACCGCCCATGCCACCCATGCCGCCCATATCAGGCATCGCTGGTGCAGCTGCTGCGTCTGATGGTGCATCCGCAACCATTGCTTCAGTTGTAATCAACAATGCAGCAACAGATGATGCATCTTCAAGTGCAGTACGTACAACTTTAGTTGGATCAATAATACCCGCTTCTACAAGGTTTTTATATTCACCACCTTGAGCATCAAAACCAAAATTAATGTCGTCTTGCTCTTTCATTTTACCAGCAATAACGGCACCGTCATGGCCCGCATTTTCAGCGATCTGACGTGCAGGAGCTTCTAGTGCACGACGAACAATGTTGACACCAACCGTTTGTTCATCATTTTCACCTTCAACACCCTCAAGTACACGAGTAGCATAAAGAAGAGCAGATCCACCACCAGGAACGATACCTTCTTCAACAGCAGCACGTGTTGCATGAAGTGCGTCATCAACGCGGTCTTTACGTTCTTTAACTTCAATCTCAGTAGCACCACCAACTTTAATAACGGCAACACCGCCAGAAAGTTTAGCAAGACGCTCTTGAAGCTTTTCTTTATCATAATCAGATGTTGTTGCATCTGCTTGTGTACGGATTTGTGCACAGCGTGATTCAATATCATCTTTTGAACCTGCACCGTCAACAACCACGGTATCTTCTTTCGTGATGTTAACCGATTTAGCAGTTCCAAGCATATCAAGTGTCACTGTCTCAAGCTTAATGCCAAGGTCTTCTGAGATCACTTGACCACCCGTTAGGATTGCGATGTCTTCAAGCATTGCTTTACGGCGATCACCAAACCCAGGTGCTTTAATTGCCGCAATTTTAAGACCACCGCGAAGCTTATTAACAACAAGTGTCGCTAGTGCTTCACCTTCAACATCTTCCGCAATAATAAGCAGCGGACGACCTGATTGTGCAGCCGCTTCAAGTAATGGAAGCATTGTTTGTAGGTTTGAAAGTTTTGCTTCATGAAGAAGAATATATGGATTTTCAAGCTCAACAGACATTTTGTCAGCATTCGTAATGAAATATGGTGAAAGGTAACCGCGATCAAACTGCATACCTTCAACGACGTCTAGCTCTGAATCCAGGCCTTTAGCTTCTTCAACAGTGATAACGCCTTCTTTACCGACTTTATCCATTGCATTTGCAATCATATCACCAATTTCAGTTTCACCATTAGCAGAGATCGACCCTACTTGTGCAACTTCTTCACTTGTTGAAATTGGCTTAGAGCGTGATTTAAGTTCGTCTGATACTTTTGATACCGCTAGTTTAATTCCGCGGCTAAGGTCCATTGGGTTCATTCCTGCAGCAACAGATTTGAAACCTTCACGAACAAGCGCCTGTGCAAGCACAGTTGCTGTTGTTGTTCCGTCACCAGCCACATCGTTTGTGCGGCTTGCCACTTCACGAACCATTTGTGCGCCCATGTTTTCATATACATCTTGTAATTCGATTTCTTTCGCAACAGAAACACCGTCTTTTGTGATACGTGGTGCACCGAATGATTTTTGTAGAAGCACATTACGGCCTTTAGGGCCAAGTGTTACTTTTACTGCGTTTGCTAGGATATCAACACCAGCAACGATACGTGATCGCGCGTCTGTTCCAAATTTTACTTCTTTTGCAGCCATTTTTAAATTCCTTTAAATTATTATTCTTATTCTACGATACCGAGAATGTCAGATTCTTTCATAATCAATAGCTCTTCGCCATCAACCTTAATTTCAGTGCCGGACCATTTGCCAAATAGCACTTTGTCTCCAGCTTTAACATCAAGTGGTGTTACTTTACCGTCTGCGGCTTTATTACCAGTACCAGCTGCGATAATTTCACCTTCGCTTGGTTTTTCTTGCGCCGTATCAGGAATAATAATTCCCCCGGCAGTTTTCATTTCTTGTTCAATGCGACGTACTAGTACGCGATCATGTAAAGGACGAAATCCCATTTTGAAACCCTCTTTTTAGGTTGTTAAAGTTTAATTTGAATTTATGTGTTTTAGCACTCTAACAACAAGAGTGCTAAAAGCTGTACAGAACAGATAGTTCATTAAAAAAAAGAGTCAAGGGAATGAGGGTAAAAAAAATTATTTTTTTAAAATCAAATCACCAAATAAAGTGCAATTGTCCCTGCTCCAACCATTAAAGCATAGGGAAGCTGCGTTATAACATGGTCCATATGGTCACTGCCCGCACCAACAGATGCTAGCACCGAAGTATCAGAGACGGGAGATGAATGATCACCAAAAATACCACCACCCACAACTGCTGCCAGCGCCTTATAAACAATTGGATCATGGGCAACACCACCACTAAACCCATATGCAATGGGGAGTACAAAAGGGATCATAAGCGCAAATGCCCCCCAGGATGTGCCAGTGCAAAATGAAATAACGGCCGTAATAAAAAACGTCGATGCGACAAGAAGTGAGGGCGTCATAAAGCTTTCAGAGAAACTCATGATAAATTCTGCGGCCCCTAATCCTTTAGTCACCGTATTAATACAATAAGCAAGAGCCGTTATAATAATCGCGGACATAACACTTTTTGCACCTACAACCCCTATTTCAGTTAGATCACTAAAATCCTTCACATATTTTTTAATATATAAAGATGAACCAAGATAAATCACAGCCATGATAAAAGCTTCAAGGATCAGTAAACTACCAAAAATCAAATAGCTTACGATCACTGTTCCAAAAACGATAATTATTGGCAAACCGAAATCCCAAAAAAGATACGCTTTATCTTGTTGTTGTTCAAATATATCCCCACCTTCATCGCTTACCATCGGGATTGCACCGTCTCTAAGAACTTTTCCTTCTTCACGGGCGCGGGTTTCCGCTTTTCTCATAAACCCGTAATCAGGAATAATTTCTAGGGCGATAAGCATCGTGAAGAAAATCAATAACATCGGATAAATGTTATAAGGAATTGATGCCGCAAATAATGCAATCGCTTCGCTGGCACCATTGACCGGCCCGCCTTCTTTGGCAATAAGCCCTCCTAAATAAGCGCCCCATGACATAAAGGGCACGAGAACGCATACGGACGCCGTTGTGCTATCCAAAATAAACGCCAACTTTTCACGGGACACGCGCGCTTTATCAGTTAATGGCCGCATAATTGGACCAGTCATCAATGGGCTAAAATAATCATCAACAATAAAGAAGCCCATCAACCAAGTTGTGAATTTTACTTTTTTGGGCGATGTTCCGGTTTTTGAAAATTTATTTGCAAAGGCAACAAGAACCCCTGCTCTTTTAAAGAGTTCAAAAAGAATGCCAATAAAAATAATGATGACACTGATTCGTATAAATTCACCGTCTAAACTTGCCGCGATTAATTTCACCAATCCACCTGCAGGATCAAGTCCCCACATTGTCGCATCCGGGTTGTATCCCATCATCATCACGCCAATTAAACTGCCTGAAAATAATGAAAAGATAGCACTTCTTGTCCAAAACGCCGTGATAAGCGCAAATATCAATGGTACTAATGACCACACCCCAAAACTAATAGCAGTTTCCATATAAGTTTCCCTCAAACCTTTATTTATGGATGATATTAATCACTGGTATCATTTATGTACAGATTTCATTTAATTTTCTAAATATATTTCGCTTTAATTATTCTGGGGCATAACAGTCTTTTGGATCATCAATCTCCAGCACCCAAAGGTCTTCGTCAAATCCGATTTGCCGTTTGATATATTCATCTGCCTTCATTTCTTCCATAAAGTCATCACCAAGCGGTTGATGCCAAATAAGCTGATCATCCATATCTCGGGTTTGTGCAAATATCCGCGCCCCTTCCCCGTGCACATAGTGTTTGATTAATATTTGGCCGCGATCTTCATCACCTTTATGAACAATAACCGCAGATAAAAAAAGTTGCTGACATCTTTTAATTTCAGCAGACACCAAAAATCCCGTTTTTAAACGGGGCTCAAAGGTCATATTTATCAATCTCTTTTTTGATTTCGCGATTGACAGCACGACTGCCCATACCGACGGTACGGTTTCCTTTTTTTACTTTATTAAGGTTCGTGCTTATCTCTTCTTTACGTGCAGCGCTCATGGGTGCCATTTTTTCGATTTGTTCGATCAAATTATCTAAACTTTCTTTGATCTGATCAAACTTATTAACCGCTTCATCGCTCGCAGAAGATATTTTTGATAAATCCTTCGCGGTTTTATTAAGATCTTTTAAGATCCCATTTTTATCTTCGATCGCACTTGAAGTGCTAAGAACTTCTTTGCTCAAATTTTTAACCAACTCTTCAATCGGCTTGGCAATTTCATCAAAGCTCTGTTTTTGTTTACAATCAATTGACGTTTGAATTTTTTCTAGCTTCTTTGAAAAGTCTTCAAAAGAGGTTTTTAATCCATTTGAAACATCTTTAAATGATGAAACAGATTTATTTAATGCCACTTCAACGGCTTTTAACTCTGCTTTTTCACCGTCTTCTTCTGGATGATATTCAAATAATGAATCAAGCATTTTAATAAGTTCCGCCGCGGGGTGAAAAATATGCCCTAACATTAAGCGATGAAATGCAATAATAATTAGCAATACTCCAATACAGAGCGCCAAAGATGATGACCCCATCAATAAAACATTCTTCCCTTCTTGAGAAAGAAACACTTCATCCTTAATTTGCAACATTCCGGATATAGCAACAACAAACATGAGCAGACCAATACCCGCCAAGATTTTCGGCAAACGCGACATAAACCAACTCGAAAGATGAGAATGCAGTAACTTCTCAATATCAAAAATTTTTGACGGCAACTGTAAAATGGTTTCTGATAAATCTTTTTCTTTCTGAGGGCGCCCTTTTCTTATAAATTTAGCCTGTTTCTTAACTTTACGGTCTAAATGTTCAACAATATAAGCTGAAAACGGCACGGCAAATTCACTATAGAAAACAAAATGGTCTGACATGCTTGTCAAAAACTTCTCTCTTGTAATATTTGGCTCCTCATCCTCTGCTTTAGGCAATACTGCAAGCACATTTTTTAGTTTAATCAATTTCACAATATTGGAAATAGCCGGGACAAAAAAAGAAATCGTAAATATCAACAATGAAAAAGTTGACCAATAGCTTGCAATACCCCAGATATCACTATTTCTAATCAATTGTTCAAAATTATATTCTACGTCAATTCCGAATAATAATTTGAAAACTCCAAATAAATATCCATTTAAAAAATATGCAAACACCGCTGATGCGAGTAATGCAACCAAAAATATTAAATTTCTTGGCGTTGTATCTTCATTTTTCTTCATTTTAAAGCCCCGTTTTAGCTCTTACACTCAAACTATATTATATTATTTTGCAGTTATACGTTCATAAATCGCAGGATAATTGGAAACGCTATTTTTCCAATTTCTTACTTCTTCGACATAATAACGCCCAGCCTTATGGAAAGTTGGCCATTCGTCTTTTCGTTCAACCAGATCACCAATTTTACTGGCCAAGGCAATAGGATTATCTGGTTCAAATAAAACACCTGTTTTCCCATCTTCGATTAATTCACGGTGTCCACCAATATCAGAGGCGGCTACTAACTTATGCTGCGCCATGGCCTCTAATGGTTTTAATGGTGTCACGAGATCCGTTAATCTCATTTTCTTGCGCGGATAAACAAATATATCCACAAGATTATAATAATCTTGTACTTTATTATGTGGAACACGCCCCGTAAAGATTACCCTGTCTCCAAGTAATAATTTATCCGCTAGCCCTTTTAAGTAGTCATCCATTGGACCACCGCCAACAAGTAACAAAAAAGCGTTAGGTACTCTATGCAATATACTTCGCATGGATCTCAATAATATATCTATACCTTCGTAGTCATAAAATGATCCAATAAAGCCAAGGACGGTCATATCAACAATATTTAGTCGTTCCTGTAGATCTCTATTAGCCTCTTCCGGGCCGGAAAACTTTGAAATATCAACAGCATTCGGGATAAGAGTAATCTTATCATCCGAAATGCCTCTGCTGATTAGGTCTTGTTATAAGCCATCGCATATTGTTGTAACAGATGCCGCGTTTTTTACAACATGTGTTTCAAGGGACTTGGTGATATTATAACGCATATCCCCTTCTTTACAGCCACCATGGCTAACTGAAGCATCTTCCCAGAAAGCTCTGATTTCATAATGAACAGGTATATTATATTTCTTACCAACTTTTAAAGCGGCTAGTCCATTTAAAACTGGTGAATGAGCATGGTTGATATCTACCTCTTCAGTTTTAACGATTTCTTCAATACGCATTGCCAATGTGCGAACAACGTTCCATTGGTTCACGATCGGTAATTTATTGAGCAGTGGTGAACCAGGTTTTGTTCTGTAAAACTCTAATCCTTCAACTTCTTCTTTATCCTGATATGGCGCGGTATGCTTAATGCTAGTAACATGAAGTGTTTCAATACCTAACTTTCGCTGTTCACTCAAAATCTGAAAGCTGCGGAATGTATACCCACTATGTAGAGGGATAGAATGGTCAAAAACATGAAGAACGCGCATTAAACCGCTCCCTTTTTATTAAATTCTTTTATCGTGCGATCTATGCATTCATCCATCATTTCCATTCCACGTTTCCAATTATGGTGACTTAAAACCCTTTCGCGCCCGGCCTTGGAAATTTGATCACGTTTGTTTCCATCCGCAAAAATTGACATAATCTCTTCTGCATATTCCTCATTTGTCGTCGCGGCTAAAATATGTTCACCGACTTCCGCGTCAACCCCGCGTGCTGCTAAATGACTTGATACCACAGGAATACCCATGGCCATTCCTTCTAAAATCTTATTTTGTGTGCCGCGCGCGATCATTAGTGGCGCCACCAT